>Ga0193726_1000038_pt1 | contig 298029 bp, 249 predicted proteins | sample H2c1metaG_FD_144928 | JGI IMG/M metagenome (GOLD analysis project Ga0193726, IMG submission 144928) | Soil microbial communities from a riparian zone of the East river system, Colorado, United States - H2c1 | ecosystem: Environmental > Terrestrial > Soil > Riparian zone | place: USA: East...
AACCGAGAGCTACACAGCGCGCCAGCAAGTTGCCCGCAATACGATCCTCCGACTTCGCCAGAAGGGCCACTACGTCGCGATCGACGACTTCGGCACCGGCTATTCGAGCCTCGCCTATCTACACGATCTCTCGGTTGACGCCATCAAGATCGACAAGGCCTTTACCAAAGCGATCGGTACTGACGCCGTCACCGTCTCCATTCTTCCGCAGATTCTCACCATGGCCGAGACGCTCAAACTACGCGTTGTGGTCGAAGGCATCGAAACAAAGGCCCAGGCCGCGTATTTTGCCGCAAGCAATCAGCGCATCCACGCGCAGGGATGGCTCTTCGGACGCCCCGTTCCGGCACGTACGTTCCTCCAGATGCTCGATGAAGAAGAGGCCAGGATCGCGAGAGAACAGGAAGAGGAAATCCCCAACGGCGCCACCGTCGCCGCCTTCTAGCGTTCTGACTCTGAAATTCTTCCCATCATTTGCGGTGTCATTCTGAACAAACAGGGCCCAAAACGCATTTCAGTTTGGGAGTGGCGAGCGAAGAATCTGCTTTTGCCTTTCCACGAGAACGAAGAGTTCCGCGCAAACTCAAAGACGTTTCCATTTTGCACCGAGCACAACGGCGAGTAACAATAGCGGAATGAAGACTGTCCGGCTCGTTGCCCCGGTTCTGTTTCTCCTTGCCTTCACGTTCCCCGCATCCCAGGCCCTCGAAAAACAGCCCGCCAGCGATTACCACGCGCGTCGTATCGCCCTTGGCAACGCATTGCATGGCGGCGTCGCCATCCTCTTTGCCGCGGAAGAGCCGGTGCTCGACTTCGATCCCTATCGTCAGGACTCCGACTTCTACTACCTGACGGGCTGGAACGAGCCTGGTGCTGCGCTCCTGATCATCGGCCCAACCAGCGAGCCCGAGCGTCCCGGCCAGGCAGCGCATGCGCGCGACTACAAGGAAATCCTCTTTCTTCCCACGCGCAATCTCCGCACCGAAGCCTATACCGGCGCCAAGATGGATGCGGCAACGCCGGACGTGACCAGGGCCACCGGGGTCGACAACGTTGAGCCCATGGCGAATCTTGCTTCTGACCTGAACAAACTCGTCGCCGACGATCGCAGAGTTGCCTTCAACGTCTGGATGCAACCCGGCGTCAAAGCTGCCGAGTCTCTGCTCGGCTACACTGCCGCAACCCTCGGCTCCTCCATGCCCGCGTCCCACGATGTAACCACGCTCACCATGCCGCTGCGCGAAGTGAAGGATGCCGGTGAAATTGATTTGCTGAAGAAAGTCTCCACGGCGTCGATAGCAGCGCAGCGAGAGATGATGCGGTCTGTCAAGCCCGGCGTGACTGAACGGACGATCGCCGGCAAGATGACAGCCGTCTGGTATGAACACGGTTGTGAACGCCCGTCCTACGCGCCCATCGTCGGTACCGGGATTAATTCGACAACCCTCCACTATTCCGCGAACTCCGCCACCATTGCGGAAGGCGATGTGGTCGTGGTTGATGCGGCGTGCGAGTACTCCATGTACGCCTCCGACATCACGCGTACCGTTCCCGCCAATGGCCACTTCACCGCACGCCAGCGGGAAATCTACAACGTCGTGCTCGGTGCGCAGAAGGCTGCCATCGACGCCTTCGTCGCGGGCAAGTCGAAGATCAACGACTTCTACCATCGCGATCCCGACTCGCTTGATGTGGCCGCATACAACTACATCAATACCCACAGCAAAGATCTTCACTCGCAGCCCCTCGGCAAGTATTGGCTGCACGGTCTCGGGCACATGGTGGGCATCGACGTGCACGATCCCGCGCAATATCCGGCCGTGCTTAAGCCGGGAATGGTTTTTACGATCGAGCCTGGCGTCTACATCCCTGAAGAAAAACTTGGCGTGCGCATTGAATGCGATTTCCTTGTGCTCCCCGATGGCAAACTTCTCGACCTCGACGCAGACCTGCCGCACACCGCCGAAGAAGTAGAAGCAGCAATGCACAAATGAACCGGAAGAATTTCAAAGGCCACGACTTGGCAGTCCGGGCAAAATGATTCAGGAAGGCACGAAGTGTCAGGGCACGACTTTAGTCGTGGCACAAAGCTGAATCAAATTCAATTGGGCTTTAGCCCCTGCACTACCAACGAGGTATTGCGAGCACTCGATTTATGGATCCACACAACACAATCGAATCCGACCAACTCGACGCACTAAGCCACGTCTTCTCTGACCAGCTTCAAGCCTGTCTCGAAGAATGCGCGCATGGCCGCCGCGGCCTTTTCTCTGACGTCGCCCTGATTGAAGATGAAGCGATCGATCGCGCTTGGCCCGAGGCGGCCCGCCTGCGCGAACTCGCCGGCGCGCTGCAGAACATCTTCGCGCAGCAGGAGAAGCGCAACCCACTTTGCGATGAGTTCCTCGACCTTTGCTCGATGCACGGAGAGAGCCATCCCGGCGAGCCACGGCTTGCGCGCCTGTTTCTCGCCCGCATCGAGCGCGGCGAGGTCGGCACACCTACTGAAGAACCGAGGAAACCATGGTAGTGCTTCACGCGTTTCTCGCGCTGCTCAGCGGACTCGCAACCATGGCCGCGCTCATCGCGATCATCACGGTCCTCCTTCAAAAACTCACTCCCGGCTGGGTCGGGGAAACCGGAAAGCCAAAGCCCGGCTACATCTTCGTCAATCTCGGATTTTCGTTTCTCGCTGCAGCCGCAGGTGGCTACGTCACCGCGTGGATCGCACAGCACAATCCACTCATTCATGTTCTTGCCCTGGCCATCACTGTCTTGCTTCTTGCCGGGTTAAGTGTCCTGCAGCAGCGCGGCCAGCAACCCGTCTGGTACATGCTGACGTTGGTAGGGCTCACGCCTTTGGGCGTGTTGGCAGGCGGCATGATTCGATTACGCGTCCTTGGCATCCTCTGATGTCTGGGGCACGCCACGATGAACACAAAAAGCCGCCCTGTCGCTGATCTCTCGACAGGGCGGCCTTGTTTCTCTCCAGTCGTTCAAAGAGCCGCAGCTAGAAGCGCAACCCGACTGTCACCGGGACTATCTTTGTATCAGCACCGACGGCAGTTGTGCCCAGCCCATTCGGTTGGGTTGTGATTGCCGGAGACAGAACATCAAGATAGCGCGCTTCGGCAAAGATCCTCATCTGGCCATCGCCATTCCATCCAGCGAACCGGTGCGACAGGCCGCCGCCAATGCTCCATCCACCCTGGTTGCTCGAGAAGTGTCCCACGGTGACATTCTGAGTGACGACACCGCAATAAAAATACGTGCAAAACTGCTGTGGCTCCGGATCAGAGAAGCTTGTGACCTTGCGATAGAAACCATAGCCACCGGTCGCATAAAAGTTGATCGAGCTCTTGGGGTTGAAGTCATAGACCGGGTCCAGCGTGAGGGACCAGATGTGATCGTTGCCTCCGGTTGCGCCGGCTTCTGCAATGATTGCGCCCGGAACCTTGTCGTCGATGAACTGATATTCCAGCATGACGGCGAGGTTCTTGTTGAAGCGATACCCGCCTCCAACCGTGACGTTGCCTCCCCACGTGATGTACGGCGAGGAGTCACTGGACGGGGCATTCACTCCGCCGCCGACTTCATACGTCAGGTGGCTGCGGATTCCGCCGGCACCACCGCCGCCGTGGCCACCCCGGTTGTCATACTGCCCTCCACCGGATCCGTTTGGCGCTGCAGCGGCCGGCAACGCTGCTAAGCCTGGTATTCCGTTACCCGGCCCACCGGCATCATCGACAAGCTGGAGTGTACTCGAGCTGGATTCTGACGATGGAACGGACGTCGAGCTTGAAGAATCGGGAGCAGTTGAGATTTGGGCGCTCGCAGAACCGAGTGAAAAGGCGAACGCAGCACACAGCAGGGTCGTGTGCTTCAAAAGTGACAGAATGCGAACGGAAGTCATTTCTGTACCTCGCAAGAATTAGGTTGTCCTTTATGGGGGAGATCAAACAGTCCCAGTAAGCACTTAGACTCCATTCGGAAATCAAAGTTGCTTCCAACGCATAGATACTGAAAGGCCGGAGTTACCTCCGGCCTTTGGATTTGAAGCGATCAAAATTTAAAGAGCTACCCCTGAATGTCGAACTGCTCCGGGTGCAAAGTCGGATCGCTCTTGATGAGGATATTCTTCCCGACCAATTCCTCAAACTCATTGATCCAGCTTCCGTTATTGGCCTTTAGTACCTTGACCGTCTCCGGGTTCACCCGCAGCATCACGTCCGACGCCTCAAAGTGCCGCTTCATCTTGCGCATTTCGATGTAGATCTCGTTGCACACCGTAGCCGAGCTCTTCACCATGCCGGTCGCCTGGCATGTCGGGCATGGAACTGAAAGCGTGCGCTCCAGCGACTGCTTTACCCGCTTGCGGGTGATCGCCACCAGACCGAAGTCGTTGAACTGCAGAACCTTGGTCGGGGCGCGGTCGCTCTTGAGTGCTTCTTCAAGTGCGGCCAGGACCTTGAATCGATTCTTGCGCTCGTCCATATCGATGAAGTCGATGACGATGATTCCGCCCAGGTCGCGCAGGCGAATCTGACGAACGATCTCCGGCACCGCATCGAGGTTTGTTTTCACGATGGTGTCTTCAAGCCGCGCCGATTTGCCGACGTACTTGCCGGTGTTGATGTCAATCGCCACCAGGGCCTCTGTCTGGTTGATCACAATCGACCCGCCAGACTTCAGCCACACCTTCGAGCGCAACGCCTTCGAGATTTCGTCCTGAATGCCGAAATGTTCAAAGAGAGGCGTTTCCTTCGTGTATAGCTTCACGCGCCGCACCAAGGTTGGTGAGAAGCGATTGAGGAACCGCACAATCCGTTCGTAATCGGCTTCTGAATCGACCCAGATCGACGAGAAGTTCGAGCTGACCTGGTCACGCAAAATACGTTCGATAAGCGACAGATCGTGATAGATCAATGCCGGCGACTTTGAACTGTCAGAACGCTCCTTGATTTCATTCCACAAGTGGATCAGGAAGCGAAGATCGGCGCGCAATTCCTCTTCCGATGCGCCCTCAGCCGCGGTGCGAACAATGAAACCTCCCGAAGCTTCGCCGCGTTCGTGCGTCAAGATCCGCTTCAGCCGCTGACGCTCTTCGTCCGACGCGATTTTGCGGCTCACACCCACATGAGTGACCGTCGGCATGAACACGAGGAAGCGCCCCGGCAGCGCAATGTGGCTGGTAATGCGGGCGCCCTTTTTGGCAATGGGCTCCTTCGCAATCTGCACCAGGATCTCCTGCCCTGGCTTCAACAAATCGGAAATGATCGGCAGGTCCGAGGTCTGCGCCGAGCGCCGCGATGGTCCGCGTCCTCCCGGCCTGTGTCCACCGCGGTCGCCGCCGCGATCTCCGCGTCCACGGCGTCCCCGTCCGCCACGATCGCGGCGCTGCGCTGTCTGGCCGTCGCCTGCCGGCTGGGTCCCGGCAGCGGTTGCTTCTTCTTCCTCGTCCTCTTCCTCGCCCTCTTCGCCTTCTTCGCCGTTCTTGTCTTCAAACTTCATCTGGATGCGGTGGTCGAGGTGAGCTTCCTGCAGCATCTCGCCCAGTTCGCCGGAATGAATCTGCGTATGCAGCTTCTCCTCTTCCTCGTAGTCGTCCAGATCGTGCTCGTCTGTCTTGTGGTGATGATGAGGCGTGTCGTACTCCTCGCCCTCGATCACCTCTTCTTCAATGAGACCGGCGCCAGGCGAAAAAGACGACGCGACTGGAACGGATGCCGGCTTCGTCACTTCGGGTGCCGGCGCGGGTGGTACATCATCAGACTTCTTTTTCTTGCCCCCCAGACCAAAGAGACGGAATTCCGCTGGAGGCAGCGGATCGACGTTATGCGAAGCGCTGCGATCCCCCCCGAACTCGGTGCTTTCGTTTTCCGTACTCCTCGATTCCGTGCGGGAGGACTCTGCGACCGGTTCACCCGGAACCGCGTGAGGTTCAGAGGCGTTGGAGAGAGGTTCAAAGCTTTCCTCCTCCATGTCGTCCTCAAACTCGACAGGTTCTGCGTGTTCCGGCGACTGCGCGGCTAACGGCTCAACCGCTCGCTCCGGGTCTTCCGATGCCGTCTCTTCCGTTGTCTCTTCGATAAACTCCTGCTCTTCAATCTCGTCTGGCGATCCGTTATCGACTTCCGGAACAAAAGCCGCCTCTCGAGTACCGGGAATTTCTGGCCGACGATTCCGGTGCCGCGAGAGCGACTCACCCGGGAGCAAGCCGCTGCCATCCCATACGATGGGCGACTCGATCAGAGAGGCCGGTTTGTAGGAGGATGCAGGTCGAACCGGCGCCGCTGTCTCAAACACCGGCTTTTCAGCCGACTCAGCCGTAGCACCGCCATACTTCTTAAGTGATTCGCCCGGCAGTACAAACGGCTCAGGAGCCCGCTCAGGCCTTTCCGAACGCTCAGGTCTTTCCGAACGCTCAGGCCGTTCACGTTCAGTCCGTGCATTCCGTTGAGAAGATGCCGAAGCGTGGATCTGAGTAGGGGTTTCTGTCTGGAGTTCACCGGCCTCGTTTACATGGGTTTCAATGAACTCCTGGCTCTCGGTGGGAGTCGCTGAAACATTGCTGCCGCCGCGGCCACCGCGACGCCGCCTGCGACCGCGCCAGCGCTTGGCGCCCTGTTCGTCGGATTCCTCCGCAGCGCTTGCATGTTCCGTTGGTTCAGCCGGCGTTGCAAACTCCGCATCGCCAGACTCTGAGGTGATCTCAATCGTGGGGCGGCTTTCGCGATCCGGCCTCTGCTCCGGCCGTCCAGGGCGCTGGCTTCGATCCTGTCCGACGCGCTCTTGTCCATTGGTGTGGCGGACTTCGCGGGGAGCCTGGTTGCCGCCACTTACCGCGGCCTTTTCAAGCTCGTCTGTCTCTTCCTGGTCTTCCAACTCCATGAAGTCGGTGACGTAGAGGAAGGCGTCGCGCTCGAGCCCGAGGTCGACAAACGCCGATTGCATGCCGGGGAGAACGCGCGTAACGCGTCCGTTATAAATCGAACCCGCCAGCGTGTACTCGTTTTCGCGTTCGTAGTAGATTTCCGCGAGCTGATCGTCTTCTAGAATTGCAAGCCGCGTCTCATGCGGCGTGCTTGAAATACAAATCTCTTTTGCCATCTTGCCTTTCCGCCCAGCGGACTCTGCCTGCTGGGGCTTGCGGCAAGGTGTGGCGGAGATGCGAGCGGACGGGGAGGATGGAAATGCGCGGAGGAGATAACCGGTGCGTTCTTCGCTGGGTCGATAACCCGCAGTCGCCCGCCCCACCCGGGGGCAGCGAATTCGACAGGCTTCCAAGTCCGGCAAACTTTTCGAAACGGTGATCCGAAGGCAGAGAGTTTGTGGCCACCCTGAAGGTTGACGTATGCGACCTTTCGTCGCTATGCAACCAAGCCCATGCCAACCAGATGATCGACATGAGTGGGGCCGTTGCTACGCTGGCGAGTGCGCTGCCGGTCCGCGCAGCAGAAACCGAAATTCCTGCGCGCTCCATGCAGCCTCGAAACCAGCGACGCCGAACATCCGTGCGATCAGTCTCGATCGGTGGAGCTGTCCGGTTTGCCCGTCTCTGCGTGCTCATTTAAACCCAATCCTGTCCGGCGCTCGGTCCACCAGGACCTTGACCGGATTTTGCATCCTCTTCAATGCTGTGCGCCGAGCCCTGCTATCAAATCCGCCGAATCTCGTTAACGCGGCTCATCCAATAGCGGCCATCGGGCCAGCATCTCTGACGATGCTGTATGTACTTACAAACTTTGCTCTTGCGGTCCGGAAATTCCGGCGATCCCCAAGAGGGTGCTGCCGTGCAATCTTGCTCCCGGTCTCTCTCGACCGGCTCACATTCAGTTTACGAACCGGCGCATGCGCACGTTCATCACCACACCCAGCGCCAGGAAGGTAAACAACACCGAGGATCCGCCGTAACTCATTAACGGTAAAGGGATTCCGGTGACTGGCATAAAGCCAATGACCATGCCTACGTTGACCGCTATCTGGAAGGCCAACACAGCCACGATGCCCATGATAATCAGGGAGCCAGGCAGGTCTGCGGCTGTTTGAGCGTTTTGAATCAAACGCATCAATATGAGGAAGTATAGCAGCAGCACGAAAACCGCGCCCACAAACCCGTGCTCCTCGCTGAAGGCCGCGAAGATGAAATCCGCATGAGGAATGGGTATGAAGGCCCCCTGTGTCTGCGTCCCTTTTTCGGCCCCCTTGCCCCAGATTCCACCTGCGCCCACCGCAATTTTGGCCTGCAGCACCTGGTAGCCGGCCCCCCGGGGATCGTTATCGGGATTAATAAATCCCGTGAGCCGTGCCTTCTGATACGGCTTCAGGAGTTTTCCGCTGCTCCAGCCGCCTACCACCAGAACCGTCGCCGCGACCACCAGGATCAACGCCTGCTTAAGGTCGATGCCGCCGAGAAACATCCCGATCATCAGTACCGGTATGTAGGTGAGGGAGGTGCCAAGGTCTGGCTGCTTGAGGATCAGCAGCATCGGAACCCCGACCAGCGCAAAGGCCTTGAAGATTTCCTTCCACGTCAGGTTGCGGCCGCCCAGGTTCGCAAAATACCGAGCTACCGCCAGAATCATCACCAGCTTCATCCACTCCGAAGGCTGAAACAGGATGGGCCCCAGCTTGATCCAGCGTCGTGCTCCCAGCGCTTTGTGGCCGATTCCCGGCACCAGCACCGCCATGAGCCCGACGAGAAAGAATCCATAAAACCACGGAACCCAATCGATGAGCTTGTGATAATCGACCAGCGAAAACAGGAACATCGCCACCACGCCGCCCAAAATCCAGTAAATCTGCTTGGTGTGGAACCCGACGTATTTGGTGTGCAACGTTGCAGAGAAAATTTCCAGTACCGAGATGGTGCAGAGCAGAGCTACGATCCCGAGCAGCGTCCAATCGAAATCGCGAAAGCTCATAATGCGCCGCATCGGGCTCATTGCGATTTCACCGGCGCGGCTTTCTCTGGCAAAGCAGGCGGACTCAGCTTTGCCGATTCACGCCCAATCTGTGCGGGCGTTGCTGTCTTTGCGGTCTGTTTCTTTGCGGGCTGATTCTTCACTGCCGGGCGCGCTGCCTGCCCCGTCTTTGCCGGCTGGCCCTTCTGCGAACCTGGCTGCACCACTCCATTCGGCCCCACGAAGAACTTGCCCGCATGCAGCTTTGCTGTCGTCTCGCCTTTTCCATCGGGTGTCGGATTGGGCGTTGTCCATACCGCTCCAACTTCGACCGGCGGAGGAGCAAGCGTCTTCGGCGGAACCAGGTTATGCGCCAATCGACGCTGTTTTTCCACGTAGGCCGCCACCACCCGCGCACCAAGTCGCGCCGGATAGTAACTGAACTCGCCGTTTTCCCAGAGCACCGCAACCACCAGCTCCGGATTCCGCCGCGGAGTTACACCGACAAACCAGACGTTGGGGCGCGTCTTGAAGCCCTTGTTGGTGCGGCCAAGCGCTTCGTGACTCATCAACTGCGCGGTACCGGTCTTTCCAGCAAGATCAATGCCTTCAAGATGTGCCGATCCCGCCGTGTGGAAATACCCCGGCTGCGTCACCTCGGCCATGCCGTCCGTGATGGTCACCCAGTTTTCAGGATCGATGGGAATGTTCACATCGCCAGAACCGGGAAGGGTTTCATCCAGATCCTTCTTGAACTCCGCGGGAAGCTGGTTGGTGTCAACCACGTGCGGTCGAACCAGGTGCCCCCCCGACGCGATCCCACCGATGATGCGCGCCAACTGCAGCGGAGTCGCTTCCACCGCGCCCTGTCCGATCGACACGTCGAGCGTCTCGTCCGGATACCACCTGCGGTGATAGTTCTTCATCAGCCAGCGCTCACTCGGCATCAGTCCCGCCTGTTCGCCCGGCAGGTCGATTCCAGTCTTCTGTCCGTAACCAAACTCGGTCGCGTACTTCGAAATGCGATCGATGCCCAGCCTGTCGCCCAGCTGGTAGTAATACGTGTCGCACGAGTAGGGAATCGCGTTGTGAATATCCACGGCGCCATGCTTCTCATCGCAATGATGAAAGAATCCGTAGGGCCCCCATCCGCCCGCGCAATTCACTTTCAGATTCTGCGCGACGCCCTCCTGCAATCCGGCCACCGACATCAGAATTTTGAACGTTGATCCCGGAGCCAACTGCGCTTGGATCGCTTTGTTCATCAGCGGATGGTCTGGATCGGTGATCAGCTTGTTCCACTCCGCTCGTTCGATCTTCACGGCAAAGGCATTGGGATCGAAGCTGGGCCGCGACACGAGCGCCAGGATGTTGCCATTGCGCGGATCCATCGCCACAATCGCACCAGTGCGGTCGCCCAGCGCCAGTTCCGCCGCTTTCTGCAGATCGTTGTCGATCGTCAGCCGCAAGTCCTGTCCGGGAATCGCATGTTGGATTCCAAGAAAGCCCACCTCGCGCCCGTGGCTGTCGACAATCACGTCGCGCGAGCCGTTTTGCCCGCGCAGTAGTTGGTCGTATTCCTCTTCCACGCCGGCTTTGCCCACTTCGTCGCCAGGCTCATAGGCGGCATAGCGTGTCTGGTTCAGGTCCTCTTCGCTTACCTCGCCGACATACCCAATCAGGTGTGCCGCAAATCCATCGCGCGGATACAGGCGCCGCTCCCCTTCGATTGTCTCCAACTCCGGCAGTTCGTTGCGATGTGCTTCGATAAATGCCTGCTCATCGGCGGAGACATCTTCCTTGATCGGAATCGGCTGATATCCGGGGACCAGGCGAAACCTGCGCAACGTCGTCTGGAGCTGATCGAGATTCAGATGCAGCCCCCGCGCAATCAAAGGAAGATCGGCTTCAACATTGCGGTTCTGCTCGCGGACCAGGAAGCATGAGACCGAAGGATAGTTGTCGACGATCAGTCGGTTCTCGCGGTCGAAGAGCTTGCCCCGTGGAGCCAGGATCGGCACCTTGCGGATGCGGTTCTGTTCCGCCAGCATCTTGAAGTTTTGTGCACCCAGAATCTGCAGCCGCCACAAACCGGCCGTGAGGGCCAGGATCAGCGCAAGAACGCCATACTGCACCACCGCCAGCTTGAGCGTGGGGACTTTCTCGCCGCGTGTGACCTTGTCAAAATTCATCTGAAGCCATTACTAGTATCGAGCCTGAATCTTTTTCTCACAATTGACGACGTCATTCTGAGTGAACCGGGCCCCGAACGTTTCAGGGGACCAAAGAGCGAGATCGCTCTCTGGGGTAGGTTCAGGGGTGGTGAGCGAAGAATCCGCATCTCCCGCGATTTACCCAATAACGTCACACTCAGAATACCTCTATTCAACATTCTGCTCTTGCGGCATTGCGGCGTGCGCCAACCGCTTTTTCGTTCCGTGAACCAACGTACTCAATCGCGGATCTTGGTCCGGTCGAGCAGGGGAAACAGCACCAGCGCAATCAACGAATTGCCCAGTGCCTTGTACAACTCCATCAGCCAGTTCGTATCGATCGTCATGCCCAGCAGAAAGCGAACCACGAAAAAATAGGTCATGCTGCCCACCAGTGAAAGCACAAACGTCATCACCAGGCGGATGGCGTGATTCTCAACGTTAACCAGGATGCCCACCGAAGCCGCAAGATACCCAACCAGCGTCTTGGCGATGCCATTGATGCCGATGGGATGACCCGTCAGGGCATCTTCAGCGATGCCCAGGATGCCGCCCAGAATCGAGCCCTGGATCGGATTACGCCGGCTGAGCGCGAAAAACACCGTCACCACCAGCGGCAGATCAAACCACGCGAACCGTCCCATCACCCGCGGCAGCCACGCCTGCAGGACTAGCGCGGCGATGGGCACCAGCGCATAGATCAGTACCGGGTAGCGATGAATCTCGAATTCGCGGCGGCTCTCCGCTGAAAGGACAGACATGTCTAGCGATTCTCTCCTTGCGGCGACGCAGGCGGTGTTGCGTTCGGATTGCTGGCCGGAGTTTTGGGTGCCGGCTTCTTCCTGGGCCCACTCCCATCGGTGGCCGGTGCGTCTTCCGTTGTCGGCGTCGTCGCGTTTCCCGGCGTGAACCGGTCGGGGTGAATTGCCACCGGCGGTTTGGAGACTGGCGTGGGATTCGAAGTGTCGTTCAGCGGCTGCTGATCCGTTGGCACATTCGGGACGATCAGCCCCGGCAGCTTTTCCGCCATTCCATCCGACGCCTTCTGCTGTTCAGTCTCGGAGCCTTTCGAAGCTTCACTTGCGGCCATGTCCCGCTGCTGATCGGGCGGGAATCGAGGCTGCGTCGACGTCACCACCAGCACCTCGTCCAGCTGGTCGAGATGCGCCGCTGGTTTCACGATCACATCCACAAATCCGTCCCGCTCCGGATCATTCGCAACGCTCTGGACCACCCCTACCGGCATCCCCCGCGGAAAGATCTCGTCCCCGCCCGCCGTCAGCACCGTCTCGCCGGGCATGATCCGCTGATCGCGAATCACGTCTTCCACCTGCGGCTGCCCTGCCGCATTACCCCGCAGAATCCCGCGAATGCGCGTCGTCTCCAGAATCACTCCCGCGCCGCTCGATTGATCGTTGATGGCCAGCACCTGCGCGGTGTGTGGAAACACGTCGCGGATCTTGCCGACGATTCCGTCAGGCGTGATCACCGCCATGTCACGGTCGATACCATCATTCTTGCCCTTGTCGATGTAAAACACGCGCGACTGGTCGGTTCCGCTGGTCCCGATGGTCTGCGCTGCGACCGTCTTGTAGATGTATTTCTCTTGAAAATGCAGCAGGGCCTGCAGCCGCTGCCCTTGTTTGGCATCTTCCAGCAGCGCGGCCTGCTCCAGCCGCAATCGATCGACTGTCTTTTGCAGATCAGCGTTCTGCTGCCGCACATGCCGCAGATCCACGTAGTTTTCCCATAGCCCGGAGACGCCGGAGCCCGAAGAGTGCAAAGCCCGTTCCGGCGGCGATACCAGCGAATTGGCCCAGTAACGAAGCAGCCTCACACTGCGTCCATCGCCGGAGTCACTGCCCACCTGCCCATTGGCGGAGCGGCGCACCTGCATGGCAATGCCCAGAATCTGGGCCACCAGCAACGCCAGCAGCACCAGCAGATTCCGATACCGAACAACAAATGATTCCATGAGGGTCAGTCAACAGTGGACAGTGAACAGTGGTCAGTGTTTTGCCGGCCCTTGCGGAGAAAGACTACCAATGTCGGAGGACGGTTCACTGTGCACTGTCCACTGATCACTGCCTTTAATCGATCTTGATTTTGCGCAGCAGCCTGAAATCCGACAGCATTTTTCCGGTCCCCAGCACCACTGAGGCCAACGGATCGTCCGCCACCGAGACCGGCAGCCCGGTTTCCTCGCGGATGCGCTTGTCAAGGTTCTTGATCAGCGCGCCTCCGCCCGTCAGCACAATGCCGCGATCCGAAATGTCTGCCGATAGCTCTGGCGGCGTCCGCTCCAATGCCACGCGAATCGCATTCATGATCACCGCGATGCACTCGCCCAGCGACTCGCGAATCTCGCTGTCGTCGATGGTGATGGTCTTGGGCACGCCTTCAATCAGGTTGCGCCCCTTGATCTCCATCGTCAGCGGCTTGTCCAGCGGATACGCCGACCCGATCTCGATCTTGATCTGTTCCGCCGTCCGCTCGCCGATCAGCAGGTTGTACTTCCGCTTCAGATAGTTGGTGATGGACTCGTCCATCTGGTTCCCGGCCATCCGCACCGAACGCGAATAGACAATACCGGAAAGCGAAATGACAGCAATATCGGTAGTCCCGCCACCGATGTCGACAACCATATTGCCGCCCGGCTCCGTAATGGGAAGCCCCGCGCCGATCGCCGCCACCATGGCCTGTTCCACGAGATACACCTCGCTGGCCTTGGCGCGATAAGCCGAGTCCTCGACCGCCCGCTTTTCCACCTGCGTAATCTCAGAGGGCACGCCGATCACGATGCGCGGATGTACCAGCATCTTGCGGTTGTGCGCCTTCTGGATGAAGTAATTCAACATTTTCTCGGTGACTTTGAAGTCGGCAATGACGCCGTCTTTCATCGGCTTGATGGCCACGATGTTGCCCGGCGTGCGGCCCAGCATATCCTTGGCTTCCTTGCCTACTGCTTCCACCTCACCGGTGTTTTTGTTAATGGCCACAATCGAGGGCTCGTTGACAACAATCCCCTTACCGGCCGCGAAGACCAGTGTGTTGGCGGTCCCAAGATCGATAGCCAGATCGCTCGAAAACATGCTGAAGAGCGAGCGCAAGCCATGTGACCGCGAAGTACGCGAAGGATAACCGTTCTGAGACATGTATGAGTGGAATCTACCTCAATTGAGATTGTACGGCCAACGGGGGAATGCAGTGAAAAACACCGTTGGTAATCAAGAGAGTGGGGAGCTTTGTAAATAACCCTTTCATGCCAACCGCCTGTCTGCGAATTGATGATCGGCTCAAGAGTGGTCCAGCCGACATACTGGCGGGCACCGATGGGCTTCCGCCGCGAAGCGACCCCCAACCCCGGTGCGCTAAAATCAAGTGTTTTTGTGCCCATCCGGGTAGCGCTGCGCCAGTTCCCCAATTCAGGCAGCACACCCCGGCCACTGATGACTGACAACTGACAACTCCAACTACGAACTAAGAACTCGGAACTGAGAACTCACATGACTTACCCCACATTCCACAATCTGATTGGCGGCGAATGGATTCCGGCCGCGAGCGGCAAAACCATCCTTAACGTGAACCCTGCCGACCACGATGACATCGTTGGCTCATTCCCATTGTCCGACGCTGAAGACGTGAATCGCGCCGTCGCCGCCGCGAAGAAAGCCTTCGCCACCTGGCGCCTCGTCCCCGCCCCCAAGCGCGCGGAAATCCTCGTTCGCACTGGCATCCTTCTTCAGGAACGCAAGGAGCAGTTTGCCCGCGACATGACCCGCGAAATGGGCAAGGTGCTGGCGGAAGCTCGCGGCGACGTACAGGAGGCCATCGACGAGGCATTCTACGTTGCCGGCGAAGGCCGCCGCCTCTTCGGCCAGACCACCCCCTCCGAGCTGCAGAACAAGTTCGCCATGAGCATCCGCATGCCTGTAGGCGTCGTCGGCCTTATCACGCCGTGGAACTTCCCCATGGCCATCCCCAGCTGGAAGCTCTTTCCCGCGCTCGTCGGCGGCAACACCTGCGTCATCAAGCCCGCGACCGACACGCCCATCTCCGTCTACAACCTCGTGCAGACCCTGGTCGACGCCGGCCTGCCGCCCGGAGTCGTCAACATCGTCAGCGGAAGCGGCAGCGGCGCCGGCAACGCCCTCGTCGAACACCCCGACGTCCGCGCCATCAGCTTCACCGGATCCAGCGAAGTGGGCTCGCACGTCGCCCAACGCGCCGCCGCCACCTTCAAACCCGTCTCTCTAGAAATGGGCGGCAAGAACGCCCAGATCGTCCTCGACGACGCCAACCTCGAACTTGCCCTCGATGGCGCGCTCTGGGGCTCTTTCGGAACGACAGGCCAGCGCTGCACCGCCACCAGCCGCATCCTGCTGCAGAGAGGAATCGCCAGAAGGTTCACCAACGAGTTCGTCGCTCGCGCCAGGGCTCTCAAAATCGGCAACGGCCTCGACGAATCCGTGCAGGTCGGCCCGCAGGTCAACAAGAGCCAGATCGAGACCTCCGCAAAGTACGTTGAAATTGCGAAGAAAGACGGCGGCAAGCTTCTCTGCGGCGGCAACGCTCTCACCAGCGGCGACTACGCCAAGGGCACCTTCTTCGAGCCCACCATCTTCGGCGGCGTCACGCCCACCATGCGCCTCGCCTGCGAAGAAGTCTTCGGCCCCGTCGTTGCGCTCGTCGAATTCGACACCTTCGAGCAGGGCATTGAGATCGCCAACTCCATCGACTACGGCCTCTCCAGCGCCCTCTATACCAAGGACCTCAACCGCGCTTTCGCCGCGATCCGCGACCTCGAAGCCGGCATCACCTACATCAACGCGCCGACGATTGGTGCAGAAGTCCACCTGCCTTTCGGCGGCGTCAAGCACACAGGTAACGGCCACCGCGAAGGCAACGGCGCCATCGACTTCTTCACCACATGGAAAGCCGTCTACATCGACTACAGCGACAAACTCCAGCGCGCCCAGATCGACAACGCCGAGTAATTTTGCCCAGGCTTGGTACCCCAGATCTGACCAGTTTTTAGACTGGGTGCCCAGTACAAACTACCGTCTTCGGAACCGTCGACAGAAACTTGGAGATCAGGTTCAGAGTGCCAAGACGCGCCACATATTTCTTAGTTCTTACGTTGCATTTTGCTCTTCTCTCGATCACGGGCTATATGAACCCCGTGGCATTCGGACAAGAGGCACCGCCACTCCTGATTTGCGTTGTAGAAATTCCCAAGGACAATGGATTCGCGCAGACGACAGGCAGAGTTGCACGGGAGCTATCGGCAGAACTTTCGAGGAGAAAGCTGCAGAATGGTGGCTCGATTCAACCCATTTTAGTGGTTGCGGAGAAGAAGACGGCTGAGGTATCGGTCGAACGTTCGGGATGTACATTCAGAATCGATCTTGAATGGCATTATGCTATTCGTCCTTCCGAGGGAATGCCGGCTGATGTTGAAGGTGCAGAAGCGGAGACATTCCGCGACTCGGATGTGATCATGTTCACACTCAGACGAACAGGTTCACGAAAGTCCATCCTCAGCGGTTCTGTACGGCCCACGACTTGGCGGGGCAGGTCGGATCACCCGTCATTTGTGTCATACATAGAGATTGCCAATCGAGTGATTAAAAAGCTCTCGCGCGTAGATGGTCACTGATCGTCGATGACGGTGAGGTGAACGATATCAGAGAAACCGCCGAGTGCCCCAGAGCCTGTTCTGAGTAAAGTCGAAGGGCTCGCTTTTGAGACCCGGTATCTCCATCACGCAAACGAAACATGCCGCGGAATCAGCCGGTTTTCGTAGGCCTGCCGTTCCAACTCCTCGCGAAAATCCGGATGCGCCAGCGCGATCAGTCCCTGGGCGCGTTCCGCAACGGATCTTCCCTTCAGATTGACCATCTCGTATTCGGTCACCACATACATCACGTCCGAGCGCGGCGTTGTCACAATGTTCCCGGCCGTAAGGCTGAACACGATCCGGCTCTTGCGTTCCCCGCGCTTCTCGTAAGTCGACGAGAGACAGATGAACGACTTGCCGCCCTTCGATGCGTACGCGCCCCGCACGAATTGCAGTTGCCCTCCGGTGCCGCTGATGTGACGCTGACCGTCGGTTTCCGAAGCCGCCTGCCCCTGCAGATCGATCTGTGTAGTGTTATTGATCGAGACGGCTTTCTCGTTCTGCATGATGACGTGCGGCGAGTTCGTGTAGTCCACCTGGTGGCAATACATGTCCGGGTTGCGATTCGTTGTCGCGTAAAGCGAGTTCGAACCCAGCGCAAACGTATACGTCACCTTGCCTGGATCGAGTGTCTTCCGCGATCCAGTCACACGGCCCGACCGGTAGAGCAGCCCGAGTCCATCCGTCATCATCTCCGTGTGGACACCCAGGTCCTTCACGCCGGTCTCGAGCAGCAGGCAACATACCGCGTTGGGCATGCCGCCGATCCCGATCTGCAGGCAGGCGCCATCTTCGATTTCTTCAGCGATCCGCCGCGCTACCGTGCTGTCGATCTCACCAGGATCCGGGTTGGGCAACTCCGCGCACGGCTGATGGTCGCCTTCAATCACGAAATCGACCTCCCGCAAGTGCACACCATTCTCTTTGCCGAATGCGTACGGCAGTTCGCGATTGATCTCGACGATTACCACCTTCGCGCGCTCTACCGCTGCCCGGTGCCACAGGTTGGTCGGTCCAAAGTTGAAGTATCCACCCTCGTCCATCGGACAGGTCTTCAGGATGGTGATGTCCACCGGATCTAGAAAGCGCCGGTAATAATCCGGCACCTCACCCAGGTTCAGCGGCACGTAATTGCAGCGTCCGGCGTCATGCTTCCTGCGGTCGTAACCCGAAAAATGCCAGCTGAACATATGAAAACTCCTGCCTTCCGGATCATCCTCGATCACCGCCCGAGGACGCATCGAAAGACACGACCGGATCTTCACGTTTGCCAATTCGTCTTTGCGCGCAGCCAGCGCTTTGTCGAAAACATCCGGCTGGCAAAGCGCCGCGCCGTAGTCCAGCCACATGCCCGATTTGACGAGGCTGGCCGCCTGTTCCGGAGAGATGGTTTCACCAGACATCCGCAGGGTCCTCCGCAGTCGTAACCGTGTCCGCACAAGAGTCTACGACAGCAGCACAAAGAAGGTCCTGAAGTTTTCCAGAATCAGCCGGTTTTCTGGCCCCTGCCCGCCACCCGCTCCACGAGTCCTTCCCCCGCCAGACGCGTCTTATCCATAGGCACGCCCGCAATTCCCGGAGGTCCCTCCCCACCTTATGCGTAGATCCCTGCAATCCCCCTTCGCAATCTTCCTTGCTCTCAGCGCCACGCTTGCCTGCGCGCAGTCGCCTCCCGATCCGCACAACGCGACATACCTCAATCTGAGGAGCCTGTTCACCGCGCCGGTGTCGAAACTCTCTGAAATCTTCGCCCGGAACAACGCCCTCCAGCCAAACTCCCGCGTGAATCAGAACTACGTCTCGGCGCCCGCGACCCCGCTGATTTTCACCAGTCCCGTCTTCAATCAATCCATCTCCGACACCGCCACCCGCGTACAGACCTCGACGGCGCAGGGCGATCCCTATGTCACGCCCGTCACGCGCATCATCTCCTCTGATGCCGGTGTGAACGACACGGCGCCGCTCTACACCTACCACAACTGCAACTACACCGCCGCCGCCTCAGCCGCACCCTGCGTGGGCGCGTTCTTGGTTGCGCAGAACAATCCTGGCGATCTCCACAATGGCGTGTGGGGCATCAATCCCATCGCCATCCAGCGCCACGGCAGCGCCAACTCCCTCACCTATGGAGTCGAAGCCAATATCTTCAACGAAACGGGGCTCGACCCCGGCCCTCCCGGCAAAGCCTCCGCCGCTACGAGCCAGATCTTCGGCATTGCCGCCACTATCGCCGGCAACCGCCCGGGGGTCACGCAGGGAACATCCGCTTTCCTCGCCACCGACGAAAACAGCGGCTCTTACTGGTACGACGGCCTGTGGGTCGAGCGTGCTATCTATGCCGCGCTCGAGGCCGGCCCCGTCGGCGGAGGCTCCGACTTGCAATGGTCCGTCGTCTCCAATGCCATTGGCCGTGCAGGACCACGATCCAACTTCCCCAGTATTCCCCAGGCCGACATCGAATCCTGGTGGGACGGCCACGCATCGGTGCTCGAGGTGTTCAAACGCCAGTTCATGCCCAGCGAGGGAGCACGCCCCGTCGGTTGCTACAACTACACTTTTTCGACCGCCCTCCGGCAGCAGTTTTGCGACGACGGCAGCAACGTCTTCCTGCCCGCACCGAACGCGGCCGCCATCCGGATCACTCCCGATGCCAATGGAGAAGCCGGGGCCGCGGTCTCCGTCACCAACGCCGCCAACAACGCCTACACCTTCCTCGTCCAGAAGAACGGCGCCACCACCATCGACAATGCCCTCACCGTCACCAGCACGGCGCGAGCCGCGTCCTTCCAGGTCGGGCGGCATACGGTTCTGTCGTCGAGCCTCGACGGCTATCACGGCGCTGGCCCCAGGGTCCAGATCAGCGACGGCACCGGAACCACCGGAAACCTTCCCCAATACGATTCCTCAGGCAACGTCACCGACAGTGGTGTCTCCGCCGCGCAGCTTCCGGTCGCCTCTTCCCACGCCGCGGTAGGGCACGTCGCCTGCATCGAGGCCATTGGTCCACCAGTCCAGATCGGCTCCTGCTCGACCCGCCCCGACTCGACCGGAGCCTGCTCCTGCAACTGAGTCGCGACCCAACCCAGCCCCGTGTCATCCTGAGCGCCGCAAGCCTGGGGCCCACGAAGTGGGGCAGCGAAGCGGTGGGGGCCAGAAGATTCCGCGATCAAGGGGGGAACTCTGCCACAAAGTTCCCTGAGGGAACGCAGGAAAATAGCCCAGGGTGGAGCGCAGGGGAACCCTGGGCTAGCCAAACAAGGCGATTCAGAGTTGGGGATGCGCAGCCGAAGAGTTGCTCAACTAGCAACTTCCGCACAGCCTGTGATTCACCAACAATCGCAAATGCGCACGTCGTCCCGATCGCAGCGGAGGGATCTGCCGTGAAAATTCAGACATCGGTGCGAACGAGGGGTGTCCGGGGTGCCCCATCCGAGCTCGGTTGGGTGGGAAAGGACCAGTGTCGTTCGAGAGTGCGTCTAGTAAAACCCGCCGCTCTAAGACGAAAACAACTGCAGGAGATTTGTCATGGTCAGCAGTTTCTTCACCCGAGGCGTAAGGTTCACCAACTCCAGCAGGCAGAGCCCTCGGTTTATCTGAGAGACTTTGAGACCCACAATCGCTCCCAGGCCGGAGCTGTCCAGATATTCGAGGTCTGTGAAATCGAGCACGATGCGCCGGCCCCCTTGCTGAATCAACGGTTGTATAAGCTTGCGGATCTCATCCGTGTTTTCGCTGATCAGTTTGCCCTGGCACTTGATGGTCGTGGTTGGAAAATCCCGCTCATCCTTGGATTCTTCGATCTGGTAATGAAAAGCAGTGCCGGGTGCAGTAGACATCTATTCTCCTCGGTTCAATACCGGCCAATTCTAACTTTCCTGTGGTCGAAGATTCGGTTAATTTCTGGTTACTCAGTTGTTCCGGGCGCGTGATGGCCCAACGCGAACGAACCCGATTTTTGAGTAACTCCCGAGTTGGCCGTTATTCGCCCGCAATTCCTCCGCCTGAAGCAGCTCGCCATGTCACCAAAGCCGCAACGTCCACGACTGCGTTGATAACTTCTGATTGACAGTCGGTCAATTCCCCGGTTCAACTCTCAGGGAGAGGTCGTCCATGACATTGAAAGATGTCGTCATCGCTGCGCGCATTCTGGCCAAGCGCCCCGGCTATACGTTGACAGCCGTCCTTACGATTGCCCTTGGGGTCGGTGCGAGCACCACAATCTTCAGCGTCACCAACGCAGTCCTGCTCAGGCCGCTTCCTTACCGCGATCCGGGCAAACTGGTGATTGCCGGCATGGATCTGCGCAAGCGGGATGTCCACGATCTGCCGTTCTCGAATGCGGACTACATCGACCTGCGCGAAGGAACAAAGGCGTATTTCTCTGATATGGCCGGCGTCTTCACCGGCCGTACCGCTGTCCCCCAGGAAGACGGAACGCCTGAACAGATCAGCATCGCAATTGCCACCACCAACTTCTTCGACGTGATGGGCGGCAAGATCCTGTTGGGCCGGAATTTCAACGCGCAGGATGGGATCCCGCAGGCGCAGCCCCCGACCAACAACGCAGCCAATGCCCCGCCCGCCCTGCCCGGTACAGCCATCCTCAGTTACGAATATTTCCGCAGGCGCTACGGGGCTAATACCGCCGTACTCGGCCATAACATCACGATTCCTGGATTGCCGGGTCCCGTGATCGCCGGTGTCCTGGCTCCCGGCTTTCGCCTCTACTTTCCGCCCGCCGCTGACGTCGAATCCGCTCCCGACATCTACATCGCCAATCGCCTCAATTACGACTCGGCGAATCGCAACGACTTTTCCATTCGGCCCATTGGCAGGCTCAAAGAGGGAGCGGTGCTCCAAAGTGCGCAAGGCGCTGCCGACGGCATAGCCGCACAGGCGCGGCAGACGTTTACGATCGACCAGACCGCCGGCTATTACATCCACCTTGCGCCGATGCGACAGCATCTGGTGGCAGCGGTGCGCCCGGCCATCCTCACCCTCATGGTCTCCGTGATCTTTCTGCTCTTGATCGCCTGCGCCAACGTCGGCAATCTTCTTCTGGTTCGCGCCTCGCTGCGGCAGCAGGAATTCTCTGTGCGTGCAGCCATGGGAGCGAACCGCTCCCGGCTCATCTCTCCCATCCTCATTGAAGCGGTCCTGCTCTCCGTAATGGGCACCGTGGTCGGTCTCGGCCTTGCCTGGGCTGGAATCCTCGCGTTGCGAGCGCTCGCTCCAGCTAACCTTCCCCGCCTCGAAGACGTCCGCATCGATGGCGCAGTGCTTGCGTACAGCGCGCTTGCTGGTCTCGCCTCCGCGGCCATCTTCGGCATAGTTCCCGCCTTGCAAGCTTCGCGCCCCGGGCTCATGAATGTGCTGCGCGGCGTCAGCCGTACCTCTGGTATGGGCAGCGGAGCGTTCCTGCGCAATACGGTGGTCATGGCCGAAGTCGCACTCTCGTTCGTCCTGCTGATCGGGTCCGGACTGATGTTCCGCAGTTTCCTCAAGCTGCAGGAGATCGATCCGGGTTTCGATCCACATCATCTTTTAAGCTTTCAGCTACAGGGCATCCAACTCAACCGCAAAACTCCCGAGCAACGCGCCGCCTTCATGCACGTCATCACCGAGCAACTCAAATCCATTTCCGGAGTTCAGAGCGTCACCGGCTCATTCCCATTTCCGCTAACCGGCGAGTTCAGTCCCATTCGGTGGGGAACGGAGGATGCCGCGCACGACCCAGCGCGCTTTCAGGCGACCGATTTTCAAATCGTTCTACCTGGTTATTTCGAAGCCATGCGCACGCCGCTGCACGCGGGACGCACCTTCACTGACGAGGACAATCTCCCTGGCCGCGACGGCGTAATCGTCGATGACGCTCTCGCCGCAAAGGCATTTCCCGGCCAGTCCGCAATCGGCAAGCACATCCTTATTCGCCTGCGCACACCCGAAGCGGAAAAGGTACAGATCATCGGTGTTGTTGCCCATCAACGCGTCACCTCGCTCGCGGAAGTCGGGCGCGAACAGATTTACTTTCCCGACGCATTTCTCGGATCCGGCGCAATCCAATCCTGGGCCCTGCGCACAGGAAGCGATCCCGCGTCGTACGAAAGCCAAGTCCGGGCCACTCTCAAAGCGCTCGATCCGCATCTCCTCGTCAGCAAGATGGAGACCGCCGATTCCGTGGTCTACGACTCACAGGCCGGCACGCGATTCTCTCTCCTGCTGATCTCGGTCTTTGCAGTCATTGCCGCATTGCTCGCCGGGGTTGGCCTTTACGGCGTGATCTCCACCTCGGTGCGACAGCGCACCTCTGAGATCGGCATCCGCATGGCCATGGGAGCCGAGCGCGGCGATATCCTTCGCCTCATCGTCGCGCAGGGACTACGACTGAGCGCAGCCGGCATCGTCATTGGAGTGATTGGATCAATCTTCCTTGGCCGCGTTATCTCCGCGCTGCTCGTGGGCGGCATAAAACCGACAGACGTCACGACCTATGTCTCCATGACCGCAGGGTTCCTGGCCATTTCCGCGCTTGCGTCCTGGTTACCCGCGCGACGGGCGTCCAGCCTCGATCCAGTCAAGGCGCTAAGGGAACAATGAACGGGGCGTAAGTGTTCAGTCAGATCGATGTCCGGATGCGACTACTCGCTCAGCCGCGCATGCAGCACAGCTGCCTCACCCGCCGCCGTCAGTGCACAGATGGCGTGCTGGTCGCAGCGATAGTGAATCAGCGTGTAGTTGCTTGCCCACGCTGTCGCCGTAGCCTGCCCAAGCCGCTTGTCGATCGCGAAGGTTCTGTCCTCGGCCCACAGCAGCCCGCGTGCCTGGTCATATCCCTTCACGCGGTCATCGCCCTGGATGACGAATCCATCTCCCCACTTGGGGAGGGTTCGTTTCTGGGGATGCCCCGGCGGATCGAATTCCTTCGCGTGTGCCTTGGGATCAAGCAGCTCGGCCTGCTCGTCGAGCGTCGGGAAATTCGTGTTGAAGTCCCAGTAGTCGACGCGCCTGTACTGGTCGGGCGAGCAGGGTAACGAACCCTGCGCATTGAGGGCTGCCACCTGTCCGTCGGCCGTGGTCTGGTTCTGAAAGAGGTCTTTCCCTTTCTCTCTCGCCACTTCCGCAGCTTGCATCTGGGTGACCTGGCTTTGCCGCGCCGCTTGGATTGCCGCGTTCCGCTCAGCCATTGAAATTTTCTTTCCATTCGCGCCGACCGCCGACACTGTTACCGGCAGCGCCGCACTCTGGGGATCGAAGTGGAAATCAATTTCCTTTCCGCAAAGCGCGAATCCCGTTGAATCCAGCAGTCGAATATTCACCGCCATCGGCATCGGCGGATTGCTTACCACGCGCGAAAACCCTGCGCCCCAGCGATCCTCCATCGGCACTATCTGCAGTTTGTACGAAAGCCTGCCGTTCTTGGCATCGCCGTCCCACCGCGTTTCAAGATGTCCGCGCAAGCCGTCGACGGCCACAATCCCAGGGCCCAGATCACCCGGCGGCGGGGTGTTCTCCTTCGGCTTGTTCATGGTCATCAGGACAAAGATTCCGAAAACGATCAGCGCCCCAAACCCACCCAGCAGCAGTACGTTCGGCTTCCTCTTCAGCGGCGGCGGTGGTTCATCCTCCGCACGCCTTTCTGCCGGGTCGACAAACTCCTCCTGATCAGCCTCTTCAGTCTCTTCGTGTTCCTCTTCTTCTGGCTCCTCCACGATCGGCTCGTGGACCGCGACCGACCTGGATTGCGCTGCCGTTGCAGAAGCTGCAGGAACCGCAGGTGGCTTGGGAGGCGGCGGAGGAGCCGGATGGCTTATCTCTGCGTACTCATCATCGAATTCGTGTTGGTCAGACTCAAACATGACTACGCCTTCAAGAACGCCGTCCGGAATTGTCCCATGCAGGTAACGTCAAAAGCAAAGTACCGGCGTAACCAATGTACCCCCAGCCAGGCCAAATCACATCACAGCCTTACGTGACTAGGTAGGTTCTTCGGTCTTGTCCTACACCCGGTTTCCGTCCAGTACATCCCGCAGCGCGAAGCTCGTTTCCAGGCGCGTAACCCCTGGCAGCCGCGAAAGTTCGTTCTGGTGCAGCCGCCCGTAGTCGTCAATGCCCGCCACGCGCGCAACCAGCATGTAGTCATACTGGCCTGCCATCAGGTGGCAGCTCACGATCTCCTTGCAATGCCGCAGAGCTGCTTCAAATGCGCTCAAAACCGGCGCCGATTGACGCTCCAGAGTCACGCGGATGTAAACCGTCATCCGCCTCCCCAGCAGCCGGTCATCCACCATGGCCCGGTAGCCTCGAATCGTTCCCGCACTTTCCAGCGCTTGAATCCTGCGCGAAGCCGCCGAAGCCGACAACCCCACCGCCTCGCCCACCTCGTAGTTGGTGGCCCGTCCGTACCGTTCCAGATAGCGCAGAATCGAGATATCCAGCTCATCCAGTTCAGAACCAGTCGCCATAGCACCCGTTTCTTGCATCACGGCGGATTTTTCGTCATGTTTCGTGTCCATGACATGGATTTAACACGAACTTTGCACACATTGAAACCCCAAAGCGCCTTAGGATGTGTCCAACTGGAAGCTAGAAAGAGCCGCTGCGCCGGATCAAGCCCTCCCCCGGGTAACAAAAACTGTCCGGCGCGCAGCTCTCCAGCCTGCGACCACCCTCCCCCGCGAGTCGAGCCATTGAAGCCGGACGAAGGAGCCCTCCATGATCATCGGCGTACCCAAAGAGATTAAGGACAACGAAGCACGCGTCGGCGTCACGCCCGCAGGGGTCAAGTCCCTTACCGAAACCGGCCACAAGGTGCTGGTCGAAAGCCACGCCGGCGAACTCTCGGGCTTCACCGACGCGAGCTACCAGGATGCCGGTGCGGAGATTGTTGGCGACGCCGGCAACGTCTGGGGAAAATCGGAGACGGTCGTCAAGGTCAAGGAGCCCATCGAGCAGGAGTATGTCTATTTCCGCGAAGGCCTGGTGCTCTTCACCTACCTTCACCTGGCTCCTATTCCGGTTCTCACCAACAAGCTTCTCGATTCCAAGGTCATCGGCATCGCCTACGAAACCGTCCGCGACCGCCAGGGCACCTTGCCCCTGCTCACGCCGATGAGCGAAGTCGCCGGGCGCATGAGCGTGCAAGTTGGCGCCGCGTATCTCGAAAAGGAACGCGGGGGCCGTGGCATTCTTCTTGGCGGTGTCCCGGGCGTGCCTCCGGCGAACGTCACCATCATCGGCGGTGGCATCGTTGGCACGAACGCCGCGAAGATCGCTATTGGCTTCGGCGCCAAGGTTACGCTGGTCGACGTCAATCTCTCCCGCCTGCGCGAACTAGACGACCTCTACAGCGGACGACTTTATACGCTCGCCTCGAACAGTTACAACGTTTCACTGGCCACGCGCGAGGCCGATCTGGTCATCGGCGGCGTGCTCATTCCCGGTGCCACCGCACCCAAGATCGTCACCCGCGCCATGGTCTCAGCGATGAAGAAGGGCGCCGTGATCGTCGATGTTGCCATTGACCAGGGCGGATGCGTTGAAACTGCCAAGCCGACCTCGCACTCCAACCCCAGTTACGTTGTCGACGGCGTCGTTCACTATTGCGTTACCAACATGCCCGGCGCTGTGCCGCACACTTCCACGCTGGCGCTTACCAACTCGACATTCCCGTATCTGATGCGCATCGCCAATCTCGGCGCCCGCGAAGCACTCAAGCGCGATCCCGGTTTCGCCGAAGGCCTCAATACCTATCTCGGCACCCTAACCCATCGGGGTGTAGCCGACAGCCAGAAGCGCCCCTGGACAGGAACAGACATCGTTCTTGGATAGTCTCACCGGTCGGTAGGTCAATTCTTCAGCATTGAGACAGAGAGCTTCCTCTTTGTTGTAAGTCGAAAGATCACAACGAAACGCCGTAATCCGAGGAGCTGGGCGCTAGCTCAAGAGGTTTCTCTCTTGACATAGGTATCTAATAGTCATATAGCTATTAGCAATATGGCGCAACGCGTAAGCTCCAGTATGGAAGTTCTGCTCGGCCTGCTGACTATCGAACCGATGTCGGGTTACGACCTTGGCCAGATGATCGATGAAAGTATTCATCACTTCTGGAATGAAAGCTATGGGCAGATCTATCCCAATCTGAAAAGGCTCGCATCCGGCGGGTTCGTTACGCGCAAGATACAAAAGCAGAGAGGCAAGCCCGACCGGAACATCTACTCCATCACGAAGAAGGGCAGGGAACGCCTTCAGCGCTGGCTCCAGATTGAGCCGCAGTCGGAAGTTCCACGCAATGAATTGCTTCTGAAACTCTTCTTTGGCTCGAATGCTTCTCCGCAAACGATCAAGGGCTACGTAGAGAAGATGGCTGCGAACGAGCGGGTAATGCTGGAGCGATTCACGTTCATCGAGCGCGAAATCGCCAAAAACGCGGACTACCCCGACGCGCCCTATTGGCAGATGGCTTTGCGCTTCGGGCAGATCGAACTTCAGGCACACATGCGATGGACAGAAGAGACGCTGACCGCGTTATGCAAACTCGATAAAGCACAGGATCGACTGTCGAGCAGTCGAAAGGACAAGGGCCATGCAGGCAAATGAGATTGTCGCGCCGGAAAGTTCGGATGATCGAAACGCTCCCGCTCAAATAGCCTCGTGGAGCAGGCTCACCGGCTTCTTGGTGATAGGGGTCGGTGTTGTGGTAATGGGTTTCATTGCCCAACATACGGCTACCGCCGGCAATGGTGTGGCCGCCGCTGGTCAACTTGCGAGCCACAGACAAGCAATTCCCATTTACCTGGCCGCGCTTGTAATGGACTGGGCGCTGTTCTATTACTGCTGGGCCGCAGTGCATCACTATGGTGGCAGTCTATGGACCCTCTCAGGCGGGCGATGGAATTCATGGAAAGACGTGCTGGTGGACCTGGGAATCATGGCGCCGTTCCTGATTGTTTGGGAGGGTACAGCATACGGAGTTTCCAGGCTCATAGCCGGGTCTGTTGGGCCGGGCAGCGCAAAGACGGTTGACAGCCTGCTGCCTCAGAGCCTGATTGAGATTTTGATCTGGATTGCAACTTCGATCACCGCGGGCATCTGTGAGGAGATGGTATTTCGCGGCTTTCTGCAACGCCAACTCCATGCGTTGAGCGGGAACATCGCGGTCGCGGTGCTGGGGCAGGGTCTGGTCTTTGGGTTGTTCCACAGTTATCAGGGGTGGCGGAATGTAGTCGTTATCAGCGTACTTGGAATCTTGTATGGTGCGCTGGCGGTATGGCGTAGGAATTTGCGCATCAATATCGTTGCGCATGCCTTTACGGATGTGTGGGAAGGTTGGCTAAAGTTCATCGTCTGGCACATCGCCTGACTCTCGTTGACCGGCCTGCCTCTCGTTTGCTGCCCCGCACTATAATCGCCGCATGCCCTTCGAAGGTGGCTCGCGGCGCTCGACTGTCCTGTTTCTCGGCGCGGGCGTGTTGCTGTTTTTCGCCCTTCTGGGTGGCTTGCAGGCCTTCAACACCTCCAACGTTCGCTTTCTCAATCCCGAAACCTCCGGCGAAACCCTGGCCTTCACCGGCCTCACGGTCGTTGTCTTCCTTTCGCTCCTCGTTTTTCTTCTGCTTCTGCTGCGCGCCATTCTCAAACTCTACGCAGATCAAAGCAGCAGTGCTCTCGGTGCGCGACTGCGGACGCGCATGGTGCTCGGCGCTGCACTCATCGCGCTCACGCCCGCGGTTTTCATGTTTCTGTTCAGTTTTCAGCTCATGAACCGCTCCATCGACCGCTGGTTCTCGCCGAATACCTCGGAACTGCGCGAGGACTCAACTCGCGTCGTGCTGGAGTTGGCGCAATACGTCACGAGCAATGCACGCAGCGAGGCACAGTCGATCGCCGCAACGGGTGCACCCGATGCCGACACGCCTACGCTCGAGAAAGTCTTCGACGCGCACACCATTACCCTTCAGGGTGGATTTGTCCTCATCTACGCTAAGGATCATCGGGTCATCTCGAGCTTTCAGGCCCTTCCCGAGAACAGCACGGCAAGCCTCATTCCCTGGATCCCTGAAAAAGCGGCGTCCACAAAGTTTCAATCCGCCGTTCCGCTGCAGCGCCCGCTCTCGGCGGGCATCCTCTTCTCTGCCCAGCGCAACGACGAGCCTGTCGTCCGCATCGCGGGACAGGATTATGCGCTGGGAAAGGCTGCCACGCCTTCCGGAAAAATCGTGATTGCGGCTCTCCCGATGCCGCAGGGGCTAAGCCAGACAACCGCGCGCATCCGTGAAGGCGCAGAAGAATACTGGGACCTTTTTCGATCCAGGCATAGCATCCGTGCCACGTTTTTTCTGATGCTGTTGCTGATCACCGTAGTGGTATTCTTCTCCAGCGTCTGGCTTGCCCTGTTTCTCTCCAAACAGATCACCCGCCCTGTCGAAGCGCTCGCCGATGCCATGGACGAGATCGCCGCCGGCAAGTATGAGCACCGCGTCGGTCTCGTTACCACCGGTGAAATGGCAGAGCTCGTGCGCTCGTTTAATCACATGGCAGCCGATCTCGACACCAGCCGAAAACTCGCTGAAACCTCATCGGCCCAACTCACCGCCGCAAACCAGGCCATCGAAGCACGCCGCCGCGAGCTCGAAACCATCCTCGAAACCATTCCATCCGGTGTCGTCACGCTCGACGCTGCCGGAAACGTGCTGCAGGCCAATCGTGCCTTCGCCGTCCTGATGGGTAAGGATGAAAACGCAACCGTTCGCGGGACCAAGATCGATGCGTTGTTGCCGGAAGATTCCATTGAGGAGCTCGCCGGCGTCATCCGCCGCGGCCAGCGCATGGGTGCGGCCTCCACCGAAATCGAATTCCATCTTCACGGCCGTAACATGCACCTCGCCGTGACCAGTGCGCGGCTTGAACTTGCTCGAGGCAAGGCGGGCACTGTCCTCGTCGTCGAAGACACATCCGAACTCCTCCGCGCCCAGCGTCAACTGGCGTGGAAGGAAGTGGCGCAGCGCGTAGCCCACGAAATCAAGAACCCGCTGACGCCTATCGCGCTCTCCGCCGAACGTATCGGCCGCCATTTGGACCGCAGCCAACCCGACTCGCCTTCGGTCATTCGCAAATGCAGCGAAGTCATCCTTGCCTGTGTGGGAACGCTGCGCACGCTCGTCGATCAGTTCTCCGCGCTCGCTCAGTTTCCGGCTCCCCAACCGCGCCCCTGCGACATGAATCAGATTGCCGACGAAGCCCTCGCCCAGTTCGCCGGCCGCCTCGAAGGCATCACGGTCAAGCGCGATCTCGAGCCCGGTTTGCCCCCCGTGCTCGCCGATCACGAGGCCATCCGCCGTGCGCTCGCCAACCTCATCGACAATGCCGCCGAGGCCATGCAGGGCAGTCTGCTGCGTGTACTGTGCCTGCGCAGTTCTATAGCCGAGGATGGCGGTGCCGTCGAACTCGAAGTTTCTGACACCGGCCACGGTCTGACCGAAGAAATCCGCGAACGGCTTTTTCTGCCCTTCTATTCCACCAAGCACCGCGGCACCGGCCTGGGCCTTTCCATCGCAGCCAAGATCATCCAGGAACTCGGCGGTTCAATCCGCGCCGAAAGCAACACCCCCAAGGGAGCGCGTTTCCTCATTCGTCTGCCCCTGCTCGATCACATCGAACCGCCTCAGCAGGAGGCGAACGGTGCCGGGGCTACACCCCTCACCGAGGCTCGCTCATGAATCATGTCCTCGTGGTCGACGATGAGGCAGAGATCCGCACCTCGCTCGAAGAGATCCTCACAGAAGAAGGCTATAGCGTTGCAACCGCCGCAACCGCCGCTGAAGGCCTCCTGCTCATTCAGGACGCACCCTACGATGTCGTCCTGCTCGATATCTGGCTCCCGGACCGCGATGGTCTCGACGTTCTCGCCGATATCCATGCGCTGGTCCCGGAGAAGCGTCCCGAGGTCGTCATCATCTCCGGCCATGGCACCATCGAATCAGCCGTCAAGGCCACCAAACTCGGAGCTTATGACTTCCTCGAAAAACCGCTCTCGCTCGATCGAACGTTGATTGTTCTGAAGAATGCTATCGATGCCCGTCGCCTTCGCAACGAGAACCTTGAATTCAAGCGCCAGTTCAGCCTGAATGCTGCGCTCACCGGCGAAAGCGTTCCCGTCAAAGCGCTGCGTCAACAAATTCGTCTGATGGCGCCAACCAATGGCCGCGTCCTCATCTACGGCGAATCCGGCACAGGCAAGGAACTCATCGCGCGAGCAATTCATGCCGAAAGCCTCCGCCGCGATGGCGTCTTCATCGAACTCAACTGCGCTGCCATCCCGGAAGCGCACATCGAGTCGGAACTCTTCGGCTATCGACACGGCGTGCAGCCCGGCGGCCCACCCGAACAGCGCGGCACTCTGGAACGCGCCGACGGCGGTTCGCTATTTCTCGACGAGGTCGGCGATATGAGCCTCAAAACGCAGGCCAAGATGCTTAGCGCCCTTGATGACCAGCTGTTCACGCCGGTCGGCGGCACGCAGCCTCTGCGCGTCGACGTTCGCCTCATTGCCTCCACCAACAAGGATCTCGAAGAGGAGATTGCGAAGGGCAACTTCCGCGAAGACCTCTTCTACCGCCTCAATGTTGTTCCGTTTTTTGTACCGCCGCTCCGTGAGCGCAAGCAGGACATCCCGCTCCTAGCCCGTGAATTCCTCGCCGAATTCGGGCGCCAATACGGTCGCCCGCGCATGGAGATCAGTGACGAAGCGCTCGAAGTCCTCCAGCAATATCACTGGCCAGGCAACGTGCGCGAATTGAAAAATGTGATCGAACGCGTCTTGATCCTGAATCCGCGCACACTGCGGATCGAGCGCAAGCAACTGCCGCCGCTTACCCACAAGTCCGCCTCACGCTCGACGGAAGACTTCTCCACGCTCCAGCAGGCGCGCGACGCCTACGAGCGCGACTACATTCTCAAGAAGATTGAAGAAGCCCGCAACAACGTCAGCCGCGCCGCCGAACTCCTCGGCCTCGAGCGCAGCCACCTCTACCGGAAGATGAAAACCCTCGGCATCACTGTACGCGAGTAGAAGGCGGATCTTCCTGCACGTTTACCAGCGCATAGGTCCGTCTATCTCCCTTGATCTGCCGCCGGTCGCCGACATTCACGCGTCGATCCCGCGTTCCTGCCCGCCGATCGGATCCGGGCATCCGCAGAACCACTTTGTTTCTCCGGTCCTCGCCACTTTGTCGCCGGTCCAGCCAGGCTGACATTGAAGATGGCAGGATAATCGGCCCCGAACCGCGTGCACCATTCGGGTGCTGCTTCTGCATCTTGGCTACCTTGTCGAATTGCACCTTGCCATCGGTTAGCAGCTTGTTCAGCACGGGAAGACTTCCACGCTGCGTCTCGATGTAGTCCACGCCCTCCGCCGTCAATGTGAAGTCGGAGTTGTCCGCCCTCGTGATGTAACCCTTCTTCTGTAGATACCAGGTCGTGAAGTCCAGGTAGTCACGTGGAAATCCCATGCGCCGTTCAATCTCCGCCAGCGACACTTCGGGAAAGCGAGGATTCGCGCGCCGCTTGAAGTAGAGGACCGCCAGCACGGCGACCCGCCGGTTCAGCTCGCCTTCCACGCTGTCCATGAAGTCGACGGAATCCGAAAGAGGCTGAACCTCCATCGCTTCCCGGCGGCAAACCGCATCGTATTCCGCGCGGCGCACCGGGTTCGAGAGCGTATCGAAGGCAGTTCTCAGCAGCCGGAACATCTCGGGATCACCCGACTCAGGATTGTCCGGATGAAGCCGTGCTGCCAGATAGCGATAGACGCGATGAATGGTATCCACGTCCGCATGCGGGCTGATTTGCAGGAATTCGTAGTAGTCGATCATCCCTGTTTGTCTTTCGTCTTGATTTTCAAGTGTCTAGTTATGTTACAGATTGGTCCTCGGGGGATTGCCGAATTGTAGCAGTCTTTGTTCTTCTTAGGAACAATTCATGATGGCCACGTTCGATTCGGTTCTGGATGGCAACCCTTCATCCCTTGGGTCTTCGAGCCTTGTCCATTACCGGACATGGAGTTGCAAAAACGGCCACGAGTCCCGATTGATCGATCGAAATGACCTTTCGTAACCCATTCTGGCGTAATGCTTTGACCTCTCGTGTGCGACTACCGCCTTCGGTCTCGAAATTGCACTACCTCACAGCACATTGCTGTGTCTTTTGGAGGCTCCCATGGCCTATTTCGAGCGTATTCGTGATGTGGTTTCCGAGCCCTTCAGCTCGGACGTGATCCGCCAGCGCGCTGCTGGCGGGTGGCAAATGGTCTCAATAGAGTGGCGCCGCGAGCTGCCTGACTCCGAAACTCCGCCTGACGGAGCGTTCAGCGAAGCCATCCCCTTTGGCCTGCGCATCTCTGAGGATTGCAAGCGGCTCGAAGTCGACCCCCACGAAAACCAGGTTCTTCTCCTCATGATGGATCTTCTGGCGCAGGACTTTTCCTACTCGGCCATCGTCAGCGATCTCAACGAGAAGGGCTTTAGAACCCGTGAAGGCCGACCCTGGAGCCGCGTCGCCGTCTTCAACATGATGCCGCGCCTCATCGAAGTCGGCCCGCGCATCTTCTCCAGCGAAGAGTGGGAGCAGCGCCGCATCAAGCTCGCTCGCCGCGAAGCGCCTTAAACGCAGGCCGGCAAACCACCGCTCTCTCGCTATTTCAGAATAGGTCCAAGCGACGCCGGGTTATCGCCCGTCCGCGGATCCACGCGAAAATCCCACACTGACTGGCCGATGTCCGACGGCGACAGGATCTCCACGAGCGCGTATTCCCCGATGGTCAGCGTTGTCTCCGGTGTCAGCTTCAGCCAGTGCTTGCCCGGCATCACTTCCGCTTTGGTCGGAATCACATCCTCGTTCTGCGTCACCTTGCCGGTCGGACTCACCTGGATCGCCCCGATGATCCGTACCTCCCGGCGTTCGTCCACTTTCACAATCGCAAATCCTGAGCCTGGTGAGTGCGCGCCATGTTTTCGATTCGCCACTTCCTTGGCGCCGTGCGTTTGCACTGTCACAGCGTGCGATAGCACCTGTTCCACATTATCCTGGCCCTCGAGCGAGAGATAGATCGCTGGATCATTCACGTGCAGGTGCACCTTTGCGTGTGCTCCATTCAGCTCAACCGTGGCCTTCTGGCCTGCCAGCGGATTCAGCGTCGCCAATCCCTTCCGGTTTCGCTGATTCAGGCTGAGGTCCGAAGGCACCAGCTCCACCAGTTCCGGCGTGCCCTGGAAGGTGTCCAGCACAAATACGCCGTCCTCATCGGGTAATTCAAGCCCCTTCGCGACTTCCGGCATACGGGCTTTCGCCTCATTGCGCTCGGCCGCCTCTTCCTTGTCGATCTCCTCAGCCTCTTTCATCGCTGGCGAAGCCGCTTCCGGGCTCTCATACGGACCAACGTGGTTCCGTTCCCACTTGCGTGTCGCGTCCCAATCCACAAGATCGTAGGGCAGTTCCTCCCATTCATCCCGCTCGAGAGAGAGATACCGCACGCGATCGCCCGCAACCTCATACTTGCGTACCATCTGGTAGTTGCCGTCTTTCAGGATCAGACGATGGTTCCGCGCCAGCCCGGGAGCATCCGGCTTGATGGCCGTCCCATGATTCGGCTGGCCCTGCTGATCCTGCTGACTCCAGGCGGTCCCCCCCAGCGCCGCCGCCAACGCCGTTGCCAGCGCCACAGCGAACACCCGTCGAGGATGACTGAAATGCTTCATTGCCCAACAGTTTAGACTCTCACAGCAATGTCTCGTTTGCGACCGGTTACCGCAGGGCGTGTTTTAGATGCTTACATCTTGGGTTGCCGCGCATCCAAACCCGTGTATTCTTGCTGCAGGCTTCTCTGTAAGGACGCTTAAAGTTTGACCGCACTTCACACATGGACACGCAGTGACCGAGGCGCAAGGCCAAGAGCCCACGCCGCTGTCGTTGTGCTCTGCCTGGCGTTGCTTGTCCTGCTCGCCTTCGTCCAGGTGGCCCACGTCCACTCCGTCGACACCGACGCCGACCACTGTTCTCTTTGCATCGTTTTGCATACTGCGGCAGCTCCGGTTGCTGCGGCAGTGCTGGCCATTGTGCTCGTTCTGTTCGAGGCCGTCGCACCGGCCGCCGCGGTTCGTCCCCTCCGGATCTTCTGGTACCGCCAGCTCTTCATCCGCCCTCCTCCGAGCCTCTCTCCGGCTTCGTCCTGACCTAGCGTTTCGGCCAGATTCTCAAATCAAGACAGCCCGCATCGGGCTGAATATCCTGCATTCTCTGGCTTTGACCTGAAGTCAACGATGCCGCCGTTGCACTGACGACGCCGTGCGCTTCCAGCACGGGCTACGCCCATTCAGTCAACAATTGGAGGCTTCATCCCATGCCATTTAGGTTTGGCACTTTTATTCGCATCCTTCCCCTCGCGGCCTGCTTCTTCGTGGCCGTTGCTTCTCACGCCGCGCAAGGTGGCAATGCCGGCACGGTTCGCGGTTCCGTAACCGATCCTTCCGGAGCAGTTATCCCTGGCGCCACTGTGCACGTCACAAACGCAGTCAGCGGTTTCGACCGTACGGTCAAGACCGATGCGACCGGGCAATTCGAAATTGACAATGTTCCTTTCAACAACTATCAGCTCAGCATTTCGGCTTCAGGATTTTCCCCGCTGAGTCAGAGTCTGGTTCTTCGCTCGTCGGTCGGTACGACACTGAAGCCCGTGTTGCAAATTGCCGCCGCGAATTCAACCGTAACCGTGGAAGCTTCGGGCGACCTGGTTGAAACCGATCCCACGTTTCACACGGATGTGGATCGCGACCTCTTCATCAAAGTGCCGCTGGAGAGTCAATCTTCAACACTGAGCTCTCTGGTGACACTTACTACCCCTGGAGTGGCGGCCGATTCCAACGGACTGTTTCACGGCCTGGGCGACCACGCATCCAACTCGTTCTCGGTTGATGGCCAGTCGATCACCGACCAGCAGAGCAAGGTTTTCTCCAACCAGCTTCCAGCCAACTCGATCCAATCCATCCAGGTCATCTCTGGCGCTCCGCCAGCTGAATACGGCGGCAAGACAAGCCTGGTCATCGTGGCCACCACCCGCTCGGGCCAGGGAATCACCAGGCCCACCGGAAGCATCAACAGCTCCTATGGCAGCTTCGGATCGGCGACCGCCGGCTTTGATTTGTCCTATGGCGGCAAGAACTGGGGCAACTTTATCGAAGGCGACGGCCTGAGCACCGGACGCTTTCTCGATCCCCCGGAGTTCACCGTCTTCCACGCAAAAGGCAATGAGGAAAACATCTTCGACCGCGTCGACTATTCTCTGACGCCGGCCGACTCGATCCACCTTGACTTCAACTACAGCCGGTCCTGGTTCCAGACACCCAACTCATTCGACAACCTGAACGTGCAGAACGTAGTCAGCGGCGGCACTTCCGCCAACCCTGTCTACGGCAACGTCGGCAACACCGACCAACGCTCCCAGATCGGCACCTTCAATATCTCGCCGACTTATACGCGCGTCATCGGCAATAACTCGGTCTTCAACCTCGGTGCCTTTGTCCGCCGGGACAACTACAACTACTATCCCAGCAACAATCCCTTGGCCGATCTTGGACCTCCAAATTTGCAAACCGCTTCGATCGCCCAGAACCGCACCCTTACCAATACCGCTGTACACTCGGATTTCTCCTATGCTAAGGGGATCCACAACATCAAAATCGGTGCGCAATACGGGCAGACCTTCCTGAACGAGAACGATAGTCTGGGCATCGTCGAATCGAATTACGCATTCAGCGCGCCTTGTGTGGACGCAAGTGGCAACCCCTTGCCGGGCTACGCCAATCCTTCGGAATGCACCATCGGGACAAATCCGAACTATCTCCAGCTGCTCGCACCCTTCGACCTTACCCGCGGCGGGAGCTATTACAAGTTCACCGGCCACACTGACATCAAGGAGCTGGCACTGTACGCCGAGGACCAGATCAAGGCCGGCAACTGGCTCTTCAACCTCGGCCTGCGCGAAGACGTGTACAACGGCCTCACGGATGCCAACCAGACGCAACCGCGCGTCGGCATTGCCTATAACGTCAAGCCTTCAGCGACCGTGCTGCGCGTCTCTTACGCACGCACCCTGGAGACTCCCTTCAACGAGAACCTCATACTTTCCAGTGAAGGATGCTCGAATGCCGTGTTGTCTCCTTTGCTGGCCTGCAGCCCGGGTGTATCCGGAACGTTGCAGCCCGGCTACCGCAACGAGTTTCATGCCGGTTTCCAGCAGGCTCTCACCAAGCGGGTCGTCATTAGCGGCGAGTACATCTGGAAGTACACTCACAACGCTTTCGACTTTGGCGTGCTCGGCAATACCCCGATCTTCTTCCCGATTGACTGGCATAACTCGAAGATCCCAGGCTATGCCATCAATGTGCAGGTGCCTGAGTACCATAACTTCAGCGCATATGTTGAGATGTCGTCCGTGGCCGCCCGCTTCTTCCCGCCGCAGTCCGCTGGAGCCGGAGCTGCACCCCAGACAGGCGGCTTGCCGTTCCGCATCGACCACGATGAGAAGTTCAACGAAACGACCCACCTCAACTACAAGATTCCCAAAGGCAGCTTCATGCAAGGCGTCTGGGGTGGCTTCAACTGGCGCTATGATTCTGGTCTGGTGGCCGGTTCGGTGCCGTTCGCTACCGACAATACGACGCCTGTCGACCTGAGCGGCCTCACCTTCGACCAGCAGGCCCAGGCCGGTATTACCTGTAACGGAGTCAAAGCGACCCCCACCTTCGGCTTCAATTCCTGCTTGCCGACGCAGTACGGCTCGTCGTTGGTAAGCATCCCCGCGCCGGGCACCGAGAACGACGACAAGAACCCACCGCGCATTGCGCCGCGCAACCTCTTCGACGCGACGCTGGGCAAAGACAACATCTTCCACGCCGACCGATTCAAGACAAACCTCAACGTGACAGCCATCAACTTCACCAACAAGTACGCGCTCTATAACTTCCTGTCGACGTTCAGCGGCACACATTACGTCACTCCGCGTGCCCTCACAGCGAACGTGACGTTCAACTTCTAACACCTGAACCCGCCTTCCCCAGCGGTCTCCCGCGTCTCTCTTGAGGCGCGGGAGAAGGCAACTTTACGGCTGAAATCAAGGCACTTAGGACCCGAAACGCCGAGGTGCGACTACCCGCCCACGTAACCCTCCGGTAATCGACCGCGATCTCCGATGTTCGACGATATGAGTACCTGAGACAGTCCGAAATTCGAAGTCCGGGATGAGCCCGTACAAACTCATGAGGTACAGTTGCGTTCATCCGAGGTTATTGTCCTGGCCCCGGAGGAACGAGTCCCCGATGCCCCGACTTCAGAAACTACTGCGAAGCTTATTTGGCTATGCGTCCATCGTTTCTTCTGCCGTGTTTATTGCTCTCGCTCCGTCGATTCTCAGGGCGCCACTCCCGCACGCCTCTTCGCGCTTTCACGCAGAACCGGTCTCGCTGCTGCTCATTGCTATGCGAGAACTCATTCTGGTGATGCCCGTAGTCATGGCGGTTATGACGGGACTGGCTTGGTGGGCTCTTCGCAAGGGCCTCCCATCGGCGCGGTCGCGCGCACTCGCAGCAAGCATCTCGTCCCTGCTGATGAGCACTCCATTCCTTGTCGCGGGCATTGCCATCGTGCGCTATTCCCTGGCGGGCGCAGTCGAGGTCACCGGGGTCCTGGTTCTTTTCGTCACACTTCTATCGCTCGGAGTCGCCGGCCTCGTCGCTTTCGGCAAACGCAATGTGCCGTTCGCGGCAGAAGCAGGCCTCCCGCATGTAACGACCAACGCAGAACGTCTCGGTTCACTTGCTCCGACGATGTAAACAATCCGCAGCCATCGGGTTGCATGTCGCAGAACTGGATCGATGATTACGGGTATCAGCGCTGGGTGCTCCCCGCCTCGCTCTTGAGACCTGGGATGGCCAACGTTCATAGCAAGGTCCACGAAGTTCGATTAGCGCAGAGCCAAGGCCGCCGCAATCGCTGCGACGCACAACTTCACCAGCCACCCGGCCGAGTACGAAACCACAAACACCCGATGCAGCTTGATGAAGGCCGCGTTGGTCAGAATCAGCGGCAACGGCCCGACGATCCAGACCAACAACGCAAGCCTGAGTGCGCCGCCAAGCGAGGTCACACCCAACCACGCCGCCAGGCAGACAAACGCGCCGCACGTCACAAACGGCAGCGCGCTCGATACAGCAATTGCATTGCTCTCCGACCCCTTCCGCCAAATCTCCGGATACGTCCAGCGGCGATGAATCCAGTCCCCCGCGAAGAACCAGTCGGTCATCGAAGTCACGATGCCCGCGCCAACCACCACGAAGATCAAACGAGTCCAGTGCATCTCTCAGCTACGCTTTTGACGCATCATCCCACTCCGGAGAATAAGTTCGCGCAATCGAACATCCCGCTCCGGATGATTTGACAAGCGAGCTACGAGCTACAAGCTGCACTTATCGCCAGCAGCGTCTCCAGCAGCGGCTTCAGCAGATCGAGCCGCAACGCATTTGCCCCATCCGACTTCGCATGCGCCGGGTCATCGTGCACTTCCAAAAACACACCATCAACGCCCGCAGCCACTGCCGCCCGCGCCAGGAGCGGAATAAACTCGGGCTGTCCGCCGCTCACCCCATTCGCAGCTGAAGGCTGCTGCACGGAGTGCGTGCCGTCAAACACCACCGGCGCCATCGCCCGCATCACCGGCAGCGATCGGTAATCGACAACCAGCGTGTTGTATCCAAAGCTCGCCCCGCGCTCGGTCAGAAACACGCGCTCGTTTCCCGTCGATCGCACCTTCTCAACCGGATGTGCCATATCCCACGGCGCCACAAACTGGCCCTTCTTGATGTTGACCGCGCGACCGGTTTTCCCCGCAGCCACCAGCAGATCGGTCTGCCGGCAGAGGAACGCTGGAATCTGCAACACGTCCACGGCCTCGGCAGCAACGTCACAGTGCGCAGGTTCGTGCACATCGGTCAGCACCGGCAATCCGGTATCCTTCGCGAGCCGGCCTAGAATCTTCGTGCCTTCCACCAGCCCCGGCCCGCGAAAGCTCTTCACGCTTGTCCGATTCGCCTTGTCGAAACTCGCCTTGAAGATGTAGGGAACACCCAGGTCGCTGGTGATCCGCTGGATAGCTTCCGCCATCCGCCGCACATGCGCTTCGGATTCGATGACGCACGGTCCAGCAATCAAAAAAAGCTGTCCCTCGCCCACACGGACAGGGCCAATCTCGAATGAGTGACTCACGAAGCCGATTCTACCTCGCTTGTGGGACAGGGAAGCCGGCTGCCCCAGGCGGGTACCCCGGTGGGTGCCCCACGTCCCTCGCACTTGGGGACCTGGGAGGCCAGCAGAACAGAGGGTTGGGTACCCGTGAGCCATCGACCTCATTCAGGATTCACGAGCTCGGGAAAGCGACGATTGATTTTGGCTGCCATCCATCTCGCCTCTCTCACGGCAATGACGTAGAAGAGAATGATCCCAAAATAATCCCACAACGACATTCGTCGCCCTTCCTGAGTCAACCATCCCGGCAGCAGAGTCCTCGAATACCGCCACAAATATGCTGTACCGCTTACAAGTGCCAGGATAACCGCTTGCCGGACCAGCAGTTTGCTCATGAACTTCATGACGGGAAGGTTTCCAAAGAAATCATCCGAGTCCTTGAACGCGATCCCGCAGGTGCAGCAAAGCATCAAGACGAGGTAAGTGATTGTTGCAGCCACTTGCCAGCTCCAGGTGTACCGATCGAAAGGAAAATAAATCAGACAGAAGGTCACGCCGGAGATGACGTGTGCCCACGGCCCAATCCACCAATGGGATCTCTGTTCGGCGTCTGATGCGCTTTGTGTCTCTTCGGTTTGATTGGCGAGGTCTTCGAACATCGTCCCGCCGCCCCGCGAAACTACCGAACCTCTGCAGCCGAAGTTGTCTTCTCTACTCCGCGGCCAACCCGGTTCTTGTAGCTAGCCGCAATAAACTCCCGGAACAGCGGATGCGGCTCCAGCGGTTTCGATTTGAATTCCGGATGGAACTGGCAGCCGATGAAGTACGGATGCTCCGGCAGCTCCACAATCTCCACATACGTCGAATCCGGCGTAGACCCGCTGATCTGCAACCCGCCGCCCGTCAACAACGCTTCATACTCGCGGTTGAACTCATAGCGATGCCGGTGACGCTCGCTGATCTCCGTTGCACCATAGATGCGATGCGCCAGGGTGTCCGGTTGAATCTCGCAGGTCCATGCGCCCAGCCGCATCGTGCCGCCCATCTCTTCCACGCCCAGCAACTCCCGCAGCTTGTAGATCACGCGATGTTGCGCCGCCGGGTCGAACTCGCTCGAGTTCGCATCTTTCAGTCCGCACACGTTCCGTGCAAATTCAATGCAGGCCGTCTGCATGCCAAGGCAAATGCCGAAATACGGCACCTTCTTCTCGCGCGCAAACTTGATCGCGTTCAGCATCCCCTCGATACCGCGCTTTCCAAACCCGCCCGGCACCAGTATCCCGTCGAACCCCTCGAGCTGCGTCTCGTAGCTCGTGTCCTCCGGCGATTTCGACTCAAGCCCCTCAGCCTCAATCCACGTCACATTCAGCTTCAGATTGTGCGCCAGGGCGCCATGCGTAAGCGCCTCTTTCAGCGATTTATAGCTGTCCTCGTACTCCACGTACTTGCCCACAATCCCAATCGAGACGTCGTCCTTTGGGCGGTAGCACCGCTCCACCAGCGCTTTCCACGCACTCAAATCAGCTTCAGGAGCCTCCTTGTGCAGGTATTTCAGGATCAATCCATCCAGCCCCTCCTGCGCAAAATTCAGCGGAACCTCGTAGATCGACGGCACGGTCGTCGCCCCGATCACCGCCCGCTCTTCAACGTTGCAGAATGCGGCGATCTTCTGGCGCATCTCGCGGCTCAGGTGCCGGTCGCTCCGGCATAGCAGCACATCCGCCTGGATCCCGATCGAGAGCAATTCCTTCACCGAGTGTTGCGTCGGCTTGGTCTTCAATTCCTGCGCAGCTGCAATCCACGGCACCAGCGTCAGGTGAACAAACACCGTATTCTCGCGCCCCAGCTCCTGCCGCATCTGGCGGATCGCTTCGAGGAAGGGAAGCGATTCGATATCGCCCACCGTCCCGCCGATCTCCACGATCGTCACATCGTGTCCGTTCGCCGAGACCTTCCGCATCGCATTCTTGATCTCGTTGGTCACATGCGGAATCACCTGTACGGTCTTGCCGAGGTAGTCGCCCCGGCGTTCCTTCAGGATGATCTGTTCGTAAATCCGCCCGGTTGTCAGGTTGTTATCGCGCGACAGCGGAGCGTGCGTGAAGCGCTCGTAGTGCCCCAAATCGAGGTCAGTTTCGGCTCCGTCATCGGTCACGAATACCTCGCCGTGCTGAAACGGCGACATCGTCCCCGGATCGACATTCAGGTACGGGTCAAACTTCATCATGTTCACGCGCAAGCCGCGGCTCTCGAGCAGGCAGCCGATCGACGCTGCCGCAAGACCCTTGCCTAAACTGGACACAACTCCGCCTGTCACAAAGACGTATTTCGCCGTCATAGCTGCGACCTCACTGTTTAGTTGTTGTGATTGGACGTACCTGGTGGGCACAGTCAAGTATGGCAGAAAATCAGGTTCCGTTGAACTATAAAGTGGATACCACCCTGCTTATTCCGCGAATAAACGTACATAAACCCATATGTAGACAGAACTTCTTGCGATCCCCGCACCCTTCTCGTCCGCCCACTTTTCCCATCTTCTGTGGAAACCTCGTGATCTGGAACACCGGCACTCCCAATCTTCGACGCCTTGCCTCACCCCCTAATCCAGCCTCGAAATCGAAATAGAGTCCCGTCTTCATGCTCTCGGCACACTCCGTCGCTTCCACGGTCAATTATTTGTTTTCAATGCGCTATCGCAAGAACAGTGCTACCATTCCCTTCCATCAGCGAACAAATGAGGACGGGTATCAACGGGGTGTTCCCTCGTTGAAGGCTTGATTGGCTGACCGGTTGCTTCCATTTACCCTCTCGGAGATCTCCAATGAGTGTTTTATTTCGGCGTGGTCACGCACCACGCGTTGTGTCTACCCTGGCTGCTATCGTTCTGGCTTGCGGCTGTTTATCGAGCGCACAGTCTTCCACTGCGAAGCCAGCCGCCACGCCCGCTCCACCTGCGACCTCCGGAACCAAATCCGGATTCGCCATCGAATCCGAGATGCTGACCTACACAGCCATGGACACTCAAGGCCAGGCGGTCGCCTGCGGCATTGCTCGGAACGTCGGCGCCGCTGACGAAAAATGCTCGCCCCGGGCAGTCTCCGGCCCCGGCGCGGGCATCGTCGTTGTTGCTTCTCCGTCTAGCGCACTGTCAGAATTTCAGCTTTGGCGCGCGGACCTTGCCAATATGAGGATGCTTACGCTGCGTGCCAACCATTACTGCCCGCAGAATTCGCGGGATCGAGGTGCGACAGCTTCTTCGTCGTCTCTGGGTTCGACAATCCTCTCCATGATTCCCGGCGGCCAGGCTCTCTCATTTGCGCAGGCCCTCTTTTCCAGTTCCTCTGAAAGCAATCCGGTCGAAGGGAACATCGGAGATCAGGCGCTTGTCGCGGACATCGCCGGACACCTGAGGGCACTCGGCTTATCGGTCGTAATTCCCGACACGTATATGCCGCGCTCGCTTGCCGCAGTGGACAATGCGCACTCGCCGTTCATGTCGAACGTCGCAGCGCTGCTCAAAGCCCGTGATTGTCTCACCGCAAGTCCCGCTGAAAGGCAGCCAGATCACACCGCATCGCCCGATGCGGAACACGGTCCCGCAACTGAGAAAGGGCCACAAGGTGAAAGCGACAAGCAGGCTGAAGGCGACAAGCAGGCCATCGGCCAGGCAATCGACGCATTCTTGAAGTCGCTCGCCGACACCCATGTGCCCGCGCCTCCCGCATCCTCGTCCGGCACAACTCCTCCTCCTGAGCCTGTCATTTCTCATCTCAGTGCAGTGCTACGAGCGGATGGACTGGCGCAGGAACTTGGCTCCGCCTCTGGCGAAAGCCAGTCAGGTGAAAATGGCACCTGGTATCTGCTGTGGCTCAAGGCGCTCGAGTCCGGAGGAACCGTGGCAAAAACCGGGAACGCCATTCTCGGCAACAAGACCAACTTCAGTGGTGGCGCTGTCGGCACCTATTCGCTCTTCCGCCTCAGCGGAAATGTCGTGTGCTCCGGCGTCTTTTACAACTACGCCGGCCCCATGCAAATGAGCCAGATCGCGAAGATGCTCAGGGGCACGGTGGATGCCCCTCCCGCAGGCCGATTGGCCGGAGGCTGCGCCGCAAATCCGTAGCGGCTTCCGCTTCATTGAAATTGCAGCCGCATATCACTTGCCGCATCTCATCGACAGGCTTACCATGCCTCACGGAGAGAGAGCGCCATGACCACTGCATCTGCCATTCAGCCGCGTAAACTGGGCCGCACCGGCCCTGCCGTATTCCCCATTGCCCTCGGTTGCATGGGCATGAGCGGCATGTACGGACCCGCAGATGAACCGGAGTCACTCGCCACCATCCATACCGCCATTGACGCCGGCGTCACCCTCCTCGACACAGGTGATTTCTACGGCATGGGCCACAACGAGATGCTCCTTAGCCGGGCTCTGCGCTTCTTCCGCGAGAAGGTCCTCATCTCGGTCAAGTTCGGCGCCCAGCGCGGCCCCGACGGCGCGTGGCTCGGCTACGATGCACGCCCCGCTGCCGTCAAAACTGCACTCGCCTATTCGCTCAAGCGCCTCGGTGTCGACCACATCGACATCTACCGCCCCGCTCGCCTTGACCCCAACGTCCCAATTGAAGACACCATCGGCGCCATCGCCGACATGATTCAGGCAGGCTACGTCCGCCATATCGGCCTCTCGGAAGTCGGCCCTGAAATCATGCGCCGCGCTGCCGCCGTCCATCCCATCGTCGACCTGCAAATCGAATACTCGCTGATCAGCCGGTCGCCCGAATCGAAGATCTTTCCAGTCCTCGAGGAACTCGGCATCGCGGTCACCGCCTACGGCGTCCTATCGCGCGGATTGCTCTCGGGTTCCTCCAAGAATGGTCCCGGCGACATCCGCAACCGTTTCCCGCGGTTTGCCGCCGAAAACGAGGCGAAGAATCAGAAACTCGTTGCGCGGCTCGCCGAAATTGCCGCGGGCAAGGGCATCACCCAATCCCAGCTCGCCATTGCCTGGGTCCTCGCGAAAAGTCCGACCATCATTCCGGTCATCGGCGCGCGCACCCGCGCCCAACTCGCTGAGAGCCTTGCCGCTCTCGAAGTCACACTTACACCGGCGGAGGTTGCCGCGATTGAAGCTGCCATTCCAGCCGACGCCGCGGCCGGTACCCGCTACGACGCGCACCAGATGCAGGTCCTGGACAGCGAAAAATAGCCGCACCTCGGTGCGGCTGTTTACATTCATCCATCGGTCGGCTACTCTGGCGGCCCGCCGAGATCGTTTCGCCCGGCTGAACTCCCCACCGTGCGGTCATCCGCGCCGCGTCCCCGCTCCGTCGGCAGATACATCGTGAAGACCGTTCCGCTCGGTGCCTCCGTGCGCGAACGAAAACGCAACCTCCCCCCATTCTTCTCGACGACGTCGCGCGTCAGCCACAGCCCGAGTCCCGTTCCGCTGCTGCCCTTTGTCGTGAAGAACTGCTTGAATAGATTCTGGCGAATCTCCTTGCGAATGCCCCCTCCGGTATCGGCCACGGTCAGTCGCGCGTGCTCCACTCCGTTGATCGATACCGGCAAAACATGGATCCGCAGGTTTCCGCCCTCGCGCATCGCATCGACCGCGTTGCCGATCAGGTTTACCAGGGCCTGCCGTATCTCGCCTTCGCAACAGTATCCAAACGCCCTCTCTACCTTGATTCGTTCGCGAATCTGCCGCTCGCGCAGCTTGCCCCGGAACAGTGTCAGCGCCGAGATTGCCAGTTCCGAAACATCGGTGAAAGCCGGCTTGGCCGGTGCGCGATGAAACTTCAGGGTATGATCCACGATCTCATTGATGCGCTGAAACTCGTTCGCCGCAAGGTGTCCGAACGACTGCGCCTCTTCGAGAGAATGGCTGTGCTCCACCAGGTAAAGAAGGTTGCCTAGCGCTTCCAGTGGATTGTTCACTTCGTGCGCCATGGTGGCGACCAGCCGGCCCGTCACCGCCAGGTGCTCGGACTTCCGCAGAGCCTCATCGCTTTGAGACTGCCTTACCGTGGCGTCGCGAACCTGGAGTTGTTTCTGCCGCGAGTTGTGCGCCACCTCGATGGCACTCAGCAGCATCTCCATGCGTACAGGCCGTTCCAGCAGAATCAAGCTGTGAATTTCCGTGCGTGCGCGGCTCGCCATCGCCGCGTAACTGGATTCGCCTGCGCCGCTGGTCAGAAGAATCGCCGGCAGTTCTGACCACACCGGCTGCGCATCAATCATCTTTCTGAAAGCTTCGATACCGCCGCGCAAAAGCGCTTCATCCGTCAGAATCAATCCCAGCAGAAGCGCGCTGTCGACCCCAGCTACTTCGCGCACGTGCGGCACACACTCCGCCCGATATCCCCCTCGATTCAATAACCCGCAAATCAGTTCGCCGTCACGACCCACTGGAGCGACTACCAGGAAGCGGGGAACATTGGCCAACGACTCAGTCACAGCAACGGTTGTCCTCCTGTGTACTGCGGCGTTCCGGTAAGCACTCCGACGAAGTTACGCAGTGGATCGCCAATCATCAGCTTGCCTGAGCGCATCTGCACTTCCCGAATCGACCGCTCATGCGGTCCCGATCGCCGTTTCATCACCGAGATAGCCTGTCGCACCTCGCCGCCCGCCTCGAAGTAGCGCAGCAGCAGCACATTGTCGGCGAGGTAGCTCACGTCTGTCGGCGACGACATCGCGCTCCCAAGGATTCCATACTGCGCCAGCACCAGGAACGAAGCCACGCCCACCTGGTTCAGGTACGACAACAGCTCATGCAGTTGCACCGTCAGCGCCTGTTCTTCATTCATGGAGTTCATCAGTCCATTGAGGCTGTCGATCACCACGATGCGCCACTTCTCCTGCTCCACCCCTTCGCGAATTCGGTGCACGAATTCTCCCGGCGAAAGCTCCGCCGGATCCACTTGCTCAAGGTAGATCGATCCATCGTCGAGATAACGGTCCAGATCCATTCCTAGTCCGCGGCTCCTCAAAATGAACGATTGGCGCGTCTCATCGAATGCAAAGATCGCGCTCTTTTCTCCGCGCTTGGCCGCGCTCTGCACAAATTGCGTGCACAACGTTGACTTTCCACACCCCGTCGGTCCCGCAACCAGCGTGCTCGTACCCCGCTGCACGCCGCCATTGAACAAGGAATCCAATTCCGTCACTCCGCTCGGCAGATTCTCCGGTTCCACCTTCATCCCGCGATGCTCGCCCGACACCAGCCGCGGAAACACCCGCACCCCGCCCTTCACGATGACGTAATCGTGATATCCCTCGCGAAAGCTAGATGCCCGGATCTTCAATACCTCCAGCCGCCGCCTCGTGATCCCGTAATTGCGCTGCAGCACTTCCAGCGAAATCACTCCATGAGCGATGGTCTGTACCTGGCTCTCCAGATTCTCGCGAAACCGCTCATCCAGCAGCAGCGTCGTACAATCCCGTCCCTCGAAAAATTGCTTGAGGCTCAATACCTGCCGGCGGTAGCGCACCGCATCGCGCGCCAGCATGCGCAATTCCGACATCGAATCGATAATCACGCGCGACGGCTGGAGGTCCCGCACCTTGGCTAGAATCGTCTCCAGAACGTCCGCCAGTTCTACTTCGGCCGGTTGGAATACCGTGTATTGCTGTTCGATTTCGCCAGCTATCTCGGGTGGCGAAATCTTGCAGATTTCGATGTTCTCCACATTCATCCCATGGGACGCTGCCACATGTCGCAGTTCGTCCTCGCTCTCAGCGAGAGAAAGATAGAGTCCCTTCTCGCCGCGCTGGGCTCCCTCGATCAGGAATTGCAACGCCAGTGTCGTCTTTCCGGCGCCCGGATTCCCCTCGATAAGATAAAGAAAACCCTTGGCAAGACCGCCGCGAAGAATATCGTCTAGACCGGGAACCCCCGTAGACAGACGAATCTGGCTGTCAGCAAACATTGGCCCTGCTCTCTCGTGTTTCTTGTCTTGTTTTCAGCGCCCAAGCGTCGGCAAACGCTTACATTGCGGGCCGGTCTACAGAACGAATAGTAATTACGCTTATGTAAGCTCTAAGGCGTCCCTTGAGCCCTTAATAAGCAATTGGGATGCAGATGCCGGCCGTGGGTTTGTTTCGCCGTCTCACGTTTCGAGAGGCTATCCTCCTGACAAAACCTCGGATTCCGGCCGGGAAAGCGGTCCGCCTTTTTGCTGCTCCAGCTATCAGTTGTGTACGCTTTCGCCTGATAGCATTTCTGCATGTCACAGATTCCCCTTCGCAAAGCTCTAAATTCGATGCTGGCATTCGGTGTCTGCCTCGCACTGGCCGCAATAGGCATTCCACAGGTTCACGCGCAGGCAGCTCCCACCCCCGGCGTGACCGACCGTTCCCATATCGAAGAAGTTTTGCGCGGGCTCAATCGCGGGCGGGGATTTGGACAGGTGGCAATCTCGCCTGACGGTAAAAGGCTCGCATGGATCGAAGGCGGCCGCGGAGGATCGGAGATTCGTATCGCTTCGCCAGCCGACCTCGCGAAGACTGAGCGCGTTACGGCGGCAACCAACTCCGAGCAGCATTGTCGCGAAGGCGAGTTTGCATGGGCGCCCGATTCGAAGAGCTTTGCCTTCTTCTCTGACTGCGCCAACTCCGCGGACCATCAGGTCGACCTCTATCTCTCCCGGCTCGATGGCAGTCCGGCAAAGCGCCTGACGACCATGAAAGGACTTCCGCAAGCCCCTGCCTTCTCGCCGGACAGCAGCGAAATCGCCTTCCTCTACGTTGAGGGCGCATCCCGGCCCGCGGGCGCCCTTGCTGCCATGAAGCCTCCGTCTGGCGTGATTGGCGAGGACGGGGTTGAGATTCAGCGCGTGGCTCTTGCCCGCGTTGACTCCGAGGCGGCTCAGCCCACCCTGGTGACGCCCGCCAATCTCCATGTTTACGAATTCAATTGGGCGCCCGATTCCAAAGAAGTGGCCTACGTGGCAGCCAATCCGCCAGGCGAAAACAATTGGTGGGTGGCAAAGCTGTACACCCAAACCGTCGACGGACAGCCGAAGGCGATTCTGGCGCCGGAGACGGTATCCGGTGCGCTCCATGGGTTGCAGATCGCTGTGCCACGCTGGTCGCCCGATGGCAAGACCATCGCATTTATTGGCGGGCTGATGAGCGACCAGGGTTCCACCGGCGGCGATGTCTGGATCGTGTCGTCTGACGGCGGCCAACCCCGCGATCTCACCCAGGGCAGGCCGACTTCGCCCGCGTGGATCGAGTGGGGCAGCAACGACTACTTGTTTGTCAGCGAACTCGCCGGCGGCAACAATCAACTGGTCCGATACAAGCTCAGCGGTGATCGCATTGGCAGCGGGCAGGTTACATTCGGTTCACCCATCTTCTCGATCCCCGGCAGCGTAGGCGACGGCCGCATGGAGATGAGCCTCTCATCCACCGCCGATCGGTCGATGTTTGTATTCGGCGCCAGCAACTTCGAGCATCCGCGCGAAATTTATGCAGCCAAGCCTGGCACTGTCATGACCTCGGGCCTCGAAGGCGTAATGCAACTCTCCCACTTCAACGATGGCGTACAGCCTGCCTGGGGTAAAGCCGAGTCGGTGAACTGGAAGAGCGACGGGTTCCGCGTGCAGGGTTGGCTCCTGCTTCCCAAGGATTATGACCCGGGCAAGAAGTATCCCCTCATCGTTGAAGTCCACGGAGGGCCGGCCGCTGCCGTCACAGCCCGCTGGGGCGGCGGCGGTGGGCTCAGTTCCACCGCATTCTCCGCGCTCGGCTACTTTGTTCTGGAGCCGAATCCCCGCGGCAGCTACGGCCAGGGTGAGGCTTTCACACAGGCCAACCGGAAGGACTTTGGCTACGGCGACCTGCGCGACATCCTCGCCGGCGTCGATACCGTGCTGGCGAAATACCCGGTAGATCCGCAAAGAGTTGGAATCACGGGTTGGAGTTACGGCGGCTTCATGACCATGTTCGCCGTCACCCAGACCAACCGCTTCAAGGCCGCGGTTTCCGGCGCCGGCCTCTCCAACTGGCAGAGCTACTATGGCGAGAACTCCATCGACCAGTGGATGATTCCGTACTTCGGCGCTTCTGTGTACGACGATCCTGCGGTCTACGCCAAAAGCTCGGCCATCAACTACATCAAGCAGGCGCATACCCCCACCCTCGTCGTTGTCGGTGACCGCGACGGCGAATGCCCCGCACCACAGTCGTACGAGTTTTGGCATGCACTCCGCGATGAACACATTCCAACCCAGTTGGTCGTGTATCCCAACGAAGGACACGGGTTTGTGAACCCCGAACATCGTCGCGATGTTATGGATCGGGCCGTTGAGTGGTTTGCCATATATATGCCTGCCTCGGCATCTACCGAAAAAGGCGCTGGCTCCCATTGAGAGCCGTTGCTCCCCAATTCGCAGACCGGCGAGTCTATTGGAGTACAAGGCAATCAGACAGGACAGGATAGAGCTGGATAGCCATCCTGTCCTGATACACTTTTCTTTGGAGCAAATCGAGCGTGTTCTGTCGACCGGCTGCATGCAGTGGACGAATCCCGAAGGCCGGTAGCCCGCGCATTTTGAGCCGGCTTCTGGCCGGCGCTGGGCTTAAGGCAGGCTCGCTTTCAACCCATATTTCTTAACGCATTCTGGAGAGACCGTTCCGCGGTTCGATCGGGCGGGGCGGGGAGGATTCATGCGGCGGTATTTGACGCTTGTCTTCATAGTGTTTCTGGCAATTCCAGCGGGGATATCCTTCTCCGGCTGTACCCGTAACCCCGCAGGAAATTTTTGCAACGGTCAGGGCTATGGACTGAAAGATACGCAAGTTTTTGCGATCGATCTGGAACCGAAAACGACGGGTGTATCGATAGCTTTCGGACAGACCCGCCAGATCAATGCCCCCACGGCGACCACCTGCAAGGGCACAAGCGCAAGCGTGGGAAGTTATTCCTATGCCACCACCAATAACCAGATTCTCGATATCTCACCCACCGGGAACATGTGCGCAGGGACATGGAATCGCAACTCCGGCGGCGGCATCCCGGACTTTACCATCTGCAATCCTCCCAACCCCACCCCCAACTCCGGCGGATTGCCCTATGAAACAGCGTTCATTTCGGCCTCAGCCAACTCGGTAACTTCAAACCCTGTACAAATCTACATACATGCCCAGGTGAGTTCGGTAACTCTTGCAACGTCGGGAACAACCGCGGGAGCGCAGCAATGCTTTTCCCAGGGTGCGAGCGCTCAGCTCGATTCAGAAGCATGCTTTACTTCGGGAGGCACGCAGTATGAGTTCTGCGCCCCCTCCACAGTCACGCACTATTCGTGTCCGGGTGGATTGCCTCCGGGCGTCACCTCGGTTCCCAGTTGCTCCAACTCGATCGGCGCACTGACGTACTCGGTCGGAACCGCCGCGGTTGCCACCCTGAACAATGCCACCAACGTGATCACCGCGGCCCAACCCGGCACCACTACCATAACGGCGTCGGTCGCCGGCTCCGGATCCTCCGCCGGCTACTTCACCACCTGTCCGCCTAAATCCATTGCCGTCACCCTGAACGGCGCCACCAGTGGAACCGTGACCCAGGGAGTGACGCAGAACCTCGTGACCACCGTGCTCGACACGAATAACCAGCCGATCACGGGCCTCACCCTCCTCTACGAGTCAACCAACCCACTCGACATTTCGGTCGGCGGCGCGGGATCAATTGTGCCATCCTTCCCAGGCGCGGCATCCGTGTACGCCATCTGCGAACCCTCTGCGTGCAATCCTTCACCCATCAACCAGATCGGACTGTTCGGCACCGGCCTCTCGATCTCCAGTAATGCCGTCGATATCACCACCCCAGGCACCGCAAGTTCCTACGTGTGGTTCTCGGCTCCCGGACAATCCCAGTACTTTGTCCCCTATGACCTGGTCGGCAACTCGCTGGGTTCCACTGTGCGTTTGCCCTATGTGCCAAATTCCATGGTGATGGATCAGCTGGGCAGCACCCTCTACTTTGGTTCGTCCCACGCATTGATGACGTTTAGCACCCTGACCGATGCTTTGGCGGGCACTCCGAACACCGCTGTCCCTGGCGCTGTACTTGCTGTCTCGCCCAACAATAAGCAGGTGCTCATCAACGATCCGATCCGGCGCGTGTTCTACATCTACAACACATCGGGTTCGGTCGCCGCGTCCTTTACCGGTATCGGCAGCTCCGCGGCGTGGACGCCCGATTCGCAGACGTTGTATGTGAGCGACAGCGCATCGCTCGGCGCTGGACACTCCGATACCTTGTACGTCTACAACGCAAACACCGGGTGGACAACCTACGATCTGACTCCGTCCGGCGGCGCGACTAATCTCGCGATCACCGTCCCCGGCGTCGGTGCATATCTCAGTGGCAACCCCACAGTCGCTCATACCTGGTGTCCTTCCGGAACTGCAACCAACTACAGCAGCCTCATCTTCTACCCGCAGGGTGACTCCGTTCCGGTCCAAACCGACACTGTGGCCGCAACCAACGATGGGCAGCACCTGCTGGGTGCGGCAGTCGTCGGCGGCGCAGCCCAGCTTTCAGATATCAGCATCTCGATCCCCTTTGTTGCGAGCAGCGGCACGGCAACCGGCGGATCATCCACCACCGTGAACCTGCCCATCGCCTGTCCGCAGTCCGGCCAGACCCTGGAACCGCTGACGATTCAGCATCCGTTCTCAACACAGCAACTGAGTGTCAGCGGCATCAACCCTACGGCGGTCAATCAGATTGTTGCTTCGCCTGCGTCGAACCTCGCGTTCCTCACCTACGCCGGCTCGACTGCGGGCGCAAAGCTGCCCTACTATCTGCCCGGATCGGGTGGAACCCCGGGCACTCTGAACTACGTCACCCTTTTTGGCGGCAACGCGGTTACCGCTCCCATTGCAGGCGCATTCAGCCTCGACGACAAGCTCTTCTTCGTGTCGACGGCGGGCGACAACCTCATTCACTTCGTCAACACGTCCACCTTCCAGGACACGCAGCAGATCAATCCCAATTTGCCGGCGTGCACCCCGGGATCCGATCCTGATTGCCTCATCACGACCCCGACTACGAATTCAGTGCCAACGACTGCGATTGCGGTCAAGCCGCGCTCGACCACCTAGCAACGCGCCTTGCGTTCGCGTCATCGAAGGCCGGCTCCGTGCCGGCCTTCTTCTTGTGCCCCCGAATCGCCTCCGGCTCGCTCGCGCGATGAAAAACAGCCCTGCAGCACGATAGAATCAAGGCATGATCAAGGGAATCTCCATTCTGCGCCCCGCGGCCAACGCTGATGTCTACGAGCGCCTGGCAGGCTTCTTTGAGGCGATGGGATTTGAGAGGGGCTCGGGATGGAAGGATGCAGAGAGCTCCGGCGCATCGTTCATCGCTTCCGCCGGAAACCTTGAATTCGTTCTCGGCCGGTTTCCGTCGGTCTCTGATCTCATGGTGGAAGTAACGTCGCTCGATTCCGCCCACCAGGCCGCTGCAAGATGGCTCCGCGCCGCAGGTGGTGAGTCCGCAGCTATCCACTTATCCGAGATCAGCGATACCTCTTGGCAATCGCGCATCTTCACTGTCGAGCCCGAACCTGGATTTGCCTTCACATTCTGGGCGTGGACTGACCCCCAGAAGGGAAAGCCAATCGCTGTCGAAGGCGACCTCTCCGCCGAAGGCATGCGCTTTGCCATCATCGTCGCTCGCTGGAATGCAGTGATCACCGACCGCCTGCTTGACGGCGCACTCGATGCCCTGGTCCGCAGCGGCGCCAAACGCGCAGACATCGACGTGGTGCGCGTGCCCGGTGCCTGGGAAGTGGCCGCCGCGGCCCGCACCGTAGCAGATCAGCATAAGGTCGACGCCATCGTGACGCTCGGCTGCCTGCTGCGCGGCGAGACAGCGCACTACGAAGCCATCTATAACGAAGTGGCGCGCGGCATCGGCCAGTCACAACAGGAAACCGGCATCCCGCACAGTTTTGGCGTACTGACCTGCGAAACGCTGGAACAGGCGTTGAATCGCGCAGGCATCAAAGCCGGAAATAAGGGCTTCGAAGCTGCCCTCGCGGCAATCGAGATGGTGAGCCTGCGGCGAAAGCTCGTAGAAGGCGGGAACGCTTGACCGCTGGGACTCGCCGCAAATCCCGTGAACTCGCGATGCAGATGCTCTTTCAGGCGGACGTCGGCAAGCAAACGCCCGACCATGTGCGTGCAACCTTCTTCAAGTCGGTTGACGACGTCGAGCCTGAAGTCAGAAGCTTCGCCGAAGATCTCTTCAACGCGGCGATCACGCACCAGCAGCAGATCGACGAATTGCTCGTCGCCAATTCGCGTCACTGGCGTCTCGAACGCATGCCTGCCGTCGACCGCAACCTGCTCCGCATGTCCGTGGGTGAGATGATCGGGTTCAAGTCGACTCCGTTCCCCATCGTCATCAATGAAGCGCTCGAAATTGCAAGACGCTACTCCGCTCCGGAGTCAATCAACTTCCTCAACGGCATACTCGATGCGATCGCCCGCGGCCTTCTGCCGAAGTAAAGGGACAGGCAACCATTCCTCAAAGTAGTCGCCCGTCTGTGATTTACAACTGATTTTGATCCATCGGCGTCCAATGCCAGAAGAACCGGGGTTGTAAAAGCCAACGCTCCCGGCAGATCCGCAATTCTATTCACTTGGCGTAGAGTGCAATTTCAACGCGTTGGCGTATTTGCGGCGTAACATGGTGTTTTGATAGGCTCAGGCTTCTTGATACTGGGCAAAAGGAGATATGGGTTATGAGCGAAGATACGAGCAAGGGCCAGGGAGTGGCTTGGTTTCTGGCCGGATTAGGTGTAGGCGCTTTAATCGGCATTTTGTATGCCCCGAAGAGCGGTCGTGAGACTCGGGAAGATCTTGCACAAGGCGCTCGTGAAGGGTCCGAGTATCTGCGCGCCCGCGGACGTCAGGCCGCCGAGCAGGTCGGTCAGATTGTCGACAAGGGCAAGGAACAGGTCACTCAATATGTCGGGCGCGGACGCGAAGTGGTAGATCGCGGCCGGGCGCAATGGGAAGATTTCGTCGAGCGTGGCAAGAACCTGGTGCAGGATCAGACCACCCGCGTTGGTGCGGCCGTTGACGCAGGACGCGAAGCCTACCAGGCAAATGCCAAACCGACTGAACCCACAGCTTGAAGATGGATTGGGCCTGAATCGTTATTCGATTCAGGCTCTTTTCTTTGCTCAATCACAGCTGGTTGCGAAGATCGAAATCGGCGCTTCGGCTCTCTTACCGCCCTTCACGTGAGTGCGCGGAATTGCTGAATGGGCTTTACCAATTGCAGCGATTCTCGGGTTGCAGTGCCCGAAGCCGATGTCTTAAGTCGATGCGACCATCAGGAGTCGACGTCCTGGCTCAAATCTCAACAGGATATGGTTTACCCGGGAATCGCTCTAGAAAGATAGCGTCGGAGCCGAAATGAACAATGAAACAACTCTGCTGGTAATTTTTGTTGGAATCACAGGCCTCGCCTTGGTTGTCCAGGCCATCGTGATGCTGGTGGCTTTCCTCACCATGCGCAAGACAATCGTGTCTCTGCAGTCCGACGTCCAGGAACTGCGCACGACGGCCATGCCGATTTTGGCCCGGACCCGGGAAACCCTGGAGAAAGTCGCTCCAAGGATCGAGTCGATTGCGACCGACGTGGCCGATCTTGCCCACAGCCTGAAAGAGCAGAGCGTCGAGTTCCAGGCAGTTGCTGCCGAGATTCTGGAACGCGTGCACCGCCAGACGAGCCGCGTCGACAACATGTTCACAGGAATGGTCGACGGCGTCGAGCAAGCCAGCAACATGGTCGTTGATTCCATCACCATACCGGTTCGGCGAATTACGGCGATGCTGGCCGGGGCAAAAGCCTTCTTCACCGTGCTGGCTACTGGACGCAGGCCCGATCAACAAGTCGATGTGGTCGCCGATCAGGACATGTTTGTCTAGGGCCTGAGTAGTGTGAACAGGCCCTGGCCGGAAGATTCTATGAAGATCAAGAACTTCAGCCAGGCGGCCGTCGTAGCTGCTTGCTCCGCTTTCCTCTTGGCGGTCGTCAACGCGCAGGCTCCTTCGCCGCAATCTCCACAATCCGCAACCCCTAAGACAGCACTACTGGTGCTGTCCAAGCATGACCACACCCTCGCGATCGTGGACCCCGCAACATTGCAGGTTGTCGCGCGAGTTCCCGTCGGCGATGATCCTCACGAAGTTGTCGCCTCCTCCGATGGCCACACGGCCTACGTTTCAAATTATGGTTTCGGTGCATTCCATACGCTCGCAGTGGTCGACCTTATCGGCCAGAAAGCCGAAACGCAAATCGATCTTGGCGCTCTCCGCGGACCGCATGGGCTTGCATTTGCTGAGGGCAAGGTCTGGTTCACAGCCGAGGCCGCGAAGGCCATCGGCAGCTACGATCCTCTAACCGCCAGCATCAACTGGATTATGGGCACAGGCCAGAACCGCACCCACATGATTTACATCTTTCCTGTTGCACAGGAAATCATGACAACGAATGTGAATTCGGCCACAGTCACGATCCTCGAGCGCACCGCGGGACAGGTTGGTAGTGCGCCTCAAGGTCCGTCTCAAGTTCCACCGCCCGAAGGTGCTGGATCTCAAAGCCCTGGAGCACTTGCCTCACCTCAATTGTCCGGTGCCGGAGCGCCTCCTTCCGGAACGCGTGCTCCCGGGGTGCCTCCGCCCCCGCCTCCCGGTGGAGACTGGAACGAAACCGTCATCCCCGTAGGCGGTGGCTCCGAAGGCTTCGATGTCACTCCCAATGGCTCGCAGGCCTGGGTGGCCAACGCCCGAGACGGCACCCTCTCCGTTATCGATGTTGCCGCGAAAAAAGTGACAGCGACCCTGCAGGCCAATGCTCGTGGCGCCAATCGGCTCAAGTTCACGCCCGACGGAATGAAAGCCCTCATCTCAGCCGGCGGCCAACTCGTGATCTTCGACGTAGCCGCGCAGAAAGAAATCAAACGCCTTCAAATCGGCCGAGGTGGCGGAGGCGGCATCCAGGTTCAGCCCGACGGACAGCGCGCCTACGTTGCATTCGCTGCCGATGGCTTCGTCGCTGTCATCGACCTGAAGACTCTCGAAGTAGTCGGAAAGATCGATGCCGGTGCAAATCCCGACGGCCTCGCCTGGGCCGTCCAGCAATAATCCGAGCGCACTGCAAAGAAATCTCGGCGCACTGTATTGACGTTCGAACGCATCGCTCAGGCCAGTTCAACGCCCCGCGTCTCCTTGAGCAGCAGTGCAACACATGCCGCAGCTGCAAACGCCACCGCACTCGCACCGAACGCCCACGCCAGTCCATGCCGCTCGCTCAGCGCGCCGATCGTCACCGGCGCCAGTGCGCTCAACCCGCGCGCCACGTTGTATGAAATGCCCAACGCCGTGGCCCTGCTCTCCGTCGGAAATATCTCGCTGCCGATAATCCCCGATCCAGTAAAAAACCCCGTCCCGAAGAACGCTGCCACGCAGGCAAACACGAGAATCCAGCCCGGCTCACGTGCCCCTGCCAGCAGCGGAACCGCCGCTGCTGCCGCCGCAAGGTACACCACAAATGTCCGCTTCCGTCCAAACCGATCTGCGAACACGCCGAACAGCAAGTATCCCGGCAGCATTCCCGCAAGATTCACGGTCACCAGGAATCCCGTCAGACTCAGCGCCGCAAATCCCCGGCCGCCCTGCGATACGGGCAATACAAGATACGCCGGAATCCACGTAAACAGCCCCCACCACCCGAACATGCCAAACGTATTCGTGGCCGTCAGCACCACCAGCGCCCTCACGGAACCCCGTACTTTTCCGCGCGTTCGAACATTTGCATCCCCCGCGTGCAACCGCTCCCACAGCGGCGTCTCCGGCACATGACTCTGTATCCAGAACACCAGTCCCGCCGGCAGTATGCCCGCGAAAAACACCCAACGCCAGCTCCCGTGCGCCAGAATCGCCCCCGCAACCACGGCTGAAATCGCGTACCCCACCGCCCAACTGCTCTGCACAATCCCCAGCGCGCGTCCTCGCAATGCAGAGGGCCACGTCTCCGCCACTAGCGCCGCGCCCGTATTCCATTCCCCGCCCATCCCCAGCCCCAGCAGGAATCGGCACGCCGCGAGCATCGCGATGCTCGTCGAGAGTCCGCACGCAAATGTGAAAACCGAATAGATCAGGATGCTCGCGCTCAACATCCGCCGCCGCCCCAGCCGATCCGCCAGAACCCCGAAGATCAATCCCCCAACAGCCGATGCAATCAACGTCAGCGCATTCAATAACCCCGCCGTCGTCCGACTCATGCCAAACGCGCGCATCAGCGTCGCCAGCACAATCGAGTACAGCATCACGTCAAACGCATCCAGCATCCAGCCCAGCGAAGCTGCTATCACCACGCGCCGCTGCGCCGTAGTTGCCGCACTCCAGCTGAAGGCCGTCGCCGCTGGGACGTTCGTCTTTATCGAAATGGGGGAACCTCCATCTGTCATCGGTGCCATGGAATATGGGGTGCCCCATCCATTCGACAGCTCTTCGTCGAATGGGTGGGAAAGCACGATCTTTTCTGCTCGCTGGGTGCGGTATAACCCCATGCATGACTGTAGTTGATCGTCAGGACTTGTCTTTCGATTTTCTCGTCTACAACCGAATCACCTCCGCCTGATATGTTTTCTGAGTGGCACCCCACCTCACCATCGCCATCGATACCGGCGGCACTTTCACCGACTGCGTCTATCGCATCGGCAACCGCGTCGATGTCCTCAAGCTACCTTCGACTCCCGACGATCCCAGCCGTGCCATCCTTGAAGCCGTGCGCAAGATTGTCGGCCTCATCCCCGAAGCCACAGTCGAAGTCCGCCACGGCACCACTGTCGCCACGAACGCACTGCTCGAACGCAAAGGCGCGCGCGTCGCCTTCGTCACCACTGCGGGATTTGAAGACACGCTCGCCATCGCCCGTCAGACACGGCCCAACCTCTACGACTGGAATCATCATCGCCCCGCGCCCGTCACCGATCAGTGTTTCGGCATCGCGGAGCGCATCGGCCCCGACGGTTCCGTTCTCCTCGCACCCACTGATGCCGCCCTCGATCAACTTAGGCGCAATATCCGCAAATCGAAGTGCGAATCCATCGCCGTCTCACTCCTCTTCTCCTTCGCCAATCCCGCCCACGAGCAAGCCATTGCCGCCGCGCTCACCTCGCTCCGCCTCCCCATCTCGCTTTCCCACCAGATCCTCCCCGAATTCCGCGAATACGAACGCGGCTCGACCGTCGCCCTCAACGCCTATCTCGCCCCGCGGCTGCAGAGCTACATCCAAGCGCTCCAACGCGGCCTTGCCAAACGCGACGCCCGCCTCAGCATCATGCAGTCCTCGGGAGGCATCCTCTCCGCCGCATCCGCCGCGCGCGAGCCCGTCCGCACCATCCTCTCCGGACCAGCCGGCGGCGTCATCGGCGCACTCAGCGTAGCTCGCGCCTCCGGCATCGATCGCATCCTCACCTTCGACATGGGCGGAACATCCACCGACGTCGCACTCCTCGACCCGGGGTCCCCGGCGACAGATCCACGTCGCCGGGGTGGAGACGCCACACGCGAACCTCCCACCAGCACCGAAGGCCAGGTCGCCGGCCTCCCCGTCGGCGTGCCCATACTCGACATCCACACCGCCGGCGCCGGCGGCGGCTCTCTTGCATGGATGGACACTGCCGGTGCTCTGCAGGTCGGTCCGCAATCCGCAGGCGCCGTTCCCGGCCCCGCGTGCTACGGCAGCGGCGATCGCCCCACCGTCACCGACGCCAACCTCGTTCTCGGCCGCCTCCATCCCGATCACTTCCTCGGCGGCGCGATGCGTCTCGACGAAGCCCGCGCCCGCCGCGCACTCTCCGCAATCCCCACCAAGTCCTTCTCCACACTCGAACATCTCGCCGAAGGCATCCTCCGCGTTGCCAACGCCCACATGGAGTCAGCCCTGCGCCGCGTCTCCGTCGAACGCGGCCACGACCCCCGCACCTTCACGCTGCTCGCCTTCGGTGGCGCCGGTCCGCTCCACGCGTGCGCACTTGCTGAGGCGCTTGGCATCCGCCACGTTCTCGTTCCCAGCGCCCCTGGAGCACTCTCCGCCCTCGGCATCCTCGATGCCGACCTGCGCCGCGAGTTTTCCCGCACCGTGATGCTTGCGCCCGGATCTCCGCAAATCGCGCAGGTATTTCGCGCACTCGAAGACGAAGCGAGCGCCGCATTCACTGATGAAGGCGCGCGGCCGATCCTCACTCGCTCCGCCGATCTCCGCTACCACGGCCAGGGATTCGAACTCCGCGTCGACTGGTCCGCCAACGCCGTCGCGCGCTTCCATCGCCTCCATGCCCAGTCTTATGGCTACGCCGATCCCGCGCGTTCGGTCGAGATCGTTACCCTCCGCGTTCAGGCCATCGCGCGTACGCGCAAACCACGTCTGACCCGCGCAGCACTCGCCAAACCCAACGCCCGCCACGCGCAAATCTCCTCGCACCGCGTCTTCGAAGACCGCCGCTGGCGTAACGCAGTGCTCTACGATCGCTCCCGCCTTCAACCCGGCAATCTGTTCGTCGGACCCGCAGTCATCGCCGAACTCAGTGCCACCACATATCTCCCCAGCGGCTGGACCGCCTCGGTCGACCCTCTCTCGAATCTCATACTCACTCAAAAATCAGGAGCACGCCGATGACCGCGCGCCGCCAACTCGATCCCGCTGAAATCGCCGTCATCGGCCACGCGCTCCATTCCGTCGCCGTCGAGATGGGTGCAGCCCTGCGCCGCACCGCCTTCTCGCCCAACATCAAGGAGCGCCGCGATTACTCTTCCGCCATCTTCTCCGCTGAAGGCGACCTCATCGCCATGGGCGACGACATGCCCGTGCATCTCGGATCCATGCCCATGTCCGTCGCGGCAGTGCTTGCCGATCTGCGCCTCGACCCCAGCGACGTCGCGCTGCTCAACGATCCCTATCGCGGCGGAACACACCTGCCCGACATCACCATGGTTGCGCCCGTCTTCTTGCCTGGCCGATCGCGCGCTTCTTTCTACGTCGCCAATCGTGCTCATCACGCCGACGTCGGCGGCATGTATCCCGGCTCGATGGGTCCGTGCCGCGAGATTGCGCAGGAAGGCATCCGCATCCCTCCGGTCAAACTCATGCACGCCGGCAAAATGGACGCGCAACTTCTCTCCATCATCCTCACCAACGTACGCACACCGAAAGAGCGCGAAGGCGACCTCACCGCCCAACTTGGCGCCTGTCGCATCGGCGCCACGCGCATGCTCGAGATCGTCCAGCGCTTCAGCCATGCGCGACTTCTGCAAGGAGTGAACGCGATGCTCGCCGGCTCTGAGCGCCTCATGCGCAACGTGCTCGCATCACTTCCAGCCGGCGATTGGCACGCCGAAGACTTCCTCGACGACGACGGCGTCATCCCCGGCCCCATCGCCATCCGCGTCTGCGTCACCAACGATCCCAAACGCCGTCGTGCCACGGTTGATTTTGCCGGCACCGACCCGCAGGTTCCCGGCAGCATCAATGCGGTTTACGCCATCACATGGTCGGCAGTCTTTTATGTATTTCGCTGCCTGCTGCCGAGCGGCGCCATCTCAACGGCTGGTCTCATGCGACCTGTAACGGTCCTCGCCCCCGCAGGCTCTGTCGTCAACGCGCGCCCGCCCGCAGCCGTCGCCGGCGGCAACGTTGAAACCTCGCAGCGCATCGTCGATACACTCATGCGCGCGCTCGCCTCTGCTTTGCCCGATCGCATCCCCGCCGCGAGCTCCGGCACCATGAACAACCTGACCATCGGCGGAATCGATCCGCGCACCGGCCAATCGTATACGTACTACGAGACCATCGCCGGCGGTCATGGAGCCTCGCCGCAATCGCACGGCGCCAGCGGGCATCACGCCCACATGACCAACTCACTCAACACGCCCGTCGAGGCTCTCGAGTACGCCTACCCTTTTCGCATGATTCAATACGCTCTGCGCGCTAACTCCGGCGGGGCGGGGAAGCACCGCGGCGGCGACGGCATCATTCGTGAATTGGAATTACTCGGCGACGCACAAGTCACGCTTCTAGCCGATCGACGTAAGATCCAGCCTTGGGGCCTCGCAGTCGGAAACTCAGGCGCACCCGGCCAAACCACCGTAATCCGCGACAATGCGGAAGAAATCCTCCCCGGCAAATGCACCCGTGAACTCAAAGCCGGCTCAAGAATCCGAATACAATCCCCCGGCGGCGGTGCCTGGGGAGAATCGGACAAAGCGTAATCGTCGAGGTGTCATCCCGAGCCCCGCACGCTTGGGACCCCACGATAGTGGGGTAAGCGGGGCGAAGGATCCGCTTTTGTTTTTTTCCTCAAGGGGGTCTCATTTCGGCGCCCAGATTCGGAAATCGCCCCCACAGTGCATCAGGCTCATCAAGTACAGCATTCCGTCGTAATACCGGTTCTGCCCTGAAGGTATCGGCGCATTCCACAATGTTTCCGTGAACTTCTTTGCTCGTGCACGATCCGTAGCCGCCAGCGCGCCACCGCATTCGTCCCCGCCAGCCCAGACGGATGATCCTCGTGCGTCAATCCCGGCGTTGCGCCCATATTTTTTCAATTCAAGCGTAAACACAGGACCGTACTTGTCGATCCCCTCCGACGCAAGAAACTTCTGAATGCGATCGCTCAGTTCTGATTCTTTGCGCTGGGCGTCAACCTGCGCAGAACAAACTCCTGTATTACGCTGCTCACCTCGCGCTCGCCCGTGCTGATCAACAGGTTTCCAAACACAAGGCCGGCTCCGCGGTTAGACGGCGGATAGTAGATATTCGATATCGAGCTCGAAATCAGGTCGCCACCAAGACTGGAGTAATTCGGTTGCAGCTTGCCGTTGTCGCCTCGGCAAATGAACGGGTTCGAGAGCGCATGCCGAAGGCGCGACTTTACGGTGCCTGTGCCTTGATAGAAATACCGCGGATCCTGATGGAGCAGCGATGGAAGGATTGCGCCACCGAACATGATGTCGGTGACCCCGTCGGCATATGTCGCGCCAAAGCGCTCTCCGTAACCCTTTGCACCGAGCGGATAATTAAGACTGTCTCCAGCCTGGTCTATCCCGGCCAGAAAGGCCGCCCCGCCAAGACTGACAGGATCGATCGCAACCCGGTACGCCATCTGAAACTTCAACTTCGTCGTCAGAGGCACCGCGTTCTTCGAGTCATATACTACGTAAAAATTCGGAATGAATCCGAGAATCCGCTGCTGCTCCTCAAGCTCTACCTGCTGCGTCGCAATCTGTTCCGTCGATGAATACACCGTCACCGATGAAACGTTGCCCGCCAGTTTTAACTTGACGTCGGAAACGCCGTAAAACTGTCCGGCCGTAAGCGAAATCGGCGGCGAGACCCAGTTTTCAAAACCCTTTGCGCTGATGGTCAGCCGATACGGAACCCCCGCCTTCAGTCCCGGGAAATTGAAAAACCCGTTGTCGTTTGCATCCTGGGTTTGCCGATCCGCCGGGCTCGCGCCTTCAAGAACAACCGTCGCACCCGGAACAAGATCGCCATTCTCATCGGTGACAGTTCCATTCAAGTCCGTGGGCGACGCATCATTCTCAGGCGGTTTCGCGCCCCGGCTCGGCGTTTGCTGATCGACCGCAGCCGTCGGAGCATCGGGAAGAGTTGTTGCAGGAGTTGCACTTACATCGGCCGCGGGTTGGCTCGAATCCGGCTGCTGGCATCGCGCCACGCCCGCCGACCCTGCAAGAAACAGAAATACGGAAACAAAAACAGTAGCAAAAACCAGTCTATGGCGCATCCATCCACCCTCGGGGGAAATCGGTGCACCGGTCCACGTCGCCTCTGGCAACCTGGGCCAATACACCTGGGGGTGCATCCGCCACTGATCAGGCGGCGGATGCGTCACATTACATCACCTCGCAATTAGACGTAGTTTGCCACGCATAGATACAAAAAAGTCGTCGAACTGGCTAAGCCTATGATCACATTGGTCACGTTGACTAAGCCGACTGCCGGCTCTTGATTTCCTTCAGCATCAGCTCCACCTGGTCAGCGCTCTCGAGCGTCCTGAATTTATCTTCAAGCGACTCAGGTGTAAGTACTTCGGTCGCCGCAGCGTTCTCGGCGGTTGACACATGCACCTTGCTCTTCATGCGGTTGATCGCGCTTTCCTGGTCGTTGCCCACCACGTGCTGGGCCTTTGCAGCACGACCCACGACCTTTGCTCTACGATGTTCGGCAACCAGCATCTCGCAATGTGCGCGCGTCTCCGTCAGTTTCTGCTCCAGCTTGTGCAGAGCCTGCCGCAGATTGTCCGCCTCGTGCTTCTGGTCCTCGGCCTGCGTGGTGAAGCCGATTGCAAGCTGGTCCTGGCTTAGAGCACGCTCCAGCGCAGCCCGAGCCAAATCATCCTGGCCCTTCTGCACGGCTAGTTCCGCCTTCCGCCGCCACTCCGTACCTTGCAATTCGTGCTCGGCCTTCTTTTTCTCCAGCAAGTGCTGATCCGCAATCGCAATCGCCACCTGTGTCTTCACCTGGATTAGCTGGTTCTCCATATCGAGTACAACCTGTTTCAACATCCGCTCCGGATCCTCGGCCTTCTCTACCAGGTCATTCAGATTCGCCCTCAACAGTGTGCTAACTCTATCCAGTAACGACATACAATCCCTCCTCCTCACGTCTCAACTTAGATTCTTCAAATCACTTGCCCTTTAAAAATCACTGTTTCGCCGGCACCTTCGCAGCCGGCTTCGGCGCTGCCTGTTTGGCTGGCACGATCTCCGCCATCTCCTTCATCATTTCTTTTGTCATTGCCTGGCTTCGCTCTGTAACCTTTTCCATCACCATCGGCATGTACTCCTTCGCAATTACAGGTTGCGCATTCAGTAAATGCTGCCCGGCAGGTGAACTATAGAAGGCGATCAATCCATCCACGTCGTCCTTGCTGAGATGCTGCTGATAAATCGTGGTCATGTCCGCCATCATCTCGTCGGCAGGATAAAGGTCCATCGCCTTTCCTACGTACTTGCTCATCACGTCTTGCATCTGCTGGTGCTGTTCCGGCGTCAACTTGGTCCCCGCCGGCAAATCTGCTTCCGTCTGCTTCATTGCACCCCGGATCTGCTGCGAAACCATACCCGGTACAATCTGGCGCATCGACTGCATCTGCTCGCGAATCCGCATCACGTCAAACAGTTTTGCCAACTGCTCCTTCGTAGGCTCCTGATTGGCCGCGACCGTGGAGAGTTGGGTCGATGTCGCTGTCCCTGCCGGCTCAGTCGCCTGTGCTGAACCAATCGCCGAAAATGCTGCCATCACCGCAACCAGCGCCACCGCACTGCGAAAACTCCGAATCATTGTTTCCCTCCCTCGATTGCGTCGCGCGGCGAGAAGCCTTCACTCCTCGCCCCACAACGTTGTCTGCCCTGCAACGAACCACGATCAAACACGGCTCAATCAATGCTTGGCCGAATCCCCGTTCTGCGACTTATCGTCGGCCGGCTTGATCTTGATCGCCTGCACGTTGGCCATCAACTGCTTGATGTCCATCCCGCTCAGCGCTTCAAACAATGCCGGCACCTGCGCCGCAATCCGTGTCATGTCGCCGGTAATCTTGTGCGCACCGGCAGCATCGTCGTTGCCCGTGGACACAATCGTGATGTGATCCACTTTGCTCAGCGGCTCTGCCATGGCGCGAACCACATCGGCCATGTTGGTCAGCAGCTTGTCGACCACCGCAGCCTGGTTCCATCCCTGGTAGGCCTCGGCCTTTACGTTCATGGCCTTGGCTTCTGCCTCGCCCTTCTGGAAGATGATGCTGGCTTCGGCTTCGCCCTGCGAACGAATTGCAGCCGCGCGGCCTTCTGCCTCGGTAGTCAAGCGAGACTTCTCAGCTGAAGCGAGATTCTCAATCCGCTGACGCTCGATTTCGGCACCCTTCAATACGGTCGCAATCAACTCCTTCTCGTGGCGCATGATCTCGGCTTCCTGCACCTTAATCTGGCCTTCCTTCTCAACCTGCTGCACCTTTACCTGCTCAAGAGTCACCTGCTGCAGCATGACGTTGGTCTGCAATTCGTACGCCTTGTCGGCTGTGGCCTGTTGCCTGCGGCTTTGCTCCGCATACTCGGCCTTCTTGATTTCAAGGTCGCGTTGCGCTTCCGCCTGCCGCGTCGCCGAAGCTGTCTCTGCAATCACCCGCTCCTGGTCTGCCTGTGCCTTTGCAACGGCGGACTCCCGCAAAGCCGTCGCCCGCTTGATTGCCGTATCTCTCTCCGCATCGGCCGTCGCCATCTCTGCGTCACGCTTGATGCGCGCCACATCCGGTTTGCCCATGTTCGAGATGTACTCGTTCTTGTCGCGCACTTCCTTGATCGTGAACGAAATGACTTCGAGCCCCATTTTGCTCATGTCTTCGGCACACGTTGCGCGCATGCGCTCGCCCACCATCTCGGGCTCCTTCACAATCTGCTCCACCGTCAACTGCCCGATGATTCCGCGCAGGTGCCCTTCCATCACCAGCCGGATCAGACCCTCGCGCTGTGGCGGAGTCTTGGTTAAAAACTGTTCGGCCGCCGTCAAGATTGAAGCCTGGTCGCTGCGCACCTTGATCTGCGCTACGGCTTCCACCGTCACGGCCACGCCTTGCTTGGTGTAGAGATCCTGCTGCGGAGCCACATCGAAACTCATCAGCTCCAGGCTTAGCTCGCGGCAGTTCTCCACCATGGGGAAGATCACCGTGCCATGTCCCTTGATCACACGAGGTCCACGGAAACCATAGACAATCAGTGCTTCATTAGGGCCCGCCTTGCGATACATCCTGGCCAAAATGCCCATGATGAAAATGAGCGCCAATACTCCTAGTCCGACAAACAGAACAAGCTCTGGTTTCATTCGATCCCTGTCCTTTCAACAGGGGTTGAATTGTTAATGGTTGTACTCGGTTCGCATCGTTCAGTGCTCAATAGAACAGAGAGCAGTGAATAGTCATCGGCGCTGCACATCTGCCCGATCCCTGATCTCTGAACCCTGATCTCTGCTCCCTGACTTCCTCGGAAATAACTTCGCCAGCAATCCCAGCAGAAAAATCCCTACCAGGACAGCCATATCCGCAATCAGCACGGTTGAATTCGTCATTGCAATCCCGGTCCTTCGGCCGGGCACAGATTGTTGAATGTCGCACGGCAGTCGCCATCAGCCATACAAATCAGCGACTGGCAGTTTTTTCTATTCCCTGTTCCCTAATCCCTGTTCCCTTGGGATTTGCCTCCGGCAAATCCTCCCACCGCCTCACGTACGCGACCCCTTTTTCGTAGCGGATGACGAACACTTCCTCATCTTTCGCCAACGCATCGCCATCCTCAGCCCGCGCAATCGCCGACCGCGTCGCGCCCGTTTGCTGGTACACGATCGCCCCCGTTCCGCCGGCACGAATCGGTGACGACACACGCCCCACCACGCCCACAACATCCGTCTCATCCGCGGTCAGTTCGCGATCGTGCGGCATCAGCACCCTGGTCAGAAACACGAAGATGATTGCCCCGCCCGCAATGCCGCAAATCGCTGCAAGCACCACCACCACGCCCGCGACAAAGCTTCCATACTTCGTCAGCAGAAATCCTGCCGCGCCAAACCAGCACAGAAAGATCATGATTGAGAACGCATTCCACCACGGAACCTCGGGCCCCATCCCCCTCGCGGATCCTCCACCGCCTGCACCCGCAGGATGGGAAACTCCCACTCCTCCATGCGGCACGTGCGCCACATGCGGAAGATGCACGTGCGGTGCATGTACATGTCCGCCAAAATGCCCCATTCCCCCCAGCAGCGAGATGAAACTCAACATCAGCCCCGCCAAAAAACAAACCAGATAAAACGTCTCCCAGTTCATCGCCGTGCCCCCAAATGCCTCAGTCCCTACGTCCCTAGTCCCTATGTCCCTTAGTCCCTGTTTTCTCTAATTCCTGTCTTTTTCTTCCTCAGCACTTCCATCAACCGCGGCATCAACCCCGGTGTCTCCAGAATCGCCTCAAGCAGCAGCAGGCATTCTCGCGAACGTTCATGCTGCGCCACCGTCAGTAGTGCGCTCTTCAATTCCGGATCGCGCCGGAACCGCTCCGCTCCCGAAACCAGCCATAGGTCCAGCTTGTCCTCGAGGCCCCTCACTTCGCTCAACAACTCCGGGTGATAGCCTTCCGGATCGTCCACCAGGTATCCCGGATGCACCTTGAAAAATTGCGCCAGGATCTGCCGCGTCGTGTTCGTCAGGTGCGGTCGAGCCCCGCTTTCAATTTGCGAGAGATAACTCTGGCTCAGCTTCGAACCGGTCTCCGCCGCGATCGCCCGCGTCAGTTCCTGTTGGCTCATCGCGCGGTTCATGCCCCGGAGGCTGCCCTCCACCTCGCGCAAATACCTGATTTTCTCGCCGAGTTTCATCGATCCGTCCGCGATCAGCACTCAAAACCATCCATAAGCCAATCGCAAATTGCAATAACAATATCGCAATCCGTAATAAGTGTCAACAGGAATCGTACTTCTGCGTGCGGGCTTCGATTCGGTGTCAAGCCTTTTTTTCGATCGAGCCTGCTAAACGAAACAATCCAAAGGCAAAATTCCCAGGTTTGATTTGCAGGTAATTTCCCCGACTTGGCGCATACTCAAGAGCATTGGTGGGAAATCTCTGCTGGGCTCTCAGGCAACACGTCGAAGCCTGAGCTAAGTCCTCCCCGCAGACGACTCTACGGCTAACTTCAATTTCTGGAAGATGTTGCGGCGTTGCCTGCTGGTAAGCCAATGAAACTGAGGACCTTGCTTGCAGAGTATGGGGGGGCACCCCCCGCCATGGATTGCTACTTCAGACATGCGAAGGCCCTCCGGGCAACCGGAGGGCCTTCAGGTTTACTGCACCCAACCCACCTACGCTGTCACTGTCCTCGTAGGCTTGGATCCCCACAGCCCGTAGTAGGCAATGAAGAGATAACAAATCATCGGAATCACAAACGCATGCTGGATGCCGAACCTGTCGGCTGCCGCGCCCAGTGCAAGCGGCACAATCGCGCCGCCCACAACCGCTGTCATAATCAGTCCCGATCCCTTGCTGGTCATCGGTCCCAGGCCCTTGATGCCCAGGGCGAAGATGTTCGGGAACATAATTGAGTTGAAGAATCCGCAAATCACAATCGTCCAGATTGCCACCTGCCCGGTGGTCACCATGGAGATAAGGACGAAGAGGGCCGCGGCGAATCCGAAACCTCCCAGCAGTCTTCCAGACTTGATCTTGGTGAGAACCCACGATCCAAGCAAGCGGCCAACGAGCGCGCCACCCCAGTACAGCGAAACCAGGAACGATGCCGTCTTTGCGCTGTCAACACCCTGCGTCTTGAAGTAGTTCACCGCGATCGAAGCCAGTCCCACCTCAACGCCGACGTAGAGAAAGATTCCAACGGCGCCCAGCACAGTGTGACGGTATCCCCAGATGCTCCGCCCCAGAATCGGATCGCCTTCCTTCGCCGGCCGGAATTCCTGCGTCTGCGAAATATGCGGGAGACGCATGAATGCAACGGCTACACCCAGAATCAGCAGCCCGGCAGCGATCAGGATGTACGGCACGCGCACCGTATTGGCTACAGCAGCCTTCGTCGCCGTGCTGGCCGGATCCGTCAGGATGTACGCTCCAGCAACCAGCGGCGCAATTGTGCCGCCGACAGAATTCAATGCCTGTGCCAGAGTCAGTCGAACCGGCGCGCTATGCTCCGGTCCCAGAATGGCTACGTAAGGATTGGCGGCTGTCTGCAGCGCTGTCACTCCCGCGCCCACAATGAAGACAGCTGTCAGAAACAACGGAAAACTGACCATCCGGGCGGCTGGAATAAACAGCAGACATCCCACCACCTGGATGAACAGCGAAACCACCATCGTTCGCTTGTATCCGATCGTCTCAATCAACTTCGAAGTCGGCGACGAAAAAACGAAGTAGGCGAGGAAGAAGGCCGACTCCGCCAGCATGGCCCACGCATAGGGCAAGTCGAAAATCGACTTCAGATGCGGTACCAGAGCCATGTTCAGGTTGGTGATGAATCCGAAAATGAAGAACAGAACAGCGACTGTAATAAAGGGTCCGGTGTAGTTCGGCGTTGTTGAAGCCGACGCCGGCGTGGATCGAGTTGCCATAGGTTGTTTGCTCCCCCGCTTCCTGAAAAATTCCGCCCGGTTAGGGCACTTTCGAGCGCTCTTGCATTCCTCGCGCTCTCATTTAGACCAGCTTGTTTGCGCTGGGGTCTCAACTCGCAGCCGTATTTACGGGCAAATTGCTGCACACAACACTATACGTAAAACCCCAAATTGGGGAAGTGACGCGTTCAACTGCCCGGGAATCTTTCTCGCCCGTCCTCATTCCACGAACCACCACTGCAACACCATCCGTTTTCCGCGCGCCGGTCACTGCGCTTTCTCCTGAAAATGCCTTATTCTCAAGAGAACCCAAGGAGACGCACCCGTGGCTACCACCACTCTCAGCAGCGCCAAGTTGAAAAAAGTACTGGCCGCTCTCGAAGCCAACTGGCAGGCAGAGATGGAGGGCTACTACACGTACAAGACTCTCGCCGATCGCGACATTGATCCCGTCCGCGCCCAGGTCCTGCGCCATCTTGCCGGCGCCGAGTGGGAGCACGCTGCCCTCTGGCATGGCCGCATCATTGAACTCGGTGGCGCCGAGCCCGCTTACAACGGCAATCTCGGCGGCGAAGCCAATTCCCTGGCCAACCGTGCTGGCGGCGTTCGCATGGCCCTGCGCCGTCTTGAAATCGAAGAAAGCCGCCACATCGCCAATTATGGCAAGCAGCTGAAAGACCTCGGCGACGAGGGCTCCATCGCCATTCTCGACCACGTTATCGAAGACGAAAAGGATCACCACCGCGAACTCGGCTCGCTTCTCCGCGGCCACTACCAGGCCCCCGCCGGCGCGCCTAAAGTCGACCCCAAGGCCGTCCTCGACGAACTCCTCGCCAAGCGCGCCCAGGGCCGCAAGCAGCCCGGTGCCTGGATCGGCGACGCAATCTACGGCGTCAACGACGGACTCGGCGCCATCTTCGGTATCGTCTCCGGCGTCTCCGGGGCCACTGCCGGCGATAGCAAATACGTCCTTCTCGCCGGCCTCTCCGGCATGATCGCCTCCGCGCTCTCCATGGGCTCTGGCGCCTACCTCGCCGCAAAAAGCGAACGCGAGATCTATCACGCTGAAATTGCCCGCGAGCGCGAAGCCATCCAGATGAACGGCCCCGAGGCCCGCGAACTCCTCTCGCTCTACTACCAGGTCAAAGGCTTACCCGAGGCCGACGCCGACCACATGGTCAACCACATCGCCAGCGACTCCGAGCAGATGCTTCGCGCCCTCGCCAGCGAACGCCTCGGCACATCCGAGGAAGCGCTGTCCAACCCCTTGGTCTCGGCCACCTCCGGCGCGCTCTCCACCGCCGTCGGCGCCATGATCCCCATCATTCCGTTCTTCTTCCTCAGCGGAGTTCCCGCCGTCGTAGCCGCCGCCGTCGTCTCGCTCGCCGCGCATTTCGCCGTGGGAGCAGCCAAGAGCCTCATCACCATCCGCTCCTGGTGGTCCTCCGGCTTCGAAATGACCGTAGTCGGCGCTGTCGAGGGCGCGGTCACCTACGGCATCGGCATTCTGTTGGGTAAAGGTGGAATGTAAGTGGCCGGATTTATTCCCCTGGGTGACGCGTCACGCCCGCTCAACCGCTTTGCCCTCGTCACCACTCTCATCATCGTTCTCAATGTCTGGGTATTTTTTCAGGAACTGACCTATGGCGATTCATTTGTCTGGGCGTGGTCCGCCGTTCCCATCCGCATCATCCACGGCCGTGCGCTCATCACGATCGTCACCTCGATGTTCATGCACGCCAGCTGGATGCACATCATCGGCAACATGATTTACCTGTGGGCCTTCGGCCGCGAAATTGAAAACGCCATGGGCCCCATCCGCTTCGCTGCCTTCTATCTCATCGGCGGCATCGTTGCCATGTCGGCACAGGTCCTCGGCGACCCTTTCTCACGCATTCCCTCTCTCGGCGCCAGCGGGGCCATTGCCGCTGTCATGGGCGCATTCCTCATTACATTTCCCCGCGACCGCATCCGCACCTTCGTCTTCTTCTTCATCTTTTTCCGGATCACCCTGATTCCCGCCGCGCTCGTCATAGGCTTCTGGTTCCTCATGCAGGTCCTCAACGTCGGCGTAGTGGCCCAGGCAAAAACCGGCGGCGTCGCCTACCTCGCCCACATCGGCGGATTCCTCTTCGGCGTCATCACCGCCCGCCTATTCATCAACCCTCAGCGCATGACCTACCGCCGCCTCAACTAACCTGACGCGTCGCTCGAACATTTCTAATACTGGCTGCCACCCTGAACGAAGTGAAGGATCCGCGGTTGCTCTTCAAGAAGCGCAACCCATGGGTTGCGCGTATCCGTGCTGGCGGTTTACGGCATTCCTTGAATGCGCCCCAGTTCAACAATCCCGCGATACCATAATGCAGTCCTCTGGAGGGTCAACATGATTCCCAAGTCCGAAGGGGTCCTTGAGTCATCTCTTTACGTCAACGATGTCTCCGTTTCGGTTCGATTTTACGAGAAGATTTTCGGGCTTCAGGTTATCAGTGATTTCGGCGAGCGCGGCTGCGCCATGCGATGCGGCGACCGCCAGGTGCTGTTGCTCTTCAAGAAAGGTGGTTCGCGGCATATCCAATCTCCGCACGATGGCGACGGCGAGCTTCATCTCGCCTTCGCAATTCCGGCTTCCGAGCTGCCAGCGTGGGAAACCTGGCTGGCAGAAAACGGAATTGTGGTAGAAGAGAAGCGCAAGTGGGAGTTGGGCGGCGAGAGTGTTTATTTTCGCGATCCGGACCGCCACCTCGTAGAGATCGCTACTCCCGGAGTCTGGTCGATCTATTGATCCAGTCTGCGTCCGATTCGCGGGTTCTCTTCGGGCTTGCAGCGACTCAACGTCCTCTGACAGCTGATGGCTGAAGCTAAGAGTTGGAAGTCGTCGTCTGTTTCTCCGCCATCAAGTCCTTCGCCGCCTGCCGTCCCGTGCGAATGCAATCCGGAATTCCGATCCCGTCATACGCATTCCCGGCCAGCCGCAGCCCTGGCAGCGCAGCCACGAGTTCCTTGACGCGCTTCATGCGCTCCTGGTGGCCGACCGAGTACTGCGCCATCGCCCGCCGCCAACGCGAAACCTGTGTCGCTTCCGCAGGAATGTGCGGCCCCACCACGCGCAACCCGAGAATCTCGCTCAACTCGCGCCGTACCGTCGCCACCAGCACCTCGTCGCTCTGGTCCAGCAGCCCTTCGTTCTTTTGGCCGCCCAGAAACGCCCGCAGCACCGCTTTGCCCGTGGGCGTCCGGCCCACAAACTTCCGGTGCACAAACGTGCACGCCAGCATCGCGCGCCCTTCCACTGCCGGCACCAGAAATCCGAAGCCATCCGGCAGCCGTCCCAGCTGGGCCTCGTCGAAAACCAGATTTACGGTGATCGATGAAGAGTAGGGAATTGCGCTCAGTTCATCGCCCAGCGCTGCATCTGTGGCCGCTAGCAGCCCTCCCGCCGCCCACGCTGGCGACGCCACGATCACTGCATCGTAGATTGCATCTTCACCGGCCAGCCGAACGCGCCAGCCATTCCCAACTCGCTCCAGCGCGGTCGCCGCGGTTGACTTCCGCACCCACTTCGGATTGAGCTGTGTCTCCAGTGCATCCACCAGTTGCTGCAAGCCGCCTTTCAACGTCGTGAAAATCGAACGCGGCACTGCACGTTTTTCCCCACCCTGTCCCGGCGCCGTGCCATTCGCACTCGCATTCCGCGCCGCCATCCTGGCCCGCATTTGCTTGTGTGCCGCCAGCATTCCGCGCGTCAGCGATCCGTACTCCGTTTCCATTTCAACCAGCTTTGGTAGCACCGTGCGCGCACTCAGCTGGGTCGCGTCGCCACCGTAAATCCCCGACAACAACGGATCCGCCAGCCTGTCCACAGCCTCCTGGCCAAAGTGCCTCTTCACCAGTGCTGCCACTGACTCGTCCTGCCCGCTCGGGCGCGGCGGATGCAGCAGCTCAAGCGCCATCCGGATCTTCGTCGCCGGGCTGAAAAGTCCCGACAGTGCGGTCGGCACCAGCTTCGTCGGAATCAAGAACATCAGCCCGTCCGGCAACGAAACCAACCGGTTCTTTACTACGATGTACGTCTTGCGATTTGCATCGTTCGAGGGCGTCAGTTGATCACCTAGTCCCAGCTCGCGGCAAAGCTCTGCTCCCGCCGGCTTCTCGCTCAAAAACGAATCAGGTCCCCGCTCCAGCACCACACCCTTCACGGTCTCCGATGCGAGCGCCCCCCCCAGCCGCTCCCGCGACTCAAAAAGCGTGTACTCGACCTCCGCACCCGCTTTGCGCGCTTTCTCGAGCTCATAGGCGGCAGCCAGCCCCGCGATTCCGCCTCCGATGATTGCTACCCGCATCCGTGTCCTCAGTCTCTTGATAACACACCGGACAGGGTGGTGACCCATTCAGCGAAAACTCCGGGTCAGACCCAAATCCCCCTACAACAGAATTAACCTCCAATCCCGATCCGAGGGTGATTTAAATCACTTATACGCTTCATTATCTCGACGCCCAAATGGAAGGGATAGTTGTCCATGCGGCTTTGGCAGCGATGAATCGTTGCCGAATCTCTCCATCCAAAACATCAGGCCGGGACTCATCGCCCCGGCCTGACCACCACACCCGCAAATCTAGATAGTTATAACGTCACCAGCGGACCCGCAAACTCCGGCTGACACTTCGCCGGCGTATCGGACGGAATCCAATTCTTCGGTTGATAAATGCAACAAGGTTCTTGCGCCAGCGGATCGCCCGTTACTGCGTAGGCCCGTGCCCGAGACCCACCACAAATCTCCTTGTACTCGCATGCTCCGCACTTGCCCTCAAGCTGCTTCGTGTCGCGCAATGCCTTGAAGATAGGAGCGTTCTGGTAAATCTCGGCCAGGGGTGTCTCGCGAATGTTCCCCGCATGAATCGGCAAAAAGCCGCTCGGATATACGTTCCCCATGTGCGAAACGAACAGGAACCCCTTCCCGTCGTTAACACGTCGTGTCATCCAGTTCGAAGTCCGCGTCTTCGCATCGGCCTCAGGCGCACCTGGCTCATACTCCCGCGCTACGCCCACCGGATGGCCGGATCCATGCCCCATCTTCCGCTCCTGCAGGTTGTGCTGCAGCAAGTAGCGGCGGTAATGCATCGCCTCTGTCGTTTTGATCTGGAAGCTCACCCGATTCGACAGCTCGTAGATCTTCCCGAACACCTGTTCAAACTCTTCACCGCTCAGCAGATCCCCTAGCTGCCCGCGTCCCACCGGTACGAGAAAGAACACGTTCCACATCACGATGTTGAGCTTTTCGAAAAGCGCGCACAAGTTGTCCAGATCGTCCGCATTATGCCGGCTGATCGTGGTGTGCACCTGGATCGGCAGACCGGCTTCACCGGCCCACTCCACCGCCTGGATCGTTCGCGCCCACGCGCCCTGCAATCCGCGGAATTTGTCGTGAATCTCCGGCGATGACCCGTCCAGCGATATTCCCAGCCGGACCACGCCAGCTTCCTTCATCTTGAAGATCGCATCCCGCGTCAGCAGCGGAGTGGCGCTCGGCGTCACCGCCACTTTCACGCCCTTCTCCGCAGAATACCGGATCAGTTCATAAACGTCGGGCCTCTTCAACGGATCGCCGCCCGTGAACACGAAAATCGGAATGTGCATCTCGGCGATTTGGTCGATCAGCGCCTTGCCCTCGGCCGTGCTCAGTTGATCGGGATGCGCAATCGGTTGTGCCGCCGCCCGGCAATGTTTACACGCCAAATCACAGGACTGCGTGACCTCCCAGATCGCCAGGAACGGCGCCTCGTCGTAATTCAACCCGCCACGCGCCGGTATGTGATGCATTGGTTGTTGTTGCATACGACTTCCGACCTCCTCGGTGCAGCAAATGCTTCGTTTCTCATACAGAAGAGCACCGCCGGCATACACCGTTCAGTGATTTAGATCACCAAATAATCAACAATTTCGTCCCACTAGGCCCCTTCGCGTCTTGATAAATTCCCGGGATAGGTACAAAATCCAATTCAACGAGGTGATCCTCCCGCGCTTTTCACTCGTCACGTTGGGTTGAGGATCAGGAAACGCAACCGACGCAGCTACCGACTTAGCAAGTGATCTAAATCACTCATTCGTGTGGCCTAGGGCACTGATCGCAGTTTGGAAGCAGCCTAATATCTTTAAGCACTCGAAGGAGGTTCCCCATGGCCATTAAGCCGGGTTGGAGCAAACCCTCCACCATCCTTTTTGCTTCTGAAATCCCTGCCAACGACCGCGCCTTTAACTTCGCTCTCGCGCAGGCAAGGGAATTCGCCGCTGATCTCGTGGTGTTTCACGCCTATGACACCTTGGTCGTGGCTGCCTCTGAGACTTCTGGCATCCGCTACTACGACTACGCTGCCGCGGCCCGCTCCGAAGTTCAGCAGCTCGAGCCCCTCGTCCAGCGTGCTCGCCAGTCCGGCGTCCACTGCGAAGTGGTCGTGCGTCCGGGCCTCGCAGCCGACCAGATTCTCGGCTATCTCCGCGAGCGCCACATCGACCGCATCGTGATGGGCACCCACTCGCCCGGTCCCATCGGTAAGATTCTTGTCGGCTCCGTCGCCGAGGCCGTACTCCGCTCTGCGAACGTCCCGGTCTTTATCATCGGCCCCGAAGTCGTCGACGGCGCCTACCGCAACTTCGCCACCCGCACCATTCTTTCCGCCGTCAGTCTCATCGAGAGCAGCTTCGTCGTGGCAACCTTCGCCGCCGAACTCGCACTCCAGCACAACGCGCGCCTGGTCCTCCAACACGTCATTCGCCCCCAGGATCGCGCCGAAGTCCTTGCCGGCCACACCATCGAAGAGATCGAGACCGACCTCCTCTGCCTTATTCCCATCGAACTGCGCGATCAGATCTCCATCCAGACCATCGTCGTTCCCGGCGATCCGACCGAGGAACTGCTCTACCAGAGCCGCGCCCAGCAGGCCGACCTCATTGTTCTTGGCGCACACGGTGCCTCCGCCTTTGCCGCGATCACCCGTCATGGCGTCGTCTACAAAGTGCTGGCTCACTCGCACTGCCCGGTCTTCACGTTATCTCCAGCGGTGCTTGCCCAGAACGGCGTCAAACATATGACCGAGCGCCACGCTGAAAGCTTCATGGCAGGAGTGTTTTAGCGCGGAATCTCCGGCAACACCAACCGGACGCGCATGCCGTGTGGATTTATTCCAGGGCGCAGCAGAGAATCCACCCGCCGATACCGGCCAAGTCCGGCTTTTCTCAACATTCCCCGCTAAAAGCTCGTCATCCTGAGCCAACGCAGCGCAGCGCAGTGAGTCGAAAGCCTGCCGTCAGCGAAGCGGAAGGGGTCTTGCTGTTGCTTTTCGTTTACGGCTTGTGGGCTTTCACCGCGCGCGTCTTCGTCAAACACGGCTGCTTCGCGCACAGCACACCGGTAATTCTTTTTCCCTCGGTGATCGTGAAAATCCGATCTACTGCCGGCAGCTTTAGCTTCTCCATCGCACCCGACGGCCAATGGATCTCCGCGTTGCCCGCATCGGTCGCATCGCCCAGCCCGAAGTGCGGACGCTGGTCGTCGGAAGAGATGTAGCTTCCCCCGCTCATCACATCCTGGCGCTGCCTCACGCCATTCGCGTTCAGGTATACCGTCGCTCCCACGGCATCGCGCGGACTCTTTTCGCCACCGACCAGTTTCAGTTCCACCCAGTGATGATGGTCCGGATTCACGTTCTTCAACAACACCGGCGGTCCATCGATCGGATTGATCACCACATCGATCTTCCCGTTGTTGAACAGATCGCCAAACGCTGCCCCCCGCCCAGAGGTCAGCGTGGCCAGCCCCGACCCCTTTACCGCCGGCACATATTCGAATTTCCCGTTGTGCAGATTACGAAACAGCAGAGCCCGTTCGGCAAACGTGCTTCCCCAGTCGTGCTCATCCACCTGCGGATACACGTGGCCGTTGATCATCATGATGTCTTTCCAGCCATCGTTGTCGAAATCGATAAATCCGTCGCCCCATCCCACAAACGGCACCGGAATCTGCGCGATTCCCGCCTCACTCCCCACCTCGGTAAAGCTTGCGTCGCCATCGTTGTGGTAGAGCGTCTTGTAATCGTCGGAAAAGTCCGTGACCAGCATATCGACGAGCCCGTTGTTCATGTAATCGCCAACCGCCAGCCCCATCGAAGCAATCTCACGCCCATCGTTGTTCAGCGCGAATCCCGAAACATAGCTGAGATCCTCGAACGTCCCGTCGCCCTTGTTCAAGTAGAGATAATTCGGATTCGAATCGTTTGCCACCAGCAGGTCCGGTTTCCCGTCATTGTTCACATCCACAAAAATCGCCGTGAATCCGTAATAGTGTCCGGGATCCGCCACCCCGGCCTTCACGCTCACATCCGTAAATGTTCCATCGCCATTGTTGTGAAACAGGTGATCGGGCTCGCCTGGCAATCCGCGCGGCCCGCACATCACGGGAAACCCGTGCAGCTGGCAATCGCCGAAAGGCACATCCCCGTTGGCTGGGTCGGGTTGGTGATTGAGGTCGTAGTGCACGTATCCCGAAACAAAAAGATCCAGCCGCCCGTCGCCGTCGTAGTCGCCCCACGTCGCGCCGTCTGACCAGTTGCCCAGCGTAACGCCGGCCCTCCCAGCAACATCGGTAAATGTGCCGTCGTGATTGTTGTGGTACAGCCGGTTCTTCCCGAAGTTGCAGACAAAAATATCCGGCCAGCCGTCGTTGTCATAGTCCGCGATCGCCACGCCGAATCCCCAGCGATCGTTCGTCACACCCGCCTTCGCTGCCACATCGGTAAACGTTCCGTCGTGATTGTTGTGAAACAGCGCGGCATGTGGAGGCGTCCGCTTGCCGGTAAGCGCATCGTATGTCGATCCGTTCACCAGGTAAATATCGAGCCACCCGTCGTTGTCGTAGTCGATCAGTCCGACGCCCGATCCATCTGTCTCCAGAATGTATTTCTTTGTCTTCGTGCCCATCACATGTTGCCAGCGGCTCAGCCCCGCAGCCTTGGTCGCATCCTCAAAGACCACCGTCCCGTTCGTGACGAAGCCGCCCGCCGTGATCGGCCGCTTCTCCGCGTCATACACCGGCGCAAAGTTGCCGGCCGACGAGATGCCCCCCATCCCGCTCTGCTGCTGCCCAGCCTGCACCGGCTTTGGCTTTTGATCATGGTTTAGCGTAGGCTTCTGTGCCGATCCCGCCGGCGGCACATACATGCCAATCAGCGCGGCAGCAATCAAAATCGAGTTTCTGAAGCTCTCGATAAAAATCGAAGGTGTCATTCTGAGCGAACGGGGCCCCAAACGTTTTTCAGTTTGGGGGTGGTGAGCGAAGAATCTGCTTCTTGTCGGCCAGTCACGACCCCACACTCCCCCAACTACGCTCAGCACTCTTCGCATCGATCTACTTCGTCGCGGTGTTTGCCGCTGCATCAGGCGCTTTCGGATTGGCGCAGGGCTTCCCGCCGCACAGCGCTCCCGTGATCCCCTTGCCTTCTTCGATGGTGTAGATCCGATCCACCGCCGGAATCTTCACCGTCTCCTTTGCTCCCGAAGGCCAGTGAATCTCCGCCGTACCCGCATCCGTCGCGTCGCCCAGCCCGAAGTGCAGTCGCCGGTCATTTGCCGAGATGTAGCTCCCGCTCGACAGCACGTCCTGCCGTAGCCGCATTCCGTTCGCTTGCAGATACACCGTCGCGCACGTCGCATCGCGCGGGCTCTTCGGACCCCCCACCAAGCCCATCTCCACCCAATGATGATGATCCGGATTCACATTTTTGAGCAGCACCGGCGGCCCATCCACCGGGTTGATGACAACATCGATCTTTCCATCATTGAACAGATCGCCAAATGCCGCCCCGCGCCCCGGAACCACCACCGCCAGTCCCGAACCCTTCACCGGCGGCACGTTGTCGAACTTCCGCCCCTTGCCCGTTCCATCCGGAACGTTGTGAAACAGCAGCGTCCGCTCCGCAAACGTGGTCCCCCAGTCGTGCAGGTCCACTTCCGGATAAACGTGCCCATTCACCTCAAAAAGGTCGAGCCATCCATCATTGTCGAAATCGAGGAACCCGTCGCCCCAGCCCACAAACGGAATCGTCGTCTGCGCCACGCCGGCCCTGTAGCTCACGTCGGTAAAGCTCGCATCGCCGTCGTTGTGGTACAGCACCTTGTAATCGTCGCCGAAGTCCGTCACGAAGAAGTCGATCAACCCGTTGTTCTCGTAGTCGCCTGCGGCAATCCCCATCGACGCGATCTCGCGCCCATCCTTGTTCAGCGCAAAGCCAGACACATAGCTTTGATCGTCGAATGTTCCATCGCCTTTGTTGATGTAGAGAAAATTGGGCTCCGAATCGTTTCCCACCACCAGGTCAGGCTTGTCGTCGTTATTGATATCCACAAAGATGGCGGCGAATCCATAGTACTTGTCCTTGTCCTCAACGCCCGCCTTCACCGTCACATCGGTAAACTTCCCGTTTCCGTCGTTGTGAAACAAATGATCCGGTTCGCCCGGCAGCCCCCGAGGACCGCAGTTCACGCTTACGCCGCGATACAGGCACGACGCATAGTTCACTGCCTTGGTCCCTGCGATCGGCAGGTTATTGCGGTCGAAGTGCACATACCCCGTAACGTAGAGATCGAGCTTGCCGTCCCCGTCATAATCTCCCCACGTCGAACCCGGCGACCAGTTGCCCAGCGCTACTCCCGCCGTCTCTGCCACATCGGTAAACGTGCCATTGCGATTGTTGTGAAAGAGCCGATTCTTCCCGTAATTGCCAACGTAGAGATCGGGCCAGCCATCGTTGTCATAGTCCGCAACCGAGCAGCCATAGCCCCACCGGTCGTTCTGCACTCCGGCTTCTTTTGAAACGTCGGTGAACGTCCCGTCGTGATTGTTGCGGAACAGCGCGGCGTGCGGCGTTGGCTCCTTCCCATCGAGAGCATCGAAGGTCGAGCCATTCACCAGGTAGATGTCGAGCCATCCATCGTTGTTGTAGTCGATCAGGCAGACGCCCGAACCGTTCGTCTCCACGATGAACTGCTTTTGCAGCACGCCCATCTTGTGGACCCACCCCGACAGACCCGCTGCCTTGCTGTCATCTTCGAAGACCACGGTGCCCTGATCGACGAATCCACCAGCCGTGATCGGCCGCTTCTCCGCGTCATACTGCGGCGCCGACTGCACGCCAGACGCGATGCCGCTGCTCATGCCCGGTTTCTGCGTCTGTGGGGAAGGACTCGGGGGTGACTGGGAACTCGTGCTGCCGCTCGCAATCAGGACAACGAATGCCCAACAAACAAGACTGCGAATCTGCAAAAGACACGACCCCCTTGACGGTTGAAGTGTACCGCATCAAGGGTATGCCTATCGAACGGGTTTGAAAGGCACGCCGGGACTGCGAGGCAGAACCCGGCGCCGTCTTCATCCGCGTCTTCAGATGACGCGCAGCAACAGCAGAATCAGCACGATCGTCAAAATGAGACTCAGCCCGCCTCCGCCGTAATATCCCCAGCCGGGACCAACGCGGTAACCACCATAACCAAATCCAAATATCAGGATGATCAGAAGAATGATCAGCAGCATAGTCTCTCCTTCGTTCTCTAAGTCGTTCGGCGCATCAGCTCCCTGATTGTTCTGCTACCTTGAAGCCGCACGATTATCGATAATGGGTTCGCACAAAGGTGCGTTTGGTTTCACGCGACCTCCATTCTGTGATGCGCTCGTTGCGTGTGGCGCTGTACTGTGCCCGCGACGGATTTGAAGAATCAGCATCTTCAATCCGCCGATGCCAATCGTCTTTGTGTAGTTGCACCCTATCTTTCCTGCTTGAATTTGCACCACACGAACAACCTGTGCCATTCAGGTCGGCGTCCAAGTTCCTGTTGTAGAGATACGCTGCGTTTCGGGAGGTTAGTAATGCTCTGGACAATCTTCGTGGTCCTCCTTGTTCTGTGGTTGCTGGGCCTTGTCAGCAGCTACACCCTGGGCGGATTCATCCATATTCTGCTCGTGCTAGCCCTGGTCGTTCTGGTGATCCAGCTGATCTCCGGACGCAGAGCGGCACTCTAGCGCAACCCGCGCCCCTCACTTTTCAAGCAACTCAAAAAGCGCGCACTCATGTGCGCGCTTTTTGCAACCAAACGAACGTGACTCCACGGAGGTGGATACATGAACAGCGACAAAATTAAAGGCACCATCGATGACGCAGCAGGCCGCGCCAAGCGCCAGGTAGGCGAGTGGACCGGTGATACCGAGACCCAGGTGGACGGCGCAGCAGGTGAAGGGCAAGGCCGAGAAGGCTGTCGGCAATGTCCGCGATGTCATCCACGATGCGACCAAACATGACGCGACCGACCGCTCCGTCGAACGCGATAGCGACATGGACGACAACCTCGACCGTGAAAGCGTCAAGGAGCGCGAATAGTTGAACAGGACCTCTCAGCTGCCAGGTGTGGAGCTGAAAAGCAACAAGGCGGCGGGCCCCAAAAGTTCGCCGCCCAAACCCCTTGCAACAATCATTCATCTCCTTATCCAGGTAGCGCTTTCACCGCCATCGAGCCACAATAAAACCGCGTGAAAACGCAAACAGCAGCGGTGTCAAATCTGGCACCCGGCTTGCTAAACATCTGCACAATCGCTATAGATATAGGTAACGACGCTGCGGCGGTTCTTTAGAAAGAAACCGCGCCGGCCCCAGTGAGGTGCGTCTTCCGCAGGAACTACGGTTCACTGACGATCGACGGTCCACTTTCGGAGACATCCCGTTGGCGCGCCGTTGCGCGCGTGCTTCGAAGTCCTCTGGACGCAATCGGTTCCACCCTCCTTCCCGCCCCTTGTGCCCTGTGCGGCTCCCCGCTGCCGCAACTCTCTTCCGCTCCAATTTGTGATGCCTGCTGGACTGAAATTCCAATCCATGGCGGCCCCGTGTGCGAACGTTGCGGCGACTCCCTCGACCAGCCGCCTGTCGAAGGCATCGCCTCGTCGCAATGCTGCCGCGCCTGCCGCCTCGCACCGCCCTCGTTTGTACGCGCCGTTTCATTCGGCACCTACGAAGGTCGCATGCGCTCCGCCATTCACGCTCTGAAGTACGACCGTATCCATCCCGCTGCCCGCCGCCTCGGGTCCATGCTCGCAGCAGCCATCGCGCAGCTTTCCCTTGATGTGCCCGACGGCCTTCTCGTCGTTCCTGTGCCGCTCCACCGCACCAAGCACAGGGAGCGCGGTTTCAACCAGGCCCGTGCCCTGGCGAAATCCGCCATCGATGCCCTTCACAAGTCACATCCCGGCTGGCATCTCACCCTCGCGCCCGCCACACTCATGCGCCTGCGCTCCACTGAGAGCCAGGCCGGTCTCACGCCGCGCCAGCGCCGCCAGAATGTTCGTGGCGCATTCAAGGTCTCCGATCCATCTGCGGTGCAGGGCAACAACATCCTGCTCGTCGATGACATCCTCACGACCGGCGCCACTGCACGCGCCGCCGCGCAGTCTCTCGTCAGGGCAGGGGCGGCCAGCGTCTACGTTGCCACGCTCGCCCGCGCCCGCCGCATCCATTTCAACCAGAGCGTTCCTTTTGATACGAGACGCGCTCAACCCGGCATTCCTACTGCCGCCGATTCACAGTTCGCAGGCCTGCATTCGTCATCATCGTCCACTCATCAACCTTTTTCACGAGGGGAATAGGATGTCGCTGGGAAAAGCCATGATTCATGCACGCAAGCAAAAATCCGCCGCCCGCGCCGCCGCTTATGCTGCTGAGTCAGGCACGCACACGGCCATGCACGCCAACCACATCCTGCAGATGCCGGTGCTCGTGCTTAACGCGTCCTATGAGCCCATCAACATCTGCGGCGCGCGCCGCGCCCTCGTGCTTGTGCTCAAGGGCATCGCGCGCACTGAAGAAGAGCACGGCCTCACGCTCCATGCGCAGCGCAGCCGCATCGCCATGCCCTCGGTTATCCGCCTGCTTGAATATCGGCGCATCCCGCATCAGACACGCGCCCTCTCGCGCAAGAACATCCTCCTGCGCGATCGCAACCAGTGCCAGTACTGCGGCGTCGTTTTGCCCTCTGGAGAATTGACCCTCGATCACGTCATTCCCCGCTCGCGGGGTGGCAACTCAACCTGGGAAAACCTGGTCGCCTGCTGCCATGCCTGTAACCGTCGCAAAGGCAATCGCATGCTCGCCGAACTCGACGACATGATCCTGCTCCGCGAGCCGCGCCCCTTCTCGCTGCACACCAGCCGCCAGATCATGCGCATGCTAGGCCGCGGCGACGACCGCTGGCGCAAGTATCTCTTCTATTGAGATTCGTTCTGGCTGGAATAACCCTGCGCATTCCTGCACGGCCGCGACGGTATACTGAAGCACCCGGCCCACAATTCACTCACCGGAGCCTCGCGCTTGTTTACTCGCGCCATCGTTCGCATCCCAGGCAGCAACTTCGCCGACGGCCTCACCACTGTCGATCTCGGCACTCCCCACTTTGATGAAGTCCTGCACCAGCACGCGCGTTATTGCGATGCTCTGCGCGAATGCGGCCTGGAGCTCACAGTCCTCGACCCCGATCTTCTCCACCCCGACTCCACCTTCGTCGAAGACGCTGCCATCCTCACCCCGCATGCCGCTATCTTTACCCGCCCCGGAGCATCAAGCCGCGAGGGCGAAGTTGTGGCCATCCGGCCCGTCGTCGAGAGCTTCTACTCCCGCACGTTTTTGATCGACCCCACGGGCACAGTCGATGGCGGCGACATCTGCGAAGCCGAAGACCACGTCTTCATCGGCATTTCGCACCGCACCAGCGAAGAAGGCGCTCGCCAACTCGCCGCCCACCTGAACGCGATTGGCTATTCGGCATCCACCATCGATGTCCGCTCCATGACCACCATCCTGCATCTGAAGAGCGGCATCAGCTACATCGGCGATAACACCCTCGTCGTGATGGACGAGATGGCCGACAATCCGCAATTCGCCCGCTTCAACCAGATCCGCGTCTGTCCTGCGGAGAGCTATGCTGCCAACTGTGTGCGCGTGAACCAGCGAGTTCTGGTCGCGGAGGGGTTCCCACAACTCCACGGCGAACTGACCGCACGCGGCTTCAGCCCCCTTGTCCTCAACATGTCCGAGTTTCAAAAAATGGACGGTGGCCTGAGCTGCCTCTCCCTCCGCTTCTAACCAGCGACTCAGAACTAAGAACTCCGAACTAGTTCTGCGGTTTCGTCTGTGGCTTAGGCGGCGTTTGCTGTGCCGGCTGTCCCTGCTGCTGTCCGTTCTGCGTTATATCCTGCCCGTCGTAGATCAGCTTGATCGTCGATCCAAACCGCTTGTAGTCGGTGTATTTAATCGTGTCGCGAATGTGCACGTCCTGGCCCATGTACCCGTTTCCACTGGAAAAGTGCAGCACGCCCTCGCCCTTCGTGTACACCGGAAACCAGAAGTGGCCGTCGATCTGTGCCCGCCACGTCATGAAGGGCGGATGAAGATCCTCTCTCCCCTTGCGGGTGTCATCCGGCACCATCCGCCCGTTCGTCACCACGATCTGAAGATCAGTCGCATCCACCCAGATGCGGCCCAGGAAATACCGTTTGTTTTTCTCGATCTGCTTGGGCGACACGTCGAAGAGGTAGCACTTCACTTCGTCGACCTGCTGGGCTCCTACATATTTCACGTTGTATTGGGCAATCTCCGCTGAAGTAAGCACAAACGGATAGCCCTTCTGAATATCCTGCAAATCCGAAGGCGTCATCATGATCCGCTGCAGCGAGCTCTCCGGCGCAAACACCGTTTTTTCCATGCGCCGCCCCGTCGGATCAAAGGTCACGTCATCCACCTGGTACCACTCGCCGTCTGTCTTATTGGTGTCGTCGTCGACGGTCTGCACCCGAGCCTCCCGGCGATAGGTATAGTGATTCAGCGCCTCCTGGAACTCGCTCTCCTTGGCCGCAAACTTCTTGATAATCTCCTCCGGTGGCGTCGTGGGATCGGTGAGATCCAGCTTCCCAAACCCCGAGTCCAGCGGCATCGGCGTAAAGGTGTCCTTTGACTGCGCGCTCGCCGCCAGCCCCAATACCGCCAGCGCCGCCAGCGTCAACCACCATCGATTTCTCACCGTTGCACTTCTCCTCTGCGTCGCACAGCCTGGTCCCGGCGTACCGCTCAGGCTCCCGGCGCCAATCGCTCGCACTCGTTCCGCTACCACATTAGACGTATGTACATGCGGCCGGGAAGGCGGCAAAATCGTCGCTTGGCAAAGCTGTCGAAGCGCAGCGCCACCATCAGCCGATTATGTTTCGCAGGAGGGTGCTTCACCGTCCATCCTCCTCAACTCGCCATTTACCTCGCGGCATCAATGGTTTAAGCTCACTCATTAACGACAGCGAGCAAAGCCCCCGGGGAATATTTTGATACTGGCGCCGCATCCTGTTGATTGACGCTGCCTTTTCGCTATGCAGTCGATGATGGAGACATTCGCAATTCCATGCCGGACAGCTATCACCTTCCCGCGCTCATTCTCACGGTACTCCTGCTGCCGGCCTTCTTTCAGCTCTATCTGCGCTTCCGCGACACCCGCACCCTCCTCTGGCTCCTGGGTTTCTTCTTCGCCTGCATCCGCATGTTGCAGTTCTACAACCTCGGCTGGGGGAACTACTACGATAACCTCGCTCATCCGTGGATCGCCTCCATCGGCATGTCGTCCATGCTCGTCAGTTCCGCGTTCTTTCTGGCCTCGATGTCTCCACTCGGCTTTCGCATCGGTCGGGTCCGCATCCTCTATGCCATTCCCTTCGTCATTCCCCTCATCGCTTACGCCTTCCTCATCTATGGTGTTTACCTTGGCAAGACGCCAGACGGCTGGCCCTTCCTCATCTTCCCGGCCCTCGGGGGACTCTCTCTCTTCGCCGGCTGCGCCTGGGCCATCTCGCACCGCAACATGCCCCGCGCCATCCCCCTCGCCCTCTGCATCATCCTCGGCGCCGCCGGGCTCTGGATCTGCGTCCGCGTCGGGGGCGACTCGCCGCTCTACTTCGTCGAATGCGCCTTTCATGGTGTCACCGCTCTGCTCGTGTTCTACGTCTTCCGCCGCTTCTCGCTGGGAACCATCCTTGCCAGCCTCGGCTTCTTCGCCTGGTCACTGAACATTGAAGAAACCTTTCCCTTGCTGCATCATGGCGCGCCCGACATCTGGACCATTCGCGCCCTCGCCCTGTCCAAGGTCGTCGCCGCCATCGGCATGATCCTGCTCGCCCTCGAAGACCAGCTCGCCGCCAACCAGGCCGCCCATCTGCGCGAACGCCACGCCCGCGAAGAGCTGGAGGCTTACACCCGGCTCAACCTCGCCCGCCGCCGTGTCGACGACTTCGACCGCCAGGCGACCTCAATCTGTCAGGCCATCGTCTCCAATAGCCGGTTCAAACAGACGGCGCTCATCCTCCTGCAGAGTTCCGGCCGCTACCGCCTCGCCGGCGCCGCTGGATTCGACGACGCTACCATCAACGGCCTCGAAGCCCTCGTCACCCGCATCCCCGTCGCCGGATTCCTCGATCCCGGCTCGAGCCCCTCTGCCGTCGAACACAGCCTTGCCTTCAGCCTCGACCTCAACCCGTTTCTGGTTCCCGGCGACGACCTCAGCCGTCTCAAGCTCACCACCCTGGAAGCCATCCCCCTGCGCGGTCGCACCTCCACCGAGGGCGCCCTCTTTCTCACCGGCCTGGAGAATCCCGCCGAACCCATTACCGCCGTCGATTTGCTCCCACTCGAGGTGCTCGCCTCACGCCTGCAGTCCGTCCGCGGGCAGACCATGATGCTAGAGAAACTCGTTGACGCCGAGAAATTCGTAGGCCTTGGCCAACTCGCCGGAAACGTAACCCGCCAGCTTAACAATCCGCTCACCGTCATCCTTGGCTACGCCTCGCTGCTCGACGAAACAGAGGACCTCAGTGCCCAGGCGCATAAGGCCATCGAGGCCATCCTCAACGAGGCGCGCCACATGCGCCTTACCCTCGAAAGCCTCGCCCGCATGTCGCGGCCCCAGGGCGATCAGATTGCCGCCATCTCCGTCACTGAGCTTCTCAACGACCTTGAGCAGCTCCACCGCTCCGAGTTCGTCCAGCGCTCCATCGATTTCCGCGTCCACATCCCGCCGGCCCTGCCTCGCGTCCTGGGCAACGCACAACAGGTCCGCCAGGCTGTGCTCTACTGCCTCCAGTTCGCCATGGATGCGGTCGAAAAACTCGACACCTCCAATGAAAAGACCGTTCGCCTCGAAGCCGTAGCCGAGAAAAACCAGGTGAATATTCTCGTTGCCCACTCCGGATCGAAATTCCCTGTACCCGCCCGTGCTTTCGATCCCTTCATCCCCGAGCCCGCCGGCGACGAAACCACCAGCCTCGGCCTAAGCATGTGCGCCAGCATACTCCGCGAAAACAATGGCAAAGCCAGCGCCCTCAACTTCGAACCAAGAGGCGCCGGCATCCTCCTCGAACTCCAAGCCGCCTGAGTCTGGACTTATTTGGTTAAGCCCGCCTTACTTGGAAAATTGAGGCTGTCATCCCGAGCGCACTCGAGGGACCTGCAGTTGCCCTTTTTCGTCGGGGCACCTGATTCGAAACGCGCAGCGTTCGAGACTCCGGAGTGAATTCTTCCCGCCACAACGAAGGTCATGGCTAACAGCTAGGACCGGGCCCACGGTTGTACACTTCTCCTTCGCCCGAGACCCAAAAACTGGGTGCCACTGGTCTCGAATTTGAGACCAGGGATGCGATGCTCAATCCGGGAAGAGACTTATGCGCAACCTAATTATTGCTGCCCTCCTCGCCGCCACCCTCGCCCCAGCCCAAACCAAAAGGCCCATGACCTTTGAAGACATGATGCACATGAAGCGTCTCGGCTCCACCGCCGTCTCGCCCGATGGCAAATGGCTGGGCTACAGTGTGACCACCGTCGATCTCGCGCAAAACACTAAAACAGCGGAGCTCTGGCTGCAGCCCATCGCAGGTGGAGATCCCATCAAGCTAGCCGTCGCCCAGCCCGGCGACGACGGCCTCCAGTTCTCCCCCGACGGCAAGAGGATTCTCTTTCTCTCCAGCCGCTCCGGCTCGCAGCAAATCTGGCTTGCGGCCTTCGATCCCGCAACCGGCGCGACCCGCAATCCGTATGACGCCGCCCCTCTCGACAGCCCCTTCCAGTTGACTCACAACTCCGTCGAGCCCGACAACGCCAAGTGGTCTCCTGACGGCAAGTTCATCATCTTTACGGCCGAGGTCTATCCCGATTGCCCGGTGTTCAGTGAAGAAACGGCTGGCTCTGAGGGCTCGCCGGCCGACCGATGCAACGCCAATCGCGATAAGACCGCAGCCGACAGCAAGGTCAAGGCGCAGATCTTCACCCACCTCCTCTACCGTCACTGGAACCACTTCACCGGCTCCAAGCGCTCCCACCTCTTCCTCGTTCATGTGGAGAACGCATCGCCGACAGCTCTGCTCTGGCGCGACCTCACCCCCAATGATCCCCACGACGTTCCCCCCTTCTCGCTCGAAGGCGGTGGCGGCTTTGCCATCTCTCCCGACTCGAAAGAACTGGCCTTCACCGAGAACCTCGACCCCGAGCCCGCCATCAGCACCAACGCCGACATCTTCACCCTCGACCTCACCAACCCAGCAGCGAAACCGGTGAAAGTCAGCACATCCCAAGGCGGCGACTTCAACCCCGCCTACTCCACCGACGGAAAATATTTAGCGTGGCGCAGCCAGCTTCGCCCCGGCTACGAAAGCGACAAATTCCGCCTGATGCTCTACGACTGCGCTGCAAAAACGACCAAAGATTTGCTGCCAAAATTCGACAACTGGGTAGACGAGTTCGCGTGGAGTGCGGATTCCGGGAAGATCTTCTTTGTCGCTGGCTCCAATGGCGCAGCTCCGATTTATGAGATTGATATTCAGAAGGACCGAGCGGCCGTCTGGGCCACCATTGCACAGGGGAGGGGTGAATACAGCAGCATCCAAACGATCGCCTCAAGTCAATCGATTCTTGCGACCCGAATGACGGTGTCGCAGCCAGGTGAAGTAGTGAGGCTCTTCGACTCGCCCGCGAGCATCGAGATTCGTCCCGCCAAGAAAGATATGGCGGAGGACCAATCCGTCTTTTTATATCCGGTAACGAAAGACATCAAGGCTCTTACACACCTAAACGACTCGTTGCTCGCGCAGTTCGATTTACAAGAGATGGAATCCTTCTGGTTCCCCGCCGCCGACGGCACCAAGGTCCAAGGCTTCCTCATCAAGCCCCCATCCTTCAACCCCAACAAGAAATACCCCGTCAAATTCCTGATCCACGGTGGCCCGCAAGGCGCATGGGGCGACGCCTGGTCCTACCGCTGGAACGCCCAACTCTTCGCCGCCAACGGCTATGTTGTCGTCATGATCAACCCCGGCGGATCAACCGGCTACGGTCAGGCCTTCGTCGATCGCGTCAACGGCGACTGGGGCGGCAAGCCCTTCACCGACCTCATGACGGGACTCACCTACGCCGAGCAGCACTACCCCTTCATCGACAAATCGCGCGAGTGCGGCCTCGGCGCCAGCTACGGCGGCTACATGGCCAACTGGGTTCTCGGCCACACCAACCGATTCAAATGCATCGTCTCCCACGACGGCATGTTCAACGCCGAATCCGCCTTCGGCTCCACCGAAGAAGACTGGTTCAACCAATGGGAGTTCAAAGGCAATCCATGGGACTACTACGGCAAGCCTGACTCAACCAACCCTTTCCGCAAATGGTCTCCTTCGCTGTCCGCCAAAAACTTCAAGACACCCACCCTCGTAGTCCATTCGCAGCTCGACTACCGCCTCGACGTGAGCGAAGGCTACCAACTCTTCGACACCCTGCAACTCCTCCACGTCCCCAGCAAAATGCTCTACTTCCCCGACGAAGGCCACTGGGTGCTCAAGCCGCAAAACAGCCAGGTCTGGTACAAAACCGTCAACGACTGGGTCGACCAATGGACGAAACAGTGAACAGTGGACAGTGAACAGACCGGTGAAGCCCAAGCCGCACCTCAACGAATCCGGCCTCTACGACTACGCCATCAAGGCCCTCGCCCGCCACATGCGCACCGAAGCTGAACTTCGCCGCCTGATGCGGATGCGCGTCGAGCCCGGCGATCGCAGCAATGCGATCATCGACGTCACCATCACCCGCCTCAAGGAAAACGGCTACCTCGACGACGCGGCTTACGCCGAGATCTACGCCCGTCTTCGTCAGCAGAATGAAAAGCTCGGCCAGCGCCGCGTCAGCCAGACCCTCACCCAGAAAGGCGTCTCAAAGCAGATCGTCAAAGACGCCGTTGAAGCCCGCTATGCCGATATCGACGAAGAAACCCTCGCCCGTCAGCACCTCGAACGCAAGCGCATCCGCAAGCCTGCAAATGAAAAGGAAACAGCGCGCGTGATGCGCCGCCTCGTAGCTGCCGGCTTCTCGACCAGCGTGATCTACAAAATTCTCCGCAAGTGGGATGTCCCCGACGAATCCCTCGCCGCCCTCGACAACCTCGAAGAAGGTGCACAGAGCGAATAGAGGCAGATGGCGTATTTACAAGTGCGTGTCATCCTGAGCGACGCAGGTTGGAGCCCCGCGGACTGAAAGTCTGTGGGGTAAGCGTCGCGAAGGATCTGCTTTTCGAACTCTTTATACGCTCGATAGTCTCATTCCTTGATTAATCACCGCGCCTGTCGCGCAATCGCCACGCGTACCTTCGCCAGCGGCGCATCATCCACAAACTCAACCGCACCGCCGTTCCATCGAATCCCAAGATCCACCCACAGCTTCTCGAGGTCCACCGTCACAGGCGCGTCCTTCCACTTCGCATATTGATCGGTCAGTACGTGCGTTCCCGTGGCCTTGTCGCCGATCGCCAGCGCCTGGTCGAGCGGCCACTCGTGGTCGATCGTTCCGCCCGCAGCCACAATCGCCCGCAGCGCATCTTGCAATCCCTTTTTGTTTCCAGTCTGCCGCCGGATCTCGACATCCGCAACCAGGCAGAACATCGCCCCGCCCCAGTACGTTCGTCCCCAGCTGTGCGTATGATCCAACCCCTGGTCGCCTTCGGCCGGCTCGCCCTTGTGCATGTCGCGCACCATGTCATGCCATATCTGCCCGGGCTTCAATTCTCCCGATTCCACGCGCGCGATGGGCTCAACGTACGTAGCCAGGCCCTCTTCCATCCAATGCTGATCGTCAGGCAGGGAAGGGAACGCCATGTGATCGAGCTCATGCGTCATCATCCAGTCGTCGTTCAGATCGTCCTGCGTGGCATGCTGTCCGAGCCGGAACCGCGACATTCCCGGATACCCGGCCATGTCGCCCCACGTGGTGCCCTGCACGATCCCCGTCTGATCCGGCACCGGCACAATCAGAACGCGCGCGCGAGCAACAGGGAGGCGCCCGTAGTACGCGACGATGGCCGAAGCCGCGGCCTGCACGTGCGCCATCACCGCATCCTGAGAGAGGTCCAGAGGACCAGCGGCGAAATCCACCTGGACATCTCCGCCGCTGAACTTCAACACGCGCGAGGCCACGATAGTGAGATTATGTCCAGGCTGCGCAGTCGCCAGCGAAGCAGTTCCAAGCGCAACAGCAAGGCCGGCATTCAACAAAGTGAGCCGAAAAATCCGGCCCCGCTCGTAAGCATGCATACTCTGTTGGACGTCGCACCGAACGAACTGGCCGCAGGCAGCGGAAACTACGCGCCTGTTGCCTTGGAAGCGAGAATCTCCACCTTCTCCACCAGGGGCGCAGTCGAAAACAGGCCCTCCGCCTTCGCAAAGAGTGCCTTGGCGATGTCGCCCGTGAGGTGGGCATTGCGGCCGGCTTCGTCTTTGAAGGTGTCGAAGATTGCGAACTTGCCATCTCCCAGTTTCAGCGCATACCAGGTCGTGGTGCCGGGCTCACGTGCGGCCAGAGGTTGCGCCGACTTCAGAAACTCTTCCACTTCTTTCTCTTTGTCTGAGCGGGCAGTCAGCAGCGCCAGGATCGCAACCTTGTCCATGAAAAACCTCCGGGGAGCATCTTCAACATAAGATGCGGAAATCGCTTCCGCGATTCTCCCTGATCCAGTCTTTATTCCACGAAGCGGGGTATTGCCCCACCGCAGGTCTTTGGATGGCCCCACCGCAGGTGGTTACACTGAAAGAGTCATGCAATTCCGCACGGGAAACGAAATTCGCGAGCTGTTTCTGCGCTTCTTTGAGACCAAGGGCCACCGCCGGGTGCACTCTTCGTCGCTGGTGCCTGCTAACGATCCCACGCTGCTCTTCACAAACGCGGGAATGAATCAATTCAAAGACCTCTTCCTCGGCGCTGAGAAGCGCGAATATTCCCGAGCTACCACGAGTCAGAAGTGTGTCCGCGCCGGCGGCAAACACAATGATCTGGAGAACGTCGGCTTCACCCGCCGCCATCACACCTTCTTCGAAATGCTGGGCAATTTCAGTTTCGGCGACTACTTCAAGCGCGACGCCATTGCCTTCGCCTGGGAACTAGTGACGAGCGAGCAGTGGATGGGTATCCCCAAAGACCGTCTCTACGTGACGATTTTTGAGGGCGCAGACGGAGTTCCCCGCGATGACGAAGCCGAGAAATTCTGGATGGAAACCGGCGTCCCCAAAGAGCGCATCTTTCAGTACGGCCTCAAAGACAACTTCTGGCAGATGGGCGAAACCGGCCCCTGCGGCCCATGTTCCGAGATCTTCTACGACATGGGCATCGAAGCCGCCGAAACACCGGGCGTCGATCTCCCCTTCGGCAAAGACGAAGCCCGCTACGTAGAAATCTGGAACCTCGTCTTCATGCAGTTTGACCGCTCCGCCGTCGTCGGCGCGCTAGGCAAGACCAGCAGCTACAAGCTGACACCCCTCCCCAAGCCCTCCATCGACACCGGCATGGGCCTCGAGCGCGTAGCCGCTGTGCTGCAGGGTAAAATTACAAACTTCGAGACAGACCTGTTCACCCCGCTCATCGAACGCGCAGAAGAACTCACCGGCAAACATGTCAGCGATAAAGCCATCGAAGAGCAGACACGTACAGCTGATGACAACGCCGCCAGCCTCCGCATCATTGCCGACCACGCGCGCGCCGCAACCTTCCTGATCAACGATGGCGTTCTTCCATCCAACGAAGGCCGCGGCTACGTCCTCCGCAAGATCCTCCGTCGCGGTATCCGTCATGGCCGTCTCCTCGGCCAGGAAAGGCCATTCCTCAATCAAATGGTCTTCGCGGTTCGCGATCTCATGCAGAGCGCCTATCCCGAATTGACCGACTCCGCTTCACGCGTCGCCAGAGTCGTGGAAGCAGAGGAGAAGCAATTCGATCGTGTCCTGAAAATCGGCCTCACACGACTGGATGAACAACTTTCGCGCGTGGTCGAAAAGAAGAAGTTGCTTGGCGAGTTTGTGTTACTTGAAAAGGCAACCCCCGCGCTTCCTGAGGTGGCCAAAATCAATGATCTCTATGATCAGATCCAGGAAAAGTACCCCGAATTTCGTGGCGAGTATTGGGGAGATGAGTGCGGTACAAATCACCTTCTCAGGCAGGAAGTAAGCTTCCCCGGCGCAGATGCCTTTCATCTCTACGAGACCTTTGGCCTCCCCCTCGACTTCATGGTCGATGCCGCTCGCGATGCCGGGGTCAAATTCGACCACGAAGGCTTCGAACGCGCCCGCTCCGAGGAGCAATCCCGCGCGCGCGCCAGTTGGAAAGGCGGCAGCCAAAAATCCGCCAGCCCCGCCTTCCGCGACCTAGCCAAGACCGACTTCCTCGGCTACAAGCAGCTCAACGCCAATGACGCCGAAGTCCTCGCCATCGTAAAGGACGGTGCCGGCGTCCCTTCCGCCAAAGCCGGCGATCAAGTCGAAGTCGTCCTCGATCACACCAGCTTCTACGGCGACTCCGGAGGCCAGGTCGGCGATACTGGCTGGTTCACGTCGACGGACGGCAACACCACCATTGCCGAAATCACCGGCTGCGTTCTCCCTGTGCAGGGCGTTCGCGCCCACAAGGCCGTCCTGAAACAAGACATCGCTGTCGGCGATCACCTCAACACCGTCGTCGATGGCGCGCGACGCGACAACATCAAGCGCAATCACACCGGCACGCACCTGCTCCACGCCGCTCTCCGCCAGGTTCTCGGCACTCACGTCAAGCAGGCCGGCTCAGCAGTCCATCCTGACCGTCTCCGTTTTGACTTTTCCCACTTCGCCCAGGTCGCTGACGAAGAACTGCAGGAAGTCGAAGACATCGTCAACAGGGAAGTCCTCGCCAACGCCAAAGTCGAAACCCTCGTCGACGTGCCCATCGACGTCGCTGTCAACGAGTACCACGCCATGGCCCTCTTCGGTGAGAAGTACGGTGACAAGGTGCGCGTAGTGAAGTTGTCTGACGGCTTCTCGACCGAACTCTGCGGCGGCACGCACACCGCGGCCACCGGCGAAATCGGACTCCTCAAGCTGACCGGCGAAAGCGCAGTTTCTTCAGGAGTCCGCCGCGTCGAAGCCATCAGTGGCCTTGGTTCGCTCGATACTTTCCGCCGCGACTTCGAAGTTGCCAAGTTGGCCGGGCAGTACGTCCCATCCGTGGAGAACCTGACAGAAGGTCTCCGCGCCAAGTTTGCCTCGCAGGAAGACGAACTGAAACGCCTGCGTCGCGAACTCGAAGAAGCCCGCATGAAGTCCGCAGCCGGCGGTCTTGATGAAGCTGTCAGCCGTGCAATAGAAGTAAAGGGCGTCAAAGTGCTCACGCATCGCGCCGATTCACTGGAGCGCGGTCAACTGCGCACGCTGGTCGACAATCTCAGGCAGAAGCTGGGCGAAGGCGTGGTGGTGCTGGCTTCAGCGCAACCCGAAGGAAAGGTCGCCATTATTGCCGGCGTCACGCCGGGGCTGACGAAGCGCATCCAGGCGGGCAAGCTGGTCGGTGCAATCGCGAAGTTCGTCGGTGGCTCTGGCGGCGGCCGGCCCGACATTGCCGAAGCTGGCGGCAAAGATCAATCGCAGATCGACGCCGCGCTTCAGGCTACTCCCAATGTCGTCGCCGAGCTGCTCGGATGATCGATTCGGCTCAACGATTCATTCGCATCTCTACCGCCTGATGCGAAATGTGTAGGCGACGCCGCCTTCGATGATGGGATAGATATGGTACGGAGCAACGTCCTTATTCCACGTCACCAGCTGCGCTGCGAGGGCATCTGCAAAACCGGGATACGTGGCTGCCGGCAGACAATTGATCCCCTGGTTAGAACATATTTGTCCGCTGAGATTAAATGTGGCGTGAGGGGTGTTGATGAAGGCGACTCCGGCTTCGAACGGGAAGCTGAAGTGTTTCTCTGAGCGGGAAACAATCCGGCCGTATCCTGCCGTGAGCAGAAAACCGCTTCCGCCTAGTGTCAGCCTTCCGGTACCGTGCACGGGGTCGGCGTTGTCTGATGTCCAGTCGATATTGTTGATCGTGAAGATCGCATTCTGGTTGGCTTTTAGCTCTGCACGAACCCGGTCTCCGTTGTAGAAGAGATAGCCGGCACTCAAACGGAATGGCTTGTGAAGTGGGTAGTAGTCGGTAGACGCACCCATGTTCACAAATCCCACATTCAGCCCAATCCTGAAATCCTTCTGTGAAAACTGGTCGGTGTTCACCGAAATGTAATTCCCGAGCACACGCAGGTCCAGATTCGGACTGAGATTGGTAGATATCTGTTCGCCAAGTCCGAGCGGAGAGGCCGAAATGGAGAGACTCACTCTTGTAAATCGCTCGATGCGATACGCTGAGGGTTCCGCCTGGCCGCCCCCACCTGCGCCAAAGCCCGGATAATAAAAGGATGATCCGTTGGCGAAGAGAGACTGGTTTGCACCTGCCAAATTACCTTGCGCCGCCGCAAGGGTTGCAATCAGCAAGGTACATGCGACAAGAGCGGATCTCAAATCGTTAACTCCAAATCTCGTACTTCGGGCTGCGGTAGGGAATCAGCCTCAGCTCCGCTCGCTCTCGGGTCTCATCGCAGCAACCATGGGTTTCGCCCGCAGGCACCGAGTGAACCCTGGACTGCTTGGACTGAATAGAAAAGATGTCGGTTAGCGGATAGGGAGAAGTTAGCCTTGCGGGCTTTCAGTCGAATGCAAATGTGTTTTTATACGACCGAATTGGGAGGCGTGATCCGTTGGCAAAAACGGCCAAAGGGCGAAGATCGACCACAGATCGATGCCGAAGTCAGCGGCAGTTCAAAGCCTGAGATCGAAGGATCACCGGGTTAAAGAAAGCTAGTATCCAAGAGATAAACACAACTGCCGATATCTGCCAAAAAAAGTAATCGTGGAGTAATCGTGAATCGGGCCAGGAATATGCACTTCTGAAATCGAAGGTAACGACTTTACCGTGGATGTTTTATGGCTTAGGCGTCATGATCACGTTGAACGAGCGCAGTTTGGTGCAGTTTGCTGGGAAAAGGTTGCCTGCGCCTGAAATGTTTGCAGGCGCTTGCACTGGAGCATTTTACAGATTGGCACATGTACTTTGGTGCGGCTTGATTTTAACTCGATATTTGTGAATTTGCTGGTATATTGAATGGACCGGCAACCATGTGCCCGCGCACTGCGCCAACTGGATGGAAGCACTTGCTTTCATCCTTCCCCCAACCAACCTCCTCAATTGTTGCTTTGAACAAATTCTTACTGCCTTGTGGAATACCTTCACCCCAAGTGAGGATGGCGAAGCCTTGCAGAGAAGCATTTTCGAGGATGTCCAAGTTGCAGGTACGGGAGCCGAGGTTGGCGCGGAGGTAACCAGTGCTTCGCGCTGGTTCGCGCTCTATACGACGTGTCGCCACGAAAAGCGCATTGCACAGCACTTGAGTCAGCGTGAAATTGAGCATTACCTACCGCTCTATCAGGCGGATCGTAAATGGCGCGACGGGTCTCGTGTGACGTTGGATTTGCCGCTCTTCCCCGGTTATATCTTTGTGCGTATTCAGCGTTCTCAGCGTGTCAGTGTCTTGAGTGTCCCCGGAGCGCTGACAGTGGTTGGGGGTACCGGGGGTGAGCCTGCGCCGCTTCCTGACGGTGCGATTGAAGCGTTGCGTACTGGTCTCATGCAACATCGGATCGAACCGCATCCGCTCTTGCGTGTAGGGCAGCTTGCGCGGATCCGCTCGGGTGCCTTCGCCGGGATGGAAGGCGTCGTTGTACGGAAGAAGAGCGGTTTCAGGGTTGTGTTGACACTCGAACAGATCATGCAGAGCGTAGCAGTCGAACTGGACGAAGAAGACGTGGAGCCATTGACTGGCGAGAGAAGCAGCTCGAGCTGCCTGCTGGAAATCGGCCATCGTCTTTGCGTGCAGGGATCGTAGTTCGCGGGACTCGAAAAGCAAAGAGTCTTCGCGCCCATCAGTAAGCCCTTGTTGATCACTGTTGTCTTTCCCAGGTTGGAACTGCGTGAACACGCCGGAAGTGAGTTGGCTAGGGCAGATCCTCGAGAAAGCTTTGCAGGCCGCCGCCAGAGCGGTTACGGGAATCTGCATCTGAGTCCCTCTGCTTCGGCGGAAACGGAAATCATGGCAAGTATCTCGCTCGGTAACCCGCGTCGGTCAGGAAAGAAACAAGCGGTTTTGACACCTCCCAGCTTAAGACAGGCGGCAAAAGAACCTATGACTGGACCATCAGGCTCTACAAGAGGCAGCACAGAAGAGCGCATTCTGACCACTGCTGCGTCACTGTTCGCCCAATTTGGTTACAACGGAGTGAGCACGCGCGAAATTGCTTCGGCCGCGGAAGTAAATGAGGTAACCATTTACCGGCATTATCCCCGCAAGCGCGATCTTTACGTCGCGGTCCTCGGAGCAGAGTTACAGCGTGTTCAACTGCGTGGCGAATTGCTGACGCGACTGGCTGAGGCGCAGAACGGGCGCACCGCACTTGCGTGCACGTTCGAATTGATTGCCACAACCCTGCAGCAGCAGCCGCAGTTGCTGCGCCTGCTGCAATACAGCTCCCTGGAATTGAGCGACGATCTCGACCCGCTTCTGCGCAGGCACCTGGGCGAGCTCGTCGAGGTCGTCACTCGGTATCTTGAGCCGTGGATCCAGCGTGGCGAGTTGCGCTGCTCCAATGCCAAGACGCTGGTGCTCACGCTGATTGCGATCGTTCTGAGCCGTGGCCCGCTGCGCCGCGTTTTTCTCGGCGATGCCGAAAATCTGAATTCCTTGTTCGAGACGTATTCGGAGTTCTGCCTCGCGTGATTGGAACGAGGCGCGTGTTTGCGAGATGAGCCGTGTTTGCATAATCGTTTCGAACGAGAACCAGCCTGGAAAGAGTCACAGGCGTTCGTCGTTCGAAAAGGACAAAAGGAGCCAAAAGGCTGATGGATCTCAAAGGTAAAGCTGCAGTCGTTTGCGGCGGCGGAGGGTTCATAGGAGGTCATCTCGTGCGGAGCCTGCTTGCCAGCGGGGTCAACGTCATTCGCGCTGTCGATGTGAAGCCGATGGAAGAGTGGTACCAGGCCTCCGCGGACGTCGAAAACCAGGTCGCAGATTTGAAAGACAAGGACAGTTGCTACCGGGCGGCAAGCGGAGCCGATGTCGTCTTTCAATTGGCTGCAGACATGGGCGGAATGGGATTCATCGAGAACAACAAGGCGCTGTGCATGCTGAGTGTGCTGACCAATACGCACATGCTGGTTGCAGCGCGCGATTCCGGCGTGGAGCGTTTCTTCTATTCTTCGTCAGCCTGCGTATACAACGCCGAAAAGCAGAAGGATCCCCGCGTGGTTCCGTTGAAGGAGTCCGACGCGTATCCCGCCCTTCCCGAAGACGGTTACGGATGGGAAAAACTCTTCAGCGAGCGGATGTGCCGCCACTTTGAAGAGGATTTCGGAATGCAATGCCGAGTGGCCCGGTACCACAACGTCTACGGGCCGCATGGAACCTGGACCGGTGGACGCGAGAAAGCTCCGGCTGCGATCTGCCGCAAAGTGCTCGAAGCCAAGCTGTCGGGCAGGCACGAGATTGAAATCTGGGGCGACGGCAACCAGACCCGCAGCTTCATGTTCATCGACGACTGCACGAAAGGCACACAAGCGATTACCGAGAGCGAGATCCACGAGCCGCTCAATCTCGGATCAAATGAGCTCGTGACCATTAATCAGCTCGTGGACATTGTTGAAGAAATCGCTGGCGTAGAGCTTAAGCGCCGCTACAAGCTCGACGCGCCGAAGGGCGTGAACGGACGCAATAGCGACAACACCAAAATTCTCGAGTGCCTGGGTTGGGAGCCTTCTATCCGTCTCAAAGACGGCCTTGCAAAGACCTATGAATGGATTCAGAAAGAGATTCTCACCCTTGCCCACGCCTGAGCACGTTTGAATAGGCGCTCCAATCAACCGGCAATACCCCACCGGAGAGATTCAAGATGAGCGAAACACTGGATGAACGGCAAATCCTGGGAGTGAACTTTTACGTCGGCGATGTGCAGGGCGCGATCCGGCGTATTGAGCGCGGCGGCCTGCTTGTGGTGCCGGCCGCACCGGCATTGAAAGATGTCGCATGGAACGACGATTACCGGGAGGCGCTGACGAATGCGGACGTGGCGATCGCCGATTCGGCCTTCATGGTGCTGGTCTGGAATTTCCTCCAGGGCGACTCGATCTCGCGGCTTTCGGGACTTAAGTATCTGAAAGGACTGCTACTCGAGGATGACGTGCGTGCGCCCGGAAACACCTTCTGGGTGATGGCGGGAAGCGCTAGTGCGAAGCGAAACCTGGACTGGCTCACGTCGGAAGGGATCGAAGTACCACCAAAGTGTGTTTACCAAGCACCCATGTACGGCAGTAAAGTAGAAGACAAGGAACTCATTGAACAGCTGCAGGCTTTACGGCCGAAACACGTGGTAATCACGGTGGGTGGCGGTACGCAAGAGCGGCTCGGGCTTTACTTGAAGCGAAACCTGGATTATCTGCCGGCGATTCACTGCATCGGGGCAGCGATCGCATTTCTCAGTGGCGACCAGGTGCGTATTCCGGAATGGGCTGACCGATTTTATCTCGGCTGGCTTTTCCGCTGTATGTCGTCACCCCGACGCTACGTTCCGCGGTACTTTTCCGCGCCGCAGCTCGTTCCGCTTCTATGGCGCTACCGAGATCAGCTCCCGGTGACCGACGACAGCGAACACGCGTTGACGCAAACGGAGTAGCGGCTCCCGAGAGATTCCTCGAGGTGTCAAGAGGAGTGGAAACTGACGTGATGAAGCCGAAGGGTGAACCGGTAAGGATTGCCGTAGTGGGTTCGGGCTATGTGGGCCTGGTCGCTTCCACTTGCTTTGCGGAAATTGGACATCATGTGGTCTGTGTCGACAACGATGAATCCAAGGTACGCAGTTTGCATGAGGGTGGAATCCCAATTCATGAAGAGCACCTGCCCGAGCTTCTCGCACGCCACCGCGGCCGATCGCTGGAGTTTACCTCGGATCTGCGCTCTGCAACGCAGTCGGCGCAGGCCATCTTTATTGCAGTAGGCACGCCGCAGAGCGAGACCGGCAGCGCCGATCTCTCCTTCGTTGATGCCGTGGCGAGCGAAATCGCGCGATCCATCGATTCCTACAAAGTAATCGTCGAGAAGAGCACCGTTCCGGTCTATACCAACGAGTGGATCCGGCGGGTAATTGAGCGCAACGGAGTGCCCAAGGATTTGTTCGATGTGACGTCGAACCCGGAGTTCTTGCGTGAAGGCACGGCAGTGGTTGATTTCCTGCACGCGGATCGCATTGTGATCGGCGCTGCTACTGAAGTTGGCGCTGATCTGCTGAAGATGATCTATCTTCCGCTGACCAGCGGCGAGTACTACAACAAAGTGGGTTGCGTTCCGGGGCCGCGCACAGCTGCTGATCCACCGCCAATCCTGCATACCTCAACCAAGGCTGCCGAAATCATCAAGCACGCCTCCAACGCGCTGCTGGCGACCAAGATTTCGTTCATCAACGCTGTCGCCAATGTCTGCGAGGCGGCAGGCGCGGACGTCGAAGAAGTAGCTCGCGGCATCGGCATGGATACGCGCATCGGCCCGAAGTTTCTGCGCGCCGGCGTTGGCTACGGGGGCTCGTGCTTCCCCAAGGATGTTGCGGCCTTTCGTCATGTGGCGGAACAGGTGGGCGTGGACTTTGCATTGTTGCACGAAGTGGAAAAGATCAACGAAGAACAGAAGCAGCGCTTTTTCCAAAAAATCCGCTCAGCACTCTGGACATTTCGTGGGAAGAAAATCGGAGTCCTCGGACTTGCGTTCAAAGGGGGAACCGATGACGTGCGCGAGTCACCGGCGCTCGATATCGTCAAGAAGCTTTTGAGCGAAGGATGCGTGGTTGCTGCCCATGATCCCGCGGCGGCGGAGCGGTCAAAGGAATTCATTCCCGAAGGCCCGAACATGCGCTACGTGGACGATCCATACAAGGCGGCGCAGGATGCCGATGCGCTGCTGATCCTCAACGATTGGCAAGAATTTGCCGAACTCGACCTGGCCAAGCTGCACTACACCCTCCGCTACCCGATTGTGATCGATGGAAGAAACCTCTACGATCCGGCGAAGATGACCAAGGCAGGTTTCACCTATCTGAGCGTGGGACGGCCCGGCCTAGCCCAACCGATGGATCCTGTGGCTGCATTCTTCCGTCCGCGTCGCAGAGACGGAGCGAGGGTCTAGTTCGCGCTGTGGGTTGCAGCCTTCAACCCGTACAGCGCATCAAATCCATGCGAAATGGTTCATTCCGCTTATGGGGTATTTTCAAGCGGATGAAATTGCGATAGCCTGATAGAAAGAACAGCTAACGTAAGGATGTACAAACCATGCGCATGTTGGTCGCAGGGGCTGCAGGTTTTCTTGGCTCACATTTGGCGGATGCCCTTCTCAAGCAGGGGCATGATGTGTTGGGCGTCGACAATCTCTGCACGGGCTCGCTGGAAAATCTCAAGCATTTAAAGACCGAACGGAGATTTGGTTTTTGCGAGCAGGACATCTGCATCGCCTTTGACCCGAAGCGCGTGGACTATGTCTTCAGCTTCGCTTCCCCGGCAAGTCCCGAGGACTACATGCGGCTCGGAGTTGAAACCCTCATGGCCGGCTCCTTGGGAACCAGGAACCTGCTGGAGATCGCAAAGAAGTATGACGCGAAGTTTCTGCATGCATCGACATCGGAGTGCTACGGGGACCCGGAACAGCATCCTCAGACTGAGGAATATTGGGGCCATGTGAATCCGATTGGACCCCGCTCGGTTTACGACGAGGCCAAGCGATTCTCCGAAGCTCTTGTCATGGCGTATCACCGTTACGAAAAGGTGGATACGCGGCTGGTAAGGATATTTAATACCTATGGCCCGCGCTTGCAGTTAAACGATGGCCGCGTGATTTCGAATCTCCTTACGCAGGCGCTGCGGGGCGATGATCTGACCATCTACGGCGATGGAAGTCAAACGCGCAGCTTCTGCTATGTCTCTGATGAAATCGATGGCATTCTCCGGCTCGCGCACAGCGACGAGCATACGCCGGTCAACATCGGGAATCCGACGGAATTGACCATCCTGGAGTGCGCAAAGGCTGTGCTGCGTGTAGCCGGCTCAACCAGCAAGATTGTGTTCCGGCCTCTCCCTCAAGATGATCCGTCGCAGCGCCAACCGGACATCAGCAAGGCCAGGCGCCTGCTGAACTGGGAACCCAAAATCGATCTGGAGACTGGATTGAAGCTGAGTCTGGAATACTTCAGAGCGTGCATCGAAGCTGCTGCCTAGCCCTTTTCAAAACACAGATAATTCCACGTCGGGCCGTGTACGATGTGGCGAGCAGGCCCTGAGCGGCCGGAGACCCCTATTGTGAAAAGAGCCCTGATTACAGGTGTTACCGGCCAGGACGGCGCGTACCTTGCACAGCTCTTGTTGTCCAAAGGCTATGAAGTGCATGGGATCAAGCGCCGCGCCTCTTCGTTCAACACCACTCGTATCGACCATATCTACGAAGATCCGCACACGCAGGGCCGTCATTTTCTGCTCCACTACGGCGATCTGACCGACTCGAGCAGCCTGATCCAAATCGTGCAGAAAGTAAAACCCGATGAAATCTACAATCTCGCGGCGCAAAGCCACGTAAAGGTTTCGTTTGAAGAGCCTGAGTATACGGCTAACTCTGACGCGCTCGGCACTCTGCGCCTGCTGGAAGCAATTAGAATTGCGGGCCTCGAGAAAATCACGCGATTCTATCAGGCCTCGACGTCGGAGATGTACGGCCTGGTCCAGGAGACTCCGCAGAAAGAAACGACGCCCTTTTATCCGCGGTCTCCTTATGCTGTCGCCAAACTCTATGCCTACTGGATCACGGTGAACTACCGGGAAGCCTATGGGATTTACGCGTGCAACGGCATCCTGTTCAATCACGAGTCGCCGACGCGCGGTGAAACCTTCGTGACACGCAAGATCACGCGCGGGCTGGCAAGAATCAAGGCCGGACTGCAGGATAGCCTCTATCTGGGCAATCTCGATGCCTTGCGCGATTGGGGACACGCCCGCGACTACGTTGAAATGCAGTGGCGCATGCTGCAGCAGAAAGAAGCCAGGGATTACGTGATCGCGACCGGCGAGCAACACAGCGTGCGCGAGTTTGTGGATCTTGCGGCAAATTATCTGGCCATGGATATCGCCTGGGAGGGCTCCGGCGTAGATGAGAAAGGCATCGACAAGCAGGGAAATGTGGTCGTTGCCGTCGATCCGCGCTACTATCGCCCGACCGAGGTGGAGACCTTGTTGGGCGATGCGAGCAAGGCACGCCGCGAATTGGGGTGGGAGCCGAAAGTCTCGTTTCGCGAACTCGTCAAAGAGATGGTGGAAGAAGATCTTAAAATTGCGGAGAAGGACGCGCTGGTCCGGAAGCACGGCTACTCCGTATTCAACTTCCACGAGAATTGACGGCAGAGATTCGCGATCATGGAAAAAAATGGCAGGATTTTCGTTGCAGGACATCGCGGGCTTGTCGGCTCGGCAATCTGCCGCGAGTTGGAGCGCCAGGGGTTTACGAACCTCGTTCTTCGCACACACACCGAACTTGATTTGACCGATCGCGCGGCGGTCCTCGATTTCTTCCACAAGGAAAAACCAGAGTATGTCTTTCTCGCGGCGGCAAAGGTCGGTGGAATCCTTGCCAACGATACCTACCCCGCAGATTTCATCCGCGAGAATCTCGAGATTCAGACCAGTGTTATCGATGCGAGTTATCGCAGTGGGGTGCGGCGGCTCCTGTTTCTCGCTTCAAGCTGCATCTATCCAAAGCTCGCTCCCCAGCCGATCAAGGAGGAGTACCTGCTTACTGGGCCCCTTGAGCCCACCAACCGCGCGTATGCTTTGGCCAAGATTGCTGGGATCGAGATGTGCTGGTCGTACAACCGCCAGTTCGGTACACAGTACCTGGCCGCGATGCCGACCAACCTGTATGGGCCGGGCGATAATTTCGATTCCAATGGATCCCACGTGCTGCCCGCCTTGATGCGCAAAGTCTTCGAGGCAAAGCGCAGCGGCGAAAAGAAGCTGGTGGTATGGGGCACGGGTCGACCACGGCGCGAATTTCTCTATAGCGACGATCTTGCAGAAGCCTGCGTGCATCTCCTGAATTTACCCCAGAGCAGGTATGAATCTCTCTTGACTCAAAACGAGGCGCCGTTGATCAATATCGGAACCGGTGAGGATCTCAGCATCCGCGAGTTGGCGGAGCTTGTGGCGCGCGTCCTGGATGTCGACTGCGAACTCGTCTTCGACACGTCACGAAAGGACGGCACCCCTCAAAAACTTCTCGATGTCAGCAGAATCCATGCGCTCGGATGGAGGGCAAAGGTCAATCTCGAGGATGGAATTCGGCGCACCTTTGCATCGGCGCGATCTCGACTTGAACTTGCTGCCCAATGACGCGCAGCATGCGGCCAGACCGGCGACAGATGGCAATGGCCGAACCAGCGAGATCGCTTTTCGGCCGGTTGCGCTTCCAGCCTTCGGGGCTATGCTAGCCTGAACCTGTTGACCTTGAAGTCGCGCGCAAATACCCGCGCGCTCGTGCTGTCGCCGGCAGATGCTGAAGAGGAACTTAGCGCGCGCCGGCTGGCTCAAAAAACCGGCATGCATTCAATCCATCAGATCGCGCGTCAGTCTAACATCGGTCTCGTGACCACAAGAAGGACAATGGCTTTTCACAGACATATTCTGGTTCCCGCTTGTTTCCTTGTGTTTGCATCGCTCTCTCTGCCGGCACAGGAACCTCGTCCCGCCCTCATCCCGCTCGCGCAGGGTTCGGGGGGCGGTGGATCTTCCTCCTCTGCGGCGTCTGCCGCATCCATCGGGGGCCTCTCCGACGGGCCGATCTCGGCGGGCGAGGTCGTACACATCAACGTCTTCGATGCCCCGGACTTCTCCCTCGTCACCCGGGTTTCCGAGAGCGGAGACATTCCCTATCCGATTCTTGGCCAGATTCATATTGAGGGTCTCAACAGCGCTTCTGCAGCGCAGATGCTGGCAAAGGGACTGAAAGACCGGAATCTGATGCTTGACCCGGAAGTGACCGTCACAGTTGACTCTTCCACCACCGGAATTACTATCCTTGGCGAAGTGCGCAGCCCGGGTATCTATCCGCCCCCCGGTAAGCACCAGCTCTCCGATCTGATGGCAACGGCCGGAGGACTGACTTCGAACACAGGTCGCATCATCGAGATCACGCACCAGCACGACCCCGGCAAACCGGAGTTCCTGTCTTGGGATCCGACGATCCATGGTTTCGCGAGCAATATCCGTTGAAGCATGTGGCCAAGCAAATTTTCTGGACGCTTGCTGAAGGGCGTGTGCTCCGCGATGCGCAATCAGTCCTCTTCACCTGCGAAGAGGAGCGTCTGCGCGCACGAGGGGTCTTCAATGGACATCCCTACAAGGAACGCGTCGTGCTCTTCGGAACTGCCGATCCCGAAGGCGATCCTGAGCGCCAGAAGCGCGATTTCATATCGGCATTTTCTGAATTGCAGGGTAGGAAATTTCTCCTTTTTCTCAGTCGCATACACCCCAAGAAAGGTTGCGATCTGCTCCTCCAGGCCTTCGCCGAGCTGGCTCCGGAATTGTCGTCGGACCTCGACCTGGTGATCGCCGGGCCGGACCAGGTTGGTTGGGTGCCGGAGTTGCAGTCGCTTGCGCAACGCCTTGGCATCGCCGCGCGCGTTCATTGGCCGGGGATGCTCAAGGGCGATGTGAAGTGGGGCGCGTTTCGCAGCGCAGACGCCCTGATCCTTCCCTCGCATCAGGAGAATTTCGGCTTCGTCGTTGCCGAAGCAATGGCCTGTTTCACGCCGGTGCTCGTCAGCAACAAGGTCAATATCTGGCGCGAAGTCGAAGCGTCGGGGTGCGGGTTTGTCGAGCCGGATTCGCTCGATGGAACCCGCAATCTCATCCGCCGCTTTATCGCGCTCCCCGCTGAGGGCCGCGCGGAAATGGCGAGCAAGGCGCGCTCAGGCTTCCTCAAGTATTTTGATATAGAAGTGACAGCCCGCGATTTTGCGCGCGCTATCGGATTTGATAGTGGCGCGCCGCTTTCCTCATCGGTCTTGATCAAAAATGACTAGATCGAACTCCACAGCGCGTCTCGCACCTTCCTGCATCATGAACGCAATGCGCGGGAGTTTCTCGCATGAGTGACAAACCGAGTATCGCGGTCGTCATCCTCGCATTCAACGAGTCCATTCATCTCCCGCGCGCTCTCCATCATGTAAGTAGCTTTGCCCGGGAGATCTTCGTCATCGACTCATTTTCCACCGACGACACCGTCGGCATTGCCACGGCTGGCGGAGCGCAGGTGCTTCAGCATCCTTTCCAGAACTATGCGCGCCAGTTCGAGTGGGCTCTTGAGAATGCGCCAATCACGGCCGACTGGGTCATGCGCCTCGATGCGGACGAGCTCGTCGAGCCCGATCTTGCAGAAGAGATCAAGTTGAAACTTCCCTCAATGCCCGCGGACGTGACTGGGATCAATCTGAATCGCAAGACAATCTTTCAGGGCAAGTTCATCCGCTGGGGCGGCCGATATCCTCTCACGCTTCTGCGTATCTGGCGTCGCGGCAAAGCGCACATTGAAGATCGCTGGATGGACGAACACATGTACCTCACTGATGGTCGCACGGTGACGTTTCGAGGCGGATTTGCCGATCATAACCTCTACGACCTTACCTACTTCACCGCCAAGCATAACGGATACGCAAGCAGGGAAGCGTTAGACGTGCTGAATCAGCGGCTTCACTTGTTTGAGCCCCAGCTGGCTCTCACCGCCGAATCTACCGCCACGCAGGCGAAGATCAAAAGATTCCTGAAAGAGTCCGTCTACAATCGACTGCCATTTGAGGTCTCAGCGTCCCTGTTTTTCCTATATAGATACGTATTCCAATTGGGATTTCTCGATGGTAGGCGGGGGCTGATTTACCACATTTTGCAGGGATTTTGGTATCGCTACCTCGTCGGCGCAAAACTGCGCGAACTTCAGCAGGCGGTGGAGCGAGCAACTTCACAAGAGGAGCTCCGCTCTGAGATCGCCCGGCTCACGCGCCAGAAGCTTTCCTAGTCCTTCGTAAGGAAGTAGGACTCGATCGCCCGCATAACAGTCCGGTGATTGATCTGCGGATCCTTTCCCTCATACTTCGCGGCCCAGCAAATCTGGTTGATGATGTCGCGCGGATAGCACGAACGCAATTCCTGCTTCAGCGTGCCGTGCACAAAGTCGATCAGCGTGTGCGCGACGGTGTCGTCGCAATCAATCTTGCGGTCCGTCGCGACTCTCCTGAAGATCTCGCAGAACTCCTCGTCGCTCACTTCGCCAATGTGAATCTTGCTCTGGATTCTGCGCAGGAATGCTGCATCCAGAAGCTGGGCAGGGTCGAGGTTCGATGCGAACACCACCAGCATCTCAAATGGCATTTCGATCTTCCGGCCGCCTGCCAGGGTGAGGAAGTCGATCTTTCGATCCAGCGGAACCACCCACCGGTTCAGCAGTTCATCCGGCCGCACCCTCTGGCGCCCGAAATCATCGATGATCAGCACGCCGTTGTTGGCCTTCATCTGCACCGGCCCGGTGTAAAACTTGCTCGCCGGATTGAATTGCAAATCCAGCATCTCGATCGTCAATTCGCCGCCAACCATCACCGATGGCCGCTGGCACAGCACCCATCGTTCATCATGATTCGGCGGTTCCATGTGGGACAGCCGTGTGTGCAGCGTCGGATCGTAGACGGTGATCAGCTGTCCGTCGATTTCAATCGCGTAGGGAAGCCAGACGGCATCCTCCGAGAGCACCTTCGACAGCAACTCGGCAATCGTCGTCTTGCCAACGCCCGAAGGACCGTAGAGGAAGATCGCCGCGCCGGAATTCAGCGCTGTTCCAAGCTGCCACAGAATCCGGTCGTCGAGCACCATGGATGAAAACGCCTGGTGCACCTCTGTCGGGTGAATCTCCGAGTGTGACACGCTCTGCAGCTTTACCTGGGACACATAGCTCGAGAGAGGCACAGGCGCCGGTCCTGCGTATTGGCTCTGCATCAGCAGCTCTTGCGCGCGCGTTCTGCCCTGCGACGTGATCGCAAGATTGGGAATCTGGCCGCTCAATCCGGTAACCTGGCACAGTTGTTCCGCGCGTAGTCTCTTCAGCAGTTCGCTCGCAACCTCGAAGCTGATGCGCATCAGCTTTGCCATTTCCAGCACTGAAAATGGTCCGGCAAGGTAAAGATGCTTGAGCGCGAGATCTTCCAGAACCGACTGTCGAAGGCCAACCTCCGGCATGGTTACTGGCTTGTGCGTCGGCCCCGTGGAAGGGTCGGTCTTCATGAATTCCTGCAGGTTCAGCAGTGGCTCCATCGCGTTTCCCCAAGACATAGAGTATATGTCTCATTCTTAGGAATGAATTGAAAACAGGAATATCGTTTTTGCGTCTGGCACGCCGGTAACCAGGTCACGGTACACTTGCGTGCTGTCCGGTGACACCTTGGTGCACTCTCACTCGATCGTGGAATGCCTCACTCTACCACTATTTCCAGCGATTCACTCCGGAAAAAAAGAGTTGAGGAAACGTCCAAAGTTCGTATATAGAATGCTGTATGGCCCAGGCGCAGGATGTGTCCAACACTCCTCAGGCATCCGCGGCTCCTCCCATTCCCACTGTTTGCATCGTCACGCTCGACGACGAATTCCTCGAGATCCTCCGCAATGAGCTCGTTCCCTGGGTCAGGGTCGTCGTCCGCGACAGCTACGAGGACCTGGCGAGATGGACACGGGAAAAACAGGTCTCCGCCGTCGTCCTCGATATTGACACCCAGGGAGAAGATGCCTTCGGGGGGCTTCCCGTTCTCGCCGAATTGCGCAGGCTCAACGAGGATTTCACTCTCATCTCCATCAGCCGCGCCCGTGCCCGCTCCATTGAAAAGCAGGCGCTGAGCGTAGGGGCCGATGCGCACTTCCGCAATCCGGTCGATGTTCTTGAATTGCGAATGACGCTCCTCGATACGATTCGCCGACGCGCCGAGGAGGCCGTCCGCGAGCGATCTCGCCAACAAGCATTGGAATCCAGCCGGTTCCAGGAATTCATTGGAGCCAGCGAGCCAATGCGCCTTGTTTACGACGCAATTCAGCAGATCGCCGCCAGCACAATTAACGTCCTCATCCGCGGCGAAAGCGGAACTGGCAAGGAGCTCGCCGCTCGCGCCATTGTCGCCCTGAGCCGCCGCGCCAGCAAACCTTTCGTTAAGCTCAACTGTGCTGCGCTCCCCGAAAACCTGATTGAATCGGAACTCTTCGGCAGCGAGCGCGGCGCCTTCACCGGTGCCACCGAGTCGCGTCCCGGCCACATCGAAATGGCCGACGGCGGCACGCTCTTCCTCGATGAGATTGCCACCCTCACCCTGCCGCTCCAAACCAAGCTGCTCCGCGTCCTTGAAGATCATCAGGTTCAGCGCCTCGGCGGCCGCTCCTTCCGCAAAATCGATTTTCGCCTGATCTGCGCAACCAACGAACCGCTCGAGGAAATGGCGCGCACCGGCAAATTCCGCGAAGATCTCTACTACCGGATCCATGTAATTCCTATCCAACTTCCTCCGCTTCGCGAGCGAATCGGCGACATCCCCTTGCTGTGCGACTATTTCCTCCAGATTCACTGCACCGCCAACGGCATTCGCTTGAAGCAGATCAGTGCCGACGCCCTTTCTGCGCTTGAAGAACACAACTGGCCGGGAAACGTCCGCGAACTCGAAAACCTGATCCAGAGACTCATCATCACCACACGCCACGAAGAGATCGGTCCCGGCGATCTTCCTTCACGCGTACTCGAGGGCAGCGTCGCGGTTCAGGAAGCGATCCTCCTGCCGGAGGGCGGTACCGACTTCGATGGCCAGGTGCGCCAGCTTGAGGTTGCGATGCTCACAACCGCATTGCGCCGCGCACAGGGAAGCAAAACCGCTGCGGCTCGCCTGCTCAACGTTGACGTCCAGAAGATGAAGTATCTCTGCCGCAAATACGCGCTCTAACCGACCGTGGGTTAAAAATTCACCGGTGAAAGTTTAATTTTTCAACGCTCTGATCGTGCGATGCCACAGGTACCCTGTTTTGCATGCTGTTCTAAGTTGCACAAAATAATCCCGTTAAAGTTTTTAGACCCACCGACTGTCATTTGGCACAGCGGGTGCACTATCTACGGGCGTAACGAAGTTCAATTTCACTCAGGGGGATAACACAATGGCAATCACAAAGAAGTCCTTACTCAGCAGCAGCCCGGCTTCCCAATCCAAGTCGAAGCCTCAAGTCAAGGTTGCGAGTCCCGCTGCAGCCGCCAAGTTGGCCACCGCCAGCCGAATCCAGACCGCCGGCCGAATCAATACCGCCAGGCCCGCCCACACCGCCAGGCCCGTCTTGGCGAAGACCCTGACCGCCAGCGCAACCATGCGGACCACCTTGAAAGCGACCAGAGCCAACTTTGCGAAGCTCACCACTGCCCGCATCGTCTCGTAGGACGCGTTTTATCGAATAAGCTGTTGAACCCCAAAGGCAGCATTCCGGTTGCTTCACCCGTTTCCTTGGTTCTCAAAATTGTCGAAGGGTTACTCCCCTGGAACGCAGAACGGCGATCGCATCAGCGGTCGCCGTTTCTGTTTTTTCACCAGACGTGCGCTTTCACCAGGTCCGAAACCACCATGGCGATGCGCCCGGCAAGGCTGCGTCTCATTCCGAAGAGCTTTGCCTGTCCTGACAGCCCATACATTGGATTGCCAGCCGTCGGCGGCAAGGTCACCCGCGCGCTGTAGAAGACCGGCAACTTGAATCCCCGGTACTTTTCTGCAGGCAGTATCCCGGCGGGAAGCGACACCGGGTCGCCCGCCGGTCGCGTGAGCTTCAGCCGAATCAAACCGAACTGCCCCGGCACAGCAAGCACGACCTCTGAATCCGCAGAGATCCGGCTGAACGCCGAAGTCGGGATGTAGATTCTTGCATCTCTCGCGCCTTCGGCCAGCTCCAGCAGTGGTTGTCCGCTCCCAACCTTCTCATCTACAAGCATCGAGGGATTCTGTGTCAGGATTGTGCCATCGCTTGATGCGGTGAGTTCCAGCAACGACTGCGCCTCATTTGCCAGTCCCGTCATGCGGCGCGCCGCAACTTGATCGGCAATGGCGGTGCCGGCACTTTGTCCCTGGATTTGCGCATTGAACGTCCTGAAGCGGGCACTCCTCGTTTGCGCCAGTGCCACCGATTTCATCGAGGCCGCCTCGTTGCTCGTCATCCTCAGCAGCGTTTGCCCGGCATGTACGCGCTCCCCTTCTTCAACCAGCACTTCCGCCACCCGGCCCTCCACTGCGGCGCAAATGGTGTGAGACTCTGCCGGCTCGATCACGAAGAACCCATTTTCCCGGTCGCGCCAGAGCGGCACAAACAGGAGCGCGATCAAGCCAAGCCCCGCGAAAACATACTTCGAACGCCATTGAAAACCGGACCCGAAGGTTCGCTCCCAGGCTTCAGTTAACACACGGCGCAAAGAGCGGATCCGGGAGCGAAAAAGAACGAATGTCAGTGCCGCGGAAGGAATCAGCGCAAATTCGGCAAACCATTTCGACCCTAGCCGGTACGAAAAGCGAACGACCAGAAAAAGCAGAAGGTAGCTGTACGCGCCGGAAGCGATTGCATAAGCAACAAACAGAACCACCCGCCGGCGCGGCACGATCGGCACTTCGATCGGCGCCCTCAGAATCCTGGCCTGAAACCATGCCGATAGAAATGCCGTCGATCGTTCCTTCAACTCCGGAATCTCGATGATTTCGGTCAGAAAGTAGTAGCCATCGAGCTTGATCAGCGGGTTCAGGTTAATGGCAACCGCGGCAATTCCGGTCAGAAGGATGACTTCGTATGCGAGGTTGTGGGACCATCCTCCTTCCGCGGAATTCAACCAGAAAATGATGGCTATTCCACACATCACGAGCTCGATCCAGATTCCCGCGATGATGGTTCCCAGTCGTTGGATCTTTGTCGCCGAAACCCAGCTCTCCGTCACATCCACAAAAAAGCAGGGAGCGAGGTACAAGAACATGAGCCCCATACTGTGTACCTCCCCGCCAAAGTGCTTGCAGGTGAGCCCATGTGCCGTTTCGTGCAGGAATCCGATCACCAGGATCAAAAGCCAGAACTGGGCAAAGTCGGAGAAGCTCTTCTGCGCAAAATTGAAGAACAGCGCGGTGTCCGGACCGATGAAGCGCCAGTTATCAATCACCACCGCAGTTTCGAATACAAAGAGCAGAAGAGCGACGAGTACGCACCACCAGCTGTAGATGAACCCGCCCGCGACGCGGTTGACCCAGCCAAGATATCGGTCCGGATCCCACGCGGAGAAGCTGATGTGAGCGACATTGAACTTCGACTTCGCGCGCCGTCCCCGCTGTGCCAGCAGCTTCTCGCGCATGGCGAGATTTTTTTCCTGGTGTGTCTTGTACCAGAAGTTGCACTCGTCCATCTGTGATGAGAAGACCCGAACATCTTCGACCGAAATCTGCATGCCCGTTTCTGATTCAAACGCCGCGCCGATTTCTTCGTACGATCGTTTCCCGTTAAACAGTTGAGCCAGTTGCCACTGCCACGGCTGGAATCGAAAATAGTTCGACCTGTCGCGCTGCAGGATCCCGATCACCGGTTCGCCGTCGAGAATGTCCTCATGGATAATCAGTTCCGGGTCAAGCCGTGGCGGACCGCTGCGCGTCAGCCGCGCTTGCGGAATCTCGGGAAGTGCCGCGTCGAGAGCTTCGCTCAGATTCATGGCGCCAGCCGCACCTGCATGGTCATTCCGGGCTTCAGCAGTTTCGACGGATGAACAACCGCACCGACCACCTGGATGCTGCCGCTCGCGGGGTCCACCACTGGGCTGACCCGCACGATCCGTCCTTCTTGATGGAATCCCGGAATGTCAGCCGTCGCAAACTCCAGCGGCTTTCCCGCCGTGAATGCCGCCATCGCAGTCTCGGGCACCGTAAACAACACCTCCAACGGCGCTTCCGCGGTAATCCAGAAAAGCACATCGCCCGGTTTCACCTCCTGCGCGGGACGCACGGTGCTGCGGCCAACCACTCCTGCAAACGGTGCCACGATGTGTGATTGCTCCAGCTGCACATTGGCGGCATTCAGATCCGCTTCGGATGCTGCCGCCTCCTCGCGAAACCGGGAGACTTCCGCAATGGTTTCATCTACCCGGTACTTCGCGTGCTCCCAGTTCTCTTCGCTGATGATCTTTGCGTCGCGCATGGCGTCTGCGCGGCGCAGGTCAGACTCTGCTGTCAATTGTTCCGATTGCCACTCTCGAAGCTGGGCCTGTGCTGAAGCCACCCGCGCCTTCTGCGATTCGCATGCGGATTTGAGCGTCCGGTCATCAAGCTGCGCCAGCACCTGCCCCTTCTTTACGCGGTCGCCAATGCGCACGTTGATGCCCACTACGCGGCCGTTGCGTTCTGCCGCGATGTCGGCCTGCTGTTCCGCCACCAACGGGCCAGTCGTGGTGAACGATCTTGGATCCGTCGCCTCTGCTAGAGCTGTTGACCCCGGTTCAGGTGCCGCTTTAGGCGGCGGCGTGGCTGTCGAAACCGGCGCGGCACTCGCGTCCACCGCGGCCGGATGGGAATCGCAACCTGCGCACAACAATGCCGCCGCGACAAGCGTGATCGTAACTGCGCAATACCGGCGATCCAGGCAGCCAAAAGAGGTTGTCACGCCATCACCACCCAATCCAGTTCCAAAGTGTTTGCCAGATCCACAGTGCCGGACGCCGCAGCATTACGTAGCCGGCGGGTTTCCAACCCAGCGAAATCTTCCCCCGCCCTGTCATGCCTGCACGCAAGCTCGCATCCACATTCGAGAGCGGCACCACAGCGGTAAATGTGCGCTCGCCGTCTCCCGCCTTCGCTTCCGGACTCACGACCGACACCGTTCCTCGCCAGGTTCGTTGCGGATAGCTGTCCAGCTTGATCGCTACGCTCTCCCCCGGACTCATCAACTCTGTGTCGCGCTCGGGAATCGAAACCAGCACAACCGCCGTGGAAAGATCGAGCACCTGCGCGAATGCGTCACCTGCGACCAGGTGTTTCCCCGCAGTGTTTCCAAGAGCCGGCGTCACGATGATCCCATCAATCGGTGAACGCAATTGCGCATCGTCCACTCTTGTGCGGGCGCGCTCCATCTCCGCGTGCAGAAACTCGGCCTGTTCGCGATCGGACCCCGATTGCGCCGCACCATGCGCAAGATCGTTTTGCATGACCAGCATTGCCTGTTGATACCTGGCTTCAGTCGACGCAAGATCGGCACGCCATTGCCAGTCGTTCATCGCTCCCAGAACCTGTCCCGTAGTTACGCGCTGCCCCTCACGCGCATAAACCGCTGTCACATTGCCATCGACCGGCGCGGCAATCGTCACCAGGTGCTGTGGTGCCACGACTACGTCACCTGCAAGGCGCATCGGCAACGGGCAGAACGACAGGAATAGTGCGCATTCAAGGACGATTCCGAATGTCATCCAGCGGCGGCGACGGCTGTTGAACAGGGCCCGTTTCTTCCTCACCAGCGGCTCGAGGATGCTGATCAGCGGCACTTCGCGATACAGCAGCGCATTGCGAATGGCAACCGTAGCCTGACCGGCCAGAATCTTGATCATTTCAACATGCGGCACATCAAGAAAATCAGGGTTGCCGCTTTCGTACGTCAGCACGCCCAGTCGACCCTGATCGTCGGCGAGCTGAATGGCGAAGAGCCCGCGGAAACCTGTCGCGGCAAAATACTCCGCGACCGGCGCTGGAAGGTCGGTATTGCTATTGCCCCCCTCTTCGTTCTGGCGCAGGTACAGGAGTTCGGTCTGCGACGAGAGCCAGCGCATCAACTGATTCAGCCGCTCTACTGTGATGTCGCCCAGGGGCAGAGCTGCCAAGCCCGAGACAGACTTCAACTGAAGCTTTCCCCGCTGATCGAGCGCAACGGCACAACGCTCATAGGGCAGCACGTTCTGCGGACTGTTGACAATAATTCCCAGCAGCCGATCGAGGCGCAATGTCGAGGTGATTTCGCCGCTCACATGCACCAGCGCCTTCAGGATCTCCAGCTTCCGCTCTGCCAGCACCAGGCTCGCGTTCTTGAGCGCGCTGGCGATCGTCTCTGCCATCGACATCATCAGGAACTGGTCGTCGTCGTCGAATACGCCGTCCTCCTTGTTGATGGCTTCAAGTACACCGATCTCTGCATCGTCCTGCATCAGGGGGACAAGAAGCGCATTGGTCACCGGCGCGGCCCCTGACTCCGCGGCCAGGTTGACATTGCGCGAGGCCAGGCGTTCATCGTCCGCCTCGGCAATCAGCAGCGTCTCGCCCTCCTCGGCCATGTCCGCTACATAGCCTTGGCCTGGTGATTGCGTCATGCCCGCTTCAACGGTCTCGTCGCTGCCGTGTGTCGAAATCAGCCGCAGAATCTCGCCATCGAACATCCACAGATGCATGGCCTGGCACGGCAGCATTGCTGCTGCTTTCTCCGGAATCAGCGCTGTGACCGCCTCCATCTCCAGTGTTGCATTGAGCGATTTCTCCAGGTCGTAGAGTTGCGACATCCGGTGCACTGAATCAAGCAGGTCCTGGCGCTGGGCGTCGGCACTCTCCGCCGCCAGAATTGCCACCGGTGCGAGTTGAATGACCGGAGCAATCGCCTCGAAGTCCTGCACCCTTGGCGTTCCCGAGAAAAAGAGAATCTCCACCACTCCCGCAAGTTCCTCTTCCATCAGGAGCGGAACGTACGCGATCGACGACACGGACCGCGTGATGCTCAGGTGCGCGTAGTCCTCGCGCAGAATATCGGCGGACGTGTAGACCAGAATCTCCGGCGACTCCAGGACCAGCGGAGCCATCAGCCGGTTTCCCGATCCCGCCATCTCCGGCGACGGTGAGATATCTCCGGCCAGGCCGATCACCGTCCAGGCGTTTTCATTGTCTTCATGGATAAATCGGTGTACCGCGCAGGCACAGTTCGGCAGTTGCGTCACGATAGCCGAAGCGATGATCGATGCGCGCGCAGTTGTGTCGGGCGTGGAAAGTAACATCGCGCCGACTTCAAGAGCGGCCTCGTTGACAGGTGAAATCATCCGTTCACGGGACGTGCGGTAAAAGTTAGCTTGACAATGGGGGAGATGACATTAATTCTCAGGTAGTTGAGGCTTGGAGATTAGCAAGTATTAACTCCCCATGTAAAGCGAAATCTCGCTTGGAAACAGGTGCCGTGGATCTCGATATCAAAGAATCTGGTGCAGTCTGTATCTTGAAATTGAAGGGCAGGCTGACCAGCGGCGAAGCCGTCAATCAGTTTGAGAAAGCGTTTCAGCAAACAATTGCCGGCGGACACATCTTCCTCGTCGTCGACCTTGAAGCGCTGCCCTACATCGACTCGTCCGGCATCGGTTCCGTCGTGAATGCCCTTCGCCAGACCAACAAGGTGGGCGGCTCCGTCAAACTCGTCAATCCCGCCCCGTTCATTACCAAGACCTTCAAGATGGTCGGCATTCTTTCGCTCTTCGGCGTCTACGAGTCGGAGGCTGATGCCGTCGCCTCCTGTAGCGCTTAGTCCTCGAAGAACTCGCCCAGCGGCAGCGGATGGCTGAAAAGATAGCCTTGGAACGAATGGCACCCGAGCTTCGCCAGAAACGCGCGCTGTTCCTCGGTCTCCACGCCCTCGGCAATCACCGAAAGCCCCATCGCCTTGCCAAACGAAATGATGGCCTGCGCGACTGCGCCGCTGATTGGATCCTTCAGGATCTCGCTCACAAACGCCCGATCGATCTTGATCTGGTCCAGCGGAAGGCGCTTCAAATACGTCATCGACGAGTAGCCTGTCCCGAAATCCTCCAGCGAGAATCGCACCCCGTGCGATTTCAGCTTGGTCATTCGGGCGATCACGTCCTCAACGTTCTCGCCAAACATGCTTTCGCTCAGCTCGATCTTCAGGTTGTTGGGGTTGGCGCCCGTCCGTTCCAATGCCGCCAGCACATGATCCACAAACTTCGGCTGCCGGAACTCGCGCGAACTTATGTTCACCGCGATCGAGAGATGTGCACCCTCTTTGCGGGCCGCCCACGCTGCAATCTGCAGGCACGCGGTTTCCAAAACCCAGTTGCCCAGCGGAAAAATCAAGCCCGTCTCTTCCGCCAGCGGGACAAAATCCTGCGGCGCCACCAAACCCCGCGTCGGATGCTTCCAGCGGATCAGCGCTTCCGCGCCGGTCATCATCCCGCGATCCAGTTGCGGCTGATAGAACAGCGAAAACTGATTGTCGCGAATGGCCGCGCGCAGATCCCTTTCCAGTGCCACACGCTCATTCACCGATGCCTGCAGCGCCGGCGCAAAGAAGAACATCGCGTTCCGCCCCGCCGCCTTCGCCTGGTACATCGCAATATCGGCCTGCTGCAGAACCTCGTTGGTGCTCTCGCTCTGGTTGCCGAAAACCGTGATTCCCATGCTCGACGTGGTGTGGCACTCGCGCCCTTCCAGCAGAAACGGCTGATCGATCGCGCCCAGAATTTTTCCGCCCACCGTGCGGGCCTGTGCCGCTGCAATCTCCGCTATCTGGCTCAGGTCCTCGAGAATGATGACAAACTCATCGCCGCCCAGACGCGCAACAGTGTCCACTTCACGCACGCAGGCTGCGATCCGTCGCCCCGTTTCCTGCAGCAGCAAATCCCCGATGTGATGACCGAGCGTGTCGTTCAGCGATTTGAATCCATCCAGGTCGACAAACAGCAAGGCATGCTTGCTGCCGCTCCGCATGCTTGAAATCAGGGCCTGGCGCAGACGTTCCCACAGCAGACGTCGATTCGGTAATCCCGTCAGCGTGTCATAAAACGCAAGGCTGCGGATCTTCTCCTCATCTGCCTTGGCCGCCGAAACGTCGCGAATGTACGAGATAACGCACGACTCGCCGTCAAACTCTGCGTACGATGCCGAAAGCTGGCCCCAGAAAACCTCGCCATTCTTACGCCGCAACCGCACTTCGATATCGCGGCAGCCGCCCTGTTCGTGCAGCGCTTCCGCTACCCGCAGCGTGTCGCTTTCGTCCGCCCAGATGTCCAGTTCCGTCGACGTATGGCCGATTGCCTCATCGCGGGTGAATTGCAGAATCTCAAGAAATGCCGGATTCACTTCGACGATCTTGCCGTCCTCTGCGCGTGCGATCAGCACTCCGTCGGGGCTTGTCTCGAAGGTCGTTCGGTAACGGTCGTCCTTCGCGGATACGGCCGCCTCCGCGGGGACGGCCTGCGTGGCAACCGCCTTCATGCGCTCATGAATGTCTTCCACATGCGCCAGCAAATGGGATGGCCAGCCCTCCCGATCCCGCAACAGCGACACCGTCAGCTTTGCCAACGTCAGGCTTCCATCTTTGCGGATCAGCCGGATCTCCAGGCTCAGCGCGTCGCTTGCGCCTGTCCACAGCTTCTGAAACGATGCGAGACACTGTGCCCCATCCTCATCCGGAGTGATTTCCTGCAGCATCAGGCCGCGGACTTCTTCACGCGGGTAGCCGATGATCTCGGCAAACTCCGCATTGCAGCGGAGAATGTGGCCTTCCGGCGTGGAATGAACAATCCCCACCGTTGCCTGCTCGAGGAAATTTCGGTTCTCTAAAGTAGGCATATCACACATTGAGGATTGCCGTTCTGAGTTGCTGGCGTGCTCGAATTGTATCGCTCGTGAACTTGTTTTCAATGACTTGACCCCAACTCGGCGTAGGAAAAACCGAGCAAATCGTCACCTGTCCCATGCACCACCGTAATCACGTGATCGCACCCGTTGGCGTTAAAGGTGACATTCATCCCGAAGCGGGTTCATTGTTTGTTCCGCGTGGTCCTTCACCGCTTTCGCATCCCGAGCTAAACCACTGGCCGTCGAACTATGCCAAAGATGGTTCCCCATAACTCGAAGCGCACACGCAAAGTGAATGGATCGAATAAATATATAATACGCATGAGTTTAACTGTCACAATTGCACGTTCGTTCGATTCCCTGTTTTTCGGATTGTTGTCATCGTTGTTGGAAAAGCAGCACTTCAGCCCAACGTATGCTGTCCTAACGAAACATATCTGCGCGGGCGCACAGACCCCTACAACTTATGTGTGACATTCTTGCGTGCGCATGGCAAACATCATCCGGGACCCTCGAATGATCCTTACCAAAGAGCGATTCAGGTGTGGAATTCCTCTGAACGTAACGAAGCAGAACCGGTACCCCAGTGGCTCCAGGGCACTCTTTCTTGGATTACTTCTGTGCGCACCCCTTCTGTGCGGACAGCGCTCTCTTGCGCAAAACAGCAAGCCGACCGCGGTTTCGCCGCAGATTCCAAAGGCCGCACCGCCCTCCGAATTCAAGGTTCCGCTCCTCAAGGAACCCCTCCGGCTTTCTGACTTTCCCGGCATGAAGCCCTTGCCCGCAATCAAAGACAATCTGGCCACGGTAACCGATTTCGTTCAGAACACTCCCAACGACGGTGAACCCGCTACCCAGCAGACCGACGTCTGGATCGCCCATACGCGCTCCACTCTCTATTTCGTATTCATCTGCCACGACGACCATCCCGGCTTGGTTCGCGGTCACCTCTCCCGCCGCGAAGACATTTCAGGCGACGACACCGTCTCTGTCCTCCTCGATCCCTTTGAGGACCGGCGCAGGGGTGTGCTGTTCACCGTCAACCCCGCCGGCGTGCAAGCCGATGCCGCATGGACCGACAACCCGAGCGCGGACTACAGCAGTGATCCCGATTACAGCTACGACCAGGTCTGGGAATCCGAAGCGCGCGTCACCAACAGTGGCTGGATGGCCATGATTGCCGTCCCCTTCCGCAGCCTCCGCTTCCGCAACGCCGCCTCCGACTGGGGCGTGGTCTTCTCGCGCAACCTCCCGCGCAATAGCGAACTCGACTTCTGGCCGCGCGTCTCCACCAGCATCTCCGGCGTGCTCACCCAGGAAGCCACCATGCACGGCATCGAAGGCGTCACCGGCTCCCACGACCTGCAGATCAATCCCTACGTGCTTGCCCAGAATGAACGAGAACTGATCAATCTCGATCCGCTAAACCCATACTTCAGCTCCCGCGGCCTTGAAGGCACAGCGGGTGGCGAAGCCAAGCTCATCGTCAAAGACAGCATCATTCTCGACGGAACCATCAACCCCGACTTCAGCGATGTGGAATCGGATCAGCCGCAGTTCACCGTCAACCAGCGCTATCCCGTCTACTTTCCCGAACTCCGCCCGTTTTTTCTCGAGAACGCGAATTACTTCAGCACGCCCATCGTGCTCGTCTATACGCGCAACGTCGTTCACCCCGAGTACGGCATTCGCATGACGGGAAAAGTCGGCGGCACGAACCTCGGATTCTTCGCCATCGACGATCGCGAACCTGGCGAGACCTTCGCTCCGGGCGATCCGCTCTATCACCACCGCGCCAAGTACGTCGTTGGCCGCGTCTCACAGGATCTCGGAAAGAACTCGAGCGTCGGCCTCATCTACACCGACCAGGAATTCGGCGGCGGCTGGAATCGCATCGGCGGCCTCGACTTCACCGCGCATCTCAACAAGAGCTGGACCGCGATTGGCCAGATGGTCGAGTCCTCCACCATGAGTCCGAACAACCCCGGAACCGCGCCAACCTACGCTGCCGGGCCGGCAAGTTACTTCGAAGTCCAGCGCACCGGACACGCCTTCAACCTCGACACCGTCTTCAAGGACTTCGGCACCGGCTTTCAATCGCAGCTTGGATTCATCCCCACCACCGACCTCTACAGCGACCAAAACCACCTTACCTATGTCTGGTATCCGAAGAAGAAAACGATTCAGAGCTTCGGACTCGACGCGCTTCAACTCCTCGGATGGGACCACCAGGGCAATCGCCTATACCATTACTTCACGTTTTCGCCCTACCTGACGCTTCCGCGCCAGTTGGTCTTCGCCCCGCAGCTGGGCAATAACTCCGATACCCTCGGGCCACAGGATGGATACCCGCTCACCAAAAACGTCAACTTCACTGAGAACTTTGGCGGCATGGTCGTGCGCGGAGCACCATACTCCCAGATGAATTTCAACGTTGCAGCCCTTCGCGCCGGAAACGTGAACTACAACCCGGTCGCCGGTGGCGTTCCTTCGCTGCTCAATGCCAACGAAGTCCAGTTGCAGCTGACTCTAGAGCCCGTCCGCCAGCTCACGGTAGCGAATACCTATCTGCTCGACCGCGATCACTCGGTTGCCGACGGAGCACTCGTCTACGAAAGCCAGATCTTCCGCACCAAGATCAATTACCAGTTCACGCGCTCCATCTCCGCCCGCGTGATCGCCGAATACGACTCAACGAACGCAAATCCTGCGGAGACATCCCTGCCGCGCAAAAAGCAGATCGGCACCCAGGCGCTCTTCACCTGGCTCCCGCATCCCGGCACCGTCCTGTATATCGGCTATAACAACGACCTGCAGAATCTCGATCGCTCGCTTTGCAACCGCGGCCTCACCGGCGCATGCGACCCCGACAACCCCACGCCACCCCGCGCCAAAAGCTACCTCAACGACGGCAAACAAATCTTCGTGAAGTTTTCCTACCTCTTCCGCTTCTAGGGAACCGCTCCAAAAGAGCTGTCATTCCGACCGACCCGAAGGGGAGTGGAGGAACCTGCAGTTGCTTTTTACTTCGGTGTCCCGCCCCTGCACATGGCGTGCTTCGACCAACATCGGGCACCGAGGCCGGGTGCCCCAGGTCTCGCTTTTGAGACCTGGGAAAGCAGGAACCCACGCCTTGTCATCCAGAGCGGCCCCGCCCCTAAACGCCCTCGCCAGACCCGCCGATCACCGCCGCCTTCGCCCGCTTGCCCAGGCGCACAACTAGCCGTACAGGCAGCGTGTCGATCGGAATCGCCGCATTCGTGACAACCTCGCCGTCGATCTTCACGGCCTTCTCCGCAAGCTTCCTGCTCGCCTCCGCTCCGCTCGCAGCAAGTCCGACCTGCAGTAGCAGCTTCGAAACGCGAATCTGCAACTCTCCCGGTGGGCACGACGGGCTTACCAGGTCGCCATAGGAGATGTGAACTTCTTCCAGATCCTCGGCGATCTCATTCTGTTGGAACATCCGCGCCCAGTTCTCATCCGCGTGCAGCGCAGCTTCCTCGCCATGAAACCCAGCCGTAATCGTCCGCGCCAGCCGCTTCTTCACGTCCATAGGATGTAGTTTTCCTGCAGCAACCTCGGCCTGCATTGCGTCGACCTCAGACTGGCGCAGGTCCGTCAGGAACACCCAGTACTTCCACATCAGGTCGTCTGAAATAGACATCAGCTTGCCGTACATTTCGGCAGGCGGTTCGTTAATGCCGATCGCGTTATTGAGCGATTTGCTCATTTTCTGCACGCCATCCAGCCCCTCGAGAATCGGCGTCATCAGGATGATCTGAGGCTTCTGCCCATATTGGCGCTGGAGTTCCCGGCCGGCGCCGAGGTTGAAGCGTTGGTCGGTACCACCGAGCTCGACATCGCATTCGAGAGCTACGGAGTCATAGGCCTGCATGAGGGGATAGAGAAGTTCGTGAAGGCTGATCGGCTGCTCGGCCTGGAAGCGCTTGTGAAACTCGTCGCGCTCCAGCATCTGGGAAACGGTGAAATGAGACGCGAGTCGGATCGTGCCCTCGTAGCCAAGCTTGCCCAGCCACTCCGAGTTGTAGCGGACCTCGGTTTCCTTTTCGTCGAGGATTTTAAACACCTGCTGCTTGTAGGTCTCCGCATTCGCATCAATCTGTTCGCGCGTGAGCGGCTTGCGCGTCACGTTGCGCCCCGTCGGGTCGCCGATCAAGGAAGTAAAATCGCCGACCAGAAAAATCACGGTGTGCCCCAGCTGCTGGAAATGCCGCAGCTTCCGCATCAGCACTGTGTGTCCCAGATGCAGGTCGGGAGCCGTCGGATCGAAACCCGCCTTTACGCGAAGCGGCCGCCCCGCCTTGCGGCTCTCTTCCAGCCGCTCGCGCAAATCTTGGACGCGAATAATCTCCGCTGCGCCCTTCTGCAGCAGATCCATCTGTTCATCAACAGGAAGAAACGTGCTCATCTCATCTTCAAGTATAGGGTCCTGCGATCGTGAGTCCTCGGGTCGAGTCGGTCGCCATTGCTCGATTGGGAGGGGAAGTGCCACTTCCCTTGTCGTCCCTCACCTTCTATATGCTCTATGCGAGGGCCCTTCGCGGTCTCCGGGAGAAACTGAATGCCGGTTCGCGCTTCGATACGTGCGGTGCTCGCCATAGCAGTGTGGACTTCAGTGATGATCGCAGCGCCTCTCACTCTCCACGCGCAGCAGCCTCCATTTCCCATTTCCAGCCACTGCTTCGGTTGCCACAACAATCTCAAGACCGCCAGGGGGCAGGACGTTTCCATTGGCTCGCCATGGCGCGCCAGCATCATGGCCAACTCCGCTCGCGATCCTTATTGGCAGGCCAGCGTCCGACGCGAAGCCCTGGATCACGCTTCCACCGCGGCGTCGATTGAAAACGAGTGCGCCACATGCCACATGCCCCTGCAGCACTTTGTTGACAAAGCTGCCGGCCACGACACCGCTGTCCTCTCCCGCATGCCTCTCGACGCTGCTCATGAAGCCGACGCTTCGGCCGCCGACGGCGTCGCGTGTGCCGTGTGTCATCAAGCCGAGCCGGCAGGACTGGGCACCGCGGACTCCTACAACGGCAACCTCACCACCGCTCCAACCACCCAGCATCCGCGTCCGCTCTACGGTCCCTACGCGGCTGAGGCGCGCTCCATCTCCATCCACAATCTAGCCTCCGGCCTCACCGTCATGCAGTCCGATCACCTCGGCCAGACCGCCCTCTGCGGATCCTGCCATACCCTGTTCACGCCCACGCTCGACGCCTCCGGAAAAGCCGCCGGCCGCTTTCCCGAACAAATGCCCTATATCGAGTGGCTCCACAGCGACTACCACGACAAGCAAACTTGCCAGTCCTGCCACATGCCCGCTATCGCCGGTCCTGCGCCCGATGCAACCCTCGGCAGCGCGCCCCGCGAAGGTCTCCGCCGTCACTCATTCCCCGGCGCCAACTTCTTCATGCAGGATCTGCTCGTCGCGCATCATGATGACCTCGCCGTGACCGCGTCTCCAGCCGAACTCACCGCAGCCTCGACTGAGACCCGCGCCTATCTCCAGTCGCAGGCTGCCCATCTCTCCGTCAGCGCACTCGCCGTCGCCAATGGCCACCTCTCCTTCGCCGTCACCGTCCAGAACCTCACCGGCCACAAGTTTCCCACCGCGTACCCGTCGCGTCGCGCGTGGCTTCACGTCACCATCACGGATGCCTCCGGCCACGTTGTCTTCGAGTCAGGCCACCTTAACGACGACGGCTCCATCGCGGGCAATCTCAATGACGCGGATGCCACCCGCTACTCGCCTCACTACGCCACCATCACCGCGCCCGATCAGGTCCAGATCTTCGAGCCGATTCTCGGCGACGCGCAAGACCACGTAACCACCGCGCTGCTCACCGCCACCCACTACCTCAAAGACAACCGCATTCTTCCCGCCGGCTTTGACAAGCAGACTGCCTCGCCAGACATCGCTGTCCACGGCGAAGCCGCCTCCGACCCCGCCTTCATCGGCGGCAGCGCCACCACGCGCTACGAAATTCCCACAGGAGCGGCCGCTGGCACCTTCGTCGTGAAGGCCGAATTGCTCTATCAGCCCGTCGGCTTCCGCTGGGCCCACAACCTCGCGCCCTATAAGGCCGCCGAACCACAACGCTTCGTGACTTACTACGAGCAAGCAGCCAAACAGTCCGCCATCGTCATCGCCGAAGCATCAGGCTCCATCTAGTTGTTTCCGAAAACGACTCATCCCCTCCAAGAATGTCATTCCGACCGGAGCGAAGCGCAGTGGAGGAACCTGCAGTTGTTTTTCGGTTGGTCCAAATCGGAGATGCTTCCAAATCGTCCACAATTCGGGAGGAACCGGAAAGGAGCCGAGCTTTAATTCGTGATCAGGACCCGCCGCAGTTTTCGAGAACCCAACCACGTTCCCAAGGCGAACAATGGCAAACCAAGGGCCGTCAGCAGAAGGGAACCGTAACCCAAATCCCACAATGTTTCGGGATTGTAGGCGCAAGTAGGCACCGGCCAAGGAACAACAACCTTCCCTCGCAGAAACTGCGGAATCGCTGTCGCCTACTTCCCCCGGTAATCGATTAGCGGCTTCTGCCCCTCCGGAATTGCGGAACGATAAGTCTTCCCCGCAAGCTCCTTCGCGAAATCCGCTTTGGCAGCTCCGATCAGCTGTGCATTCGTAAACAAATCCACAGCCGTATCGGCCAGCGCCTTCGACGCCACCACCATGCCGTCCTGACCGATGCTCATCCCCGCGCTCGCCGCAGCCTGCCACGTGTGCGCAGCCACTCCCGGCACAAATGTCGCTGCCGTGAAGCCGATCGTCGGCACCACCCAACTCACGTCCCCGACATCCGTCGAGGCAGACGGCGCATTCGGATCAGGCCGGTGAAATGGCTCAACCACCTTCGTCTGATCGAGGCTCGGCAGCGTGTCGAGGCCAAACGTCTTCTGCAGATCGCGCGCAAACCTTTGTTGATCCTCAGTCATCGAATAGCCGCCCACCTCCTCCAGGTTCTTCTGCGCCACCTGCGCGAGAGCATCGTTGCCGATAATGTCCGCGTCGCTCCCGATCCCCGTCACCTCAACCGTCGTTCCCGTCATCAGCGCCGCGCCCTTGGCGACATCAAGCAGCCGCGCCCATATTCCCTGCAACACCGTATTCGACGGACTGCGCGCCATCAGGTCCATCTGCGCCAGGTCCGGCACAATATTCGGCGCCACGCCGCCCTTCGAGATGATGTAATGCATCCGCGTGTTGCTCGGCACATGTTCACGCATGAACTCAATGCCATTGCCCATCAGCATCACCGCATCCAATGCCGACCGCCCTCGGTCCGGAGCCATCGCCGCATGTGCCGCCACTCCGTGAAACGTGAACTTCGCCGAAGTAACAGCCAGCGCGCCTCCATCGATCACTGCATTTCTGTCGCCCGGATGCCAGTGCAGCACCACATCCACATCCTTGAACAGTCCGGCGCGCACCATGTACACCTTGCCCGATCCACCCTCCTCCGCCGGAGTTCCGTAGTAGCGCAGCGTCCCCTTCACATGATTCGCCTCCATGTACTGCTTGACTGAAACCGCCGCCAGCGCCGCGCCCGAACCCAGCAGATTGTGCCCGCACCCGTGCCCCGCTCCACCTTGCGTCACCGGCGCCCGCTCCGCCACAGTCTGTTGCGACAATCCCGGCAGCGCATCAAACTCGCCCAGAATCGCGACCACCGGCTTCCCCGCGCCATAGCTCGCGATAAAAGCCGTCGGCTCGTCCGCCACGCCGCTCTCGACCGCAAATCCCGCCGCCTTCAACTGCTCCTGCAGGAGAGCCGAGCTCTTGTTCTCGTGATACCCAAGCTCCGCAAAATCCCAGATCTGCTTCGACACCTGCTTCCAGTTCGCGCTGTTTGCCTCCACCAGCTTCTGCACCTGCTGATGCGCAGCATTACCCGCCTGCGCCTGCAACCTCGGCTGCACATACAACAGGCACAACGTCAGAATTCCGAAAGCGAAGCTTCGACGCATGGCGGATCGCGAGTTTTCTCTCATTGCTGAAGGGTCCTTTTTCGAAGAATGGTAAAGCGGCACTGTTCGTGAAGACTATTGGAGCAAGCTCATCGGTGCAAGAGTCCGCGCTCAACTTCCTGCTCCGCGCTCTCCACCACTTTAACCAGTTTTTGTCCGGATGGCCCTCCGGCACCGGCATGGACTCCGAAGACACCCTCTGATGTTCAGCAAAGCAAGATTCCGCGCAGTGTTGAAAATCAGTGAACAGTGAAGAACGAGGAACTGACCACTGTCCACTGACCACTGTCCACTGACCACTGTCCACTGACCACTGTCCACTGTCCACTGACCACTGTCCACTGACCACTGTCCACTGACCACTGTCCACTGATCACTGCTCACTGCTCACTGCCCACTGTAAACTGTCCTTACCATGGAAGAGTTCAGCCGCATCCAGCGCCTCCCGCCCTACGTCTTCAACATCACCGGCGAGATGAAGGTCAACGCCCGCCGCCGCGGCGAGGACATCATCGACTTCGGCATGGGCAACCCCGACGGCGCAACGCCCAAACACATCGTCGACAAGATGATTGAAGCGGCGCAGAAGCCCGTCACCCATCGCTACTCCGTGTCAAAAGGGATTCCAAGGCTGCGCAAGGCCATCTGCAACTGGTACAAGTCGCGCTACGACGTCGATCTCGATCCCAACTCCGAAGCCATCGTCACCATCGGCTCCAAAGAAGGCATCGCCCACCTCTGCCTCGCCATCCTCGACTCGCGCGACACCGTCCTCGTCCCCAATCCCAGCTACCCCATCCACATCTACGGCCCCGTCATCGCTGGAGCCCACGTCGTCAGCGTCCCCGTCCACGACTGCGATCAATTTCTTGCCGAGCTCGAATCCATCATCCCGCGCATGACCCCGCGCCCCAAGGCCCTGATCGTCAACTTCCCGTCGAACCCGACCACGCAGTGCGTCGACCTTCCGTTTCTCGCCCGCCTCGTCGCCCTCGCCCGCGAGTATGGATTCCACCTCATCCACGACCTCGCTTACGCCGACCTCGGCTTCGACGGATACAAGCCGCCCTCGGTCCTCCAGGTCCCCGGCGCCAAAGACGTAGCCGTCGAGTTTTTCACGCTGTCCAAGTCCTACAACATGCCCGGCTGGCGTGTAGGATTCATGGTCGGCAACCCCGTCCTCGTCAACGCCCTCGCAAGATTGAAAAGTTATTTCGACTACGGCACTTTCACGCCGATTCAAGTAGCCAGCATCCTCGCATTAGAAGGCCCTCAAGACTGCGTAGCCGAGATCCGCGAAAACTACCGCCTCCGCCGCAACGTTTTGATTGAAGGATTAAACCGCGCCGGCTGGCCCGTCCCAAGTCCGAAAGCAACCATGTTCGTCTGGGCCAAAATCCCCGAGGCCTACTCGGCCCTTGGCTCTTTGGAGTTCAGCAAGCTAATGCTGACAGAAGCCAAAGTAGCCGTAAGCCCCGGCATAGGCTTCGGCGACTACGGCGACGGCCATGTAAGATTCAGCCTCATAGAAAACGAAGAGAGAACAAGACAAGCCATCCGCGGAATCAAGCAGATGCTCGCGAAGAGTGTGCTGGTGGGGTAGAGATGTCTTACTTACCGACCTACTCAATTTCGACGAGTTTCTTGCTTTCGATTGCAAGAATTCCTCTTCGCGTTATTCGGTAATTGACGCCGGTGAGCACGATGCAGTCTTTACTATGCTCCAAATCTCTCAGCGTCCGCCTTAAGTTCACTCGCTGACGGGGTTTCAGCCACGAAGAAAGTTTGGCTTCCGTCGCACCAACGTCGGCACAATGGTAAAGAAGGAGAAGAATACGATCGCTCGGACCGAGTGAGGGACGAAGCGTCTTCACGAAGTCGCCAAACTGCTCTACTGCCGGAATACGTCGGATCGTTATCGCTTTCACGAGCTCGAATGCTTTGTCCGGTGAAACACCTTTTGCAAAGCGCACAAACTCAGCCAAGACCCAATCCATCGCAGACGAGACAAAAGAGGAATCTTGGAGATTGGGATCAATCCCATCAGCGAGATGAGCCGCATCACGCTTGTTGCGAATGTCGTAGATCACACGAAGAGTACGAGGAATGTGAAAACGGATCGAATCGGTCTCGATAACTAAGTTTTCAAGCGATCGAGCTATGCTCTCGGTATTCAACTGCGTCCCGAGCGGCGTCACCGTTAAACCTGCCGCATGCTGAAGCATGCGAAATGCCGCTTCCGCGAACCGCCCGCCCTCTACCTCGGTCGGTCGCATTCGGCCAAGATAGAAGTTTCTCTTTTGTTCCACGTAGCAGTCGATCAGTTCATCAACAAGCTTCCCTGGAAAGCGACTAACTAGTGAGCTCTTAATGACCGGGTCAATCATCTTAGACGCCTGCAATTTCCTTAATGAGCGTCGCTGCGCGCTTCAGCCCTGGTGCGGTGAGAGTCCATCCCTTTTCCTTGGTCCCAGTGAACTCGTTCCCTTTGTTCTTGATGTAATACGCGTGGTTTCCACCGTCGTAACAGCCGGATGATTCGCAAAGCAACCTTCCGGCTTTGTCATCGAATGTCGCATTTCCAGTTGCCAGGAAGGCGGACAAGCCAACGATGATATACGCGTTGCAGGTCTTCTCTTTGTTGTTACTTCCTACGATTTCACCGGCGATGAATTCCGCTGCCCCGTTGTCGAAGTGGAAAACCTGTTGGAGTGCATCGGCTGAGACATCGTTTTGCTTCATCCACGTGCGGGCGCGGGCATGTACCGACTGCATCGGATTGCTACCATCGTCGTCGGCTTCATTGTCGACACCCGCGCCTTGCCGACCGAGAATTGGCGGCGTCTCCCCAAGCAGCATCAGAGAAGCCTGAATTACGCGGTGGCGCTCGACCGATTCAAACGGAGTGAGAAGAGTAACGACCTGTGCGACGGCCTCAGTAGTCTTCATGTCTGTCATTCAATCTCCTTCTTGATATCCGGCCTCAATCTGAGGCCTGAACAACTCAGCCACTCACTCGTGGAAGGTCGAACCTCACTGTACGGTCGCCGTGATTTGTAAGCCGGTACGTGCCGCGTTTCGAACCGGCCGCGATGTAGTCGAACTTGCTCCGAGCATCTCGCAAGGCTTGACCTACGTTCTTGGGTGGGCGCTGGTCTGCACGAAGGTATGCCCGCCTAATGTCTTCTTCGGCGAACTCCTCTATCCCGGACTCGGTCAACGCAAACGCGAGCACTGTCGCAATCTCATGATGCCCACGGGGTCTTTTTTCGGCGAGTAGTTGTTTTTCAGTTCGCTGCGCCCCAGAGGCCGCAACGTTGGTGCTGCTAGCACCTTGTGGCTGCGCAAAGGTATATCGCTCCACCTGTGCTTGCACAAAGCTCGCGGGGCCTTCAAATGTAATCTTCGAGTCGCCAAGCGTAACGGTTGCCTTGCAGGTATCCTCCATAATCCACCTCGTATGGGGATACTACGGCCAAGCTCATTGAGAGTCAAGAACAAACGCTCGATGATTGTTGTGGAGCACGAGGACAGCATCGGTAGGCCGTCAACGGACAACTATTCCTATTTGGCTGAGTTTTGCCAAATAGCTATCCGCTTGGACGCCGCCAAACTGGGAATCTACGGATGATGTTCGGTACAAATCTCGTCATACTTTCCAAGTAAATGTAAGTATGAATAATAGTTCCGTAAGTGCATGCTGAATACAAACAACTTAAAGATAGTACTTGCACAATAGTTTCACGCAAGTAGCGTGAATATAAGAATGGCGGCCAATCTGCGCGCTAACCATAGTTCTTTCCCTCTTCTGCGCATCTCGAGAAGACTTGGCTCACAATCAAATCAATCGAATCGAGAATCAAGCTGTAAGTGAAAGATAATAAGCTAAATAAATGCATAAATGCGATTGAGCATATGTTTACGTTGTAAGGCGTGACGATGTCACTTGGACGCGGCCAAACTGGGATTCTACGGATGATGTTCGGTACAAATCCAATCCTGCCGTCCAAGTGAACGATAATTTCTAAAAATGGCATCAACATCAAGTGCTGATAATAATATAGTTATAGTTAGATATTAATCTGATAGTCTCACGCAAGTAGCGTGAATGGAAGAATGGCGGGCAATCTGCGCACCAGCCATAGTTCTTTCCCTCTTTTGGCGGGTGGCCCCGGTCCCAATGCTGATTCCAGTCCACGCTTAGGGTGCCCCCGGTCCCTCGCCCTTGGGGACCGGGGAGGGACGCCCCCACCGGCAATGGATTCTAATCGGGAGAGTCCTCGCTCCTAACTCCGAAATCACGCGCGAGGCGCGGCTAACTCCGCCAACCCCGCGAACCCGTCAAGCCCCTCTCCGAAAAATCCTTTCTAACCTCTTCATTCCACTGCGCAAAAACTCTCCACCGTTTTGCAGGCAATTATCCCCTACCGGCGCACAATGGAATCGTGATTGAAACAACGAGCTCTACGAGCGTGCACCTGGCGCGCGCTAACTCCGATAACACCGCTACTTCGCCACTAAGTCCAATTCCAGGAAAGCTCTACAGTTAACCTCAATCCATACAAATCTTTATCGCCACCCCCCCTCTCCGTAACTCGCTGAATTCATGTCTCTTATCTTGAGACGCCTAGGGGTAGGGGGAGGGGCAAAGGAGTCACCTCATGCTTAACGAATGCCGGCATATTCTCACCAGCGGACACAAGTGCAAAGCCGCTGCACTCCGCGGACAGGCCTACTGTTACTACCACACGCCCGCTCGCCGCTACGCCGCCAGTCGCTTCACCCGGAGGGAACCGCTGAAGTTTCCTTCCCTCAAAGACACCGCTGGCGTTCAGAGCGCCCTCAGCCAGGTCCTCGGCTCGCTCGCCACTCGCCGCATCGACCCGCGCCACGCTGGCCTCAATCTCCACGGCCTCCAGCTCGCTGTGCGACTCGCCGTCAAATCTGACGACAAGCCCAGCTAAATCGTCCGCGAAACCTGCGAAGACGCCGCCTCACATTCTTCGAGATCCATAACGATCTAACCAAAGGCTGAGGGATGTTCCTGGCGCGATGGCGAGTGGCCACCCAAAGCATCTCCACAAATGCAGGTGCCCCATCCTTGCGAAGCAAGAAGATCTATCCATCGATCGTGTCGAAGAATCCGGCGTCTGTGCTACGAGGCCCGCTCAAATGACTCGGAATTGGGTTCCGACAGTTGCAGACCCTTCAAAAACTGCGCCAGTTTAGTCAGATCCATGCGCGTCGTCCCGTGCGCGTCGCCGGCGTGCTGTTCGTCCTCCGGCTGTTGCAGAAAAGTGAATCCCACTCCGTCTGCGCCCGTTCGAACCACGGTGGAGTAGACAGTCAGCGTCTCTCCTTGTGCACCATCGTCCGTCCGCTCCAGGGTGACCGGAAAACCAGTGCCGTGAATCCACCGTTCATCCGTCACCATGAAGAACCCCGCGATGCTGACGTCGCCAATCTTGTAGATCTTTGAACAACGAACCTGCCCGAGATACGCCACCACCGGAGGCATGCTATGCCGATTGGCAACACGCTGGTCCGGAACGATCCAACGCATCAGACGCTTCATCAATGGCTCTTTGGCGGGGGGAGCTGTCATGTTCTTCTCCGACAGGGGGGTAGGGGAGTGAATGACCTTGATTTCAGCCAGGTGCCGAGTCTCTCGAGGTTTTTCGATTTCGCCCCTACTTAGCACGTCCATAGTGGCAGATTCCCTTCGGGCACACCAGTACCAATTGGGGTCACAGGCCAGTTCAACGTAGCACTCCTGTGAAAGGGCCTCCTATCTCCTATAAGTTGAATTGCCCATGCAGGAAAGGAACGTCTCGACCGGTCACCAAGGTTGTATCCAAATGTCGTTGACTGCGAATGGAAACCAACCCCGCCGATCATAGGAATCGCGCAAGCGAGAATCTGTCCGTTGCTTGCGAAGGCTGGACGTCGTGGCTCTGCGGATTAAGGTCCTCCGGCATCACGAACTGGGCCGCCACACCGTCTGATCCTCGGCGAACGATCCTTGAAAGGACCACGATGGATTGCTTCCGCTCGCCCTTTGCGCATGGCTTTTGCAGCGTCATCTGGATCATCGTTTCCGGCATCCAGCGATCCTCGGTCAGCAGGTAGAAGCCGGTCATGCTGATGTCCGCGACGTCATGCGGCTTCGGCGATCCGCCGGTGTAGTAGTGCGCCACCATCCCCGGAACATACCGCCGGTGAGCGCGTCGACGATCGCTGGCAACCGGAGTAACGGGATTGAGCCAGCGCTTGAAGCGCAACCCCAGACTGGGTGGTCCGGTTTGCGGTTTTCCATTCGCCTCTGTGCGTGCCGTGGAGGGCTTCGGTAGAGCTTTCGGAGCTGCACTTTTGGCAGTCACGATCGCCTTGGACACAACCCTGACCTGTTTCGGGGCGGCCGCCGCGCTTTGCGCAGAAACACCTGCATTCGCAGCAGGACCTTCGGGTTGCGGCGTCTTCACCTTGTCGTGAACAGCTGCATCTCTCTCTGCTGGTACCGGCCTTTCGGCCTTTTCCCCTGCCTTCACAGGAAGACGCTCGCGGATGCTGTTTGCAGCCTCAATCACGGGCTTCTTCTCTGAATTTGCGACGATGGAGGACTCCGCCGCCCTTGAGCTCTCCATAAGCTCGCGCGTCGTACTCTTCGAATATGCTGCGCTCTCCTGCGTACTTTCGCCCGGCGGCACAACGGCCTTGTCTTTTGCTGTCTCCAGCGGTTCCTGCGCCTTTGCTGCTGCCTGTGCGCGCACGCTCTCTCTTGAGAGACCAGTGGCACCGGCAAACCGCGACGCACCCGATAGTGCCTGCCCTTCAGTTGAGGAATCCGCTGCCTTTGTAACTGGAGTTGGCCTCTCCTCGGCGCTCTTCTCCTTCACGTTCGAGGAATTATCCGCCACAGGAGCAGCTGGACGCGTTTGGTCCGGTGATTGAACCGCCCCGAGCGGGCTGACGGCAGTGGGCATGCTCACTCGCCATACTCCATAGTTGGCAACCGTAAACGTCGTCGCCGGCGGTGACTGGGGAAGGGCCGTCCTTGTCGGAATGGGAGCCTGAACTGGCGTCGGCGTGTTCGCCGGCGCAGCCGCACTTTCCCGCGGCTTCTCGTTCTGTGGGGCGGTCTCCCGCGAAACTGCAGCAACGGCCGTCTCCGGCTCCGGAATAGGTTGTGATGGGAAAGCGTCGGGCGCTTTCGAGGCAGGCTCTCCTCCAGACGAGTTCTTATCCGGGGGTGTGGAAGCGACAATGTCAGGAGCAGGTGGTGTCGGCGGCGCACTTCCGGGTCTGGGATTTCGCGGGATCCAGGCCATAGACGACGAGGGCGCGTCCACCCAGTTCGAAAAAAGATCTTCGAAGCCGCCTTGCTGCCCATTGACGACCGACTTACTTCCGCTCTCGACGATCGGTTCAGGGATCGATTTGGCCTGTCTTTCCCCTGGAATCGAATCCTTCGCCTCGTCAGAGGATGCCCCTTCTGACGATTTGGAACTTGTGGATCGGATGGGTTTCTCGGCTATCTCCGCCGAGATCCCAGCAGCATCGGGAACAAGTCTCGCTAGTTCCGCATCTTCTTTCGCAATCGCCTCGGACACAACTTCCGGCTCAACCCCGTCTGTCTCAATCGTCCTCGACGCACTGATACCACCTTCGGATTCAAACTCCTTCACCGCCTGCTCCACAGCGGGTTGATTCACAGGAGGTTTCATCGCCAACTCAGTGCCTGAAACAGCACCTTCGGAAGGTCTGGTGACAACCGAAGAAAATGGCTCCGCCAATACGGCGCTAAGCGCAGTTCCCTTTACTTTGCCATTCTTACCGAAAAGTGCATGGCCAGAAGGCCGGCCATTCGAGACGATTGGTTCGAGATCGGATGCATCCGCGGCAGCAATCTCGCGCTCAATCTCCTCCTCGACACCGATGATCAGCCGATCGCCCCGTCCGGTTTGCGTGGATTCCACTGTCTGGCGGGCCAGAACGAGTGCACTCGCAACCTCGCGCCGGTATGGCGGGAACTCGGCGCCGGGAACAATCTCCGCCGATTCCACCACGCGTTGGTCACGATCGAGATAGAGCAGATCAAACGGAAAAAGCCGCGGTACCGCCGGAATTGCGGAGAGAGGACAAATCCAGAGCCCCGACACCGTATCCAGTCCGAGCCCGCCCACGAGCACCTTCAAAATCTTCAGTGGCTCATTCACACCGTCCACAGCCGTCACCTTCGAGCTGAGGAAAACTCCTCGCGCGAGGTTGTAGACGCAAAAGACTCTGGTATCCATAGGGGCACTGTCTTAGGGAAGACGTTCGCCTTGATTTCGCTCTCGGCTCCCTTGTTCGGAAACCAATCGTAGCAAAGGATTTTCTCAATTTGGAAGACGAAATTCAATCGGAACCAGCGTAGAATCGCCTGGCCCAACACGTCGGCCGAGAGGGCTGAGGAGCCGCAATCCACTTAAACCTATGTTTCTAAAGGGAAAATCTATATGTCGAAGACATCCGAACGCCGGGAAGACCGCATGCAAAGAACAAAGAATTCCTGCACGGATTTGCATCCGGAAGAAGCGAATTTGAAAGAGGAGGAGGTCAGCCGACGCGTCTGGGGTCGCGCCCGGCTGACTTTGCGGGGGAAAACAGAGGCTGTGGGTGAAGTCGATTAGAGAACGGTCAGGCGGGTCACCACTGTGCAATAGGGCAGGTGTGTCGTTCGTTTGACATGGTTGTCGCTGTTAGCCTGTTCCGGCATCCCCAGTTCGGGCTTGAGAACTTCCATGAGCTTCTCGACACGGTTCTTCTGAGCACAAAGCTGCTCGAATGATTTCAGAATCTTGCGCAGCTCTGACGAAGCCTCATCGTAAGCAAACCGGTACACGTCTTTATGAACGTTCTCTCGCATTGAAGTTCTCCACGAATGAGAGTCTAGCCACTTATCCCGAATGAGGCATCGCACGATCGTTGTAACAAAAGTACAACTTCCATCGTGTACTTATGCCCCTGGTGGGCGATCTGACGTGATCTAAGTCACAGATAAATGAGCGTTATAACTCGCGAAGCAGTACAGCCTTCGAGCGCGCCTTATCGGACTCCGACGATCATCCTCAGTTACCTGCAACCTCAGTTCGCCACCTCTCCTTCCCGAATGTGGCGCCAGCATTCAGCCACTCGAAACCCATCTGAACCCGCAATGGGAAGCATGTTGGCCAGGACGCAGCAGACATTCGCCAGGCTGAAGAGAGGGAACCAGGGCTCAACTGCGATCAGAAGCAGGTTCACAAAGGGGCCAGCGAGCGCGATGAGCAGATTCTGGTGGACCGATCCCCTTTCGCGAACGGTGAAAAAGCCTTTGTTCCACTGAATTCCCACACGTTTCACACGCACGCCGAGCGCGGCAGCGGCCGCGAGATGCCCGCATTCGTGCAGGATCATCGCAACTACTCCCAGCGCAAAGCCTTGCATGACAGGTTGAAACAAACGAATCCAGATCATCCGCCCAGTACCCCCACGCAAATCTGCTTTGCGCTCTTCAATGGTCACTGAGCAGGACTACGCACCGGCGAACAGCGTCGCGAAAACAAATGGCTAATTACCGATTGGGGAATCTCTCGATGAAGGGTTCCAAAACCGAATTGAAATCAGAAGAGCCCCGGCAGAGGGAGGCAGCCGGGGCTCGTATTATCTGCAACGCGATACCGTGATATAGGTTCTATCTACTTTTTCGACCCTTCAGTTGGAATCAGTAATAGGTCCGTGCGTCTTAAGAGTTGGTTGTCGAGTGCTTCTTCGGGTTGACTTCGATTTCGTTGACCACCTGCTGCACGTTTGGCACCTTCTTCGCGAGATCTTCGGCTTCCTTCTTCTGTTTAGCCGTCTTCACCGATCCCTTCAGCACAAGCGTGCCGTTCTTTGCCGAACCACTGATGCTCTGATCATTCAGGCTGGCGTGGGCTTTGATCACCGCCTTGAAGTTGTCTTCGATGGCGCTATCGAGATTTGAAGCCACCGAACCGGCTTCGCTGGCACCCGGAGGCCGTACACCGATCTCATCGGCAACTGTATAGTCGGGCGCCGCCTGTTTGGCGACACTCTCGGCCTGGCTCTTCAGATCCTGGGAATCGACATCGCCCTTCAGCGTCATGATGCCCTTGTCGCGGTCCTGCGAAACGCTGACAGCACTCAGATTGCTGTTTTTGAGTGAGTCGGTGACCGCTGACTTCTCGTCAGGGTGGGAGGGCTTATTACAGCCTGCAACAACCATGACTCCTGCCAGAACAGCGGCGGAGCTGAGCAGAAATGTGTGGCGGGACTCTATAAGTTTCATATATTCCTCTCCTGTATTCCTCTCCTGGTTTAGCGTTCAACGCATATCTCTTACAGCCACTGAGATGTGACGCATGCAAGCGCGGTTGTCCCCCTCCCCCTGCAGAATCGTCGTCCGCTTCAAGCAGGTCGCACGCGCTCAAGCACTTGCGGTTTTGCTGGAAGCGTTCTCTTACCCGCGTCCAGCGGCACATCCGCGTTCGATCTGATTGGTCTTTCGATCCCAGCCTTCAAGTTCGCTGCAGACCCTGAAAGTGCCCTCGATCAACATGTCCGTCCGGCTAGTCACGGGTGACTGTCATCACAGTCCGCGATCGCTGGGCGAGAGCAACATATTCCGGGCTTTGGGAGATGCTTTTCGAGGCCCGAAGTGGAAGCAGGCCTTGATGTTGTTAAGTCAATCTGCCTGGAGACAAAACATTGTGAGCTGGCGAGAGGAATACCGCGGCAAGTGCGTGAGCGCTGCGCAGGCACTGAAGTCTGTGCGGTCGGGAGATCGCGTCTGGATTCAACCGAGCTGCGGCACACCGAAACCGCTCATTGATGCGCTGGTCGCGCGTGCATCCGAGGTCATTGATGTCGAACTGGTCCACATGAAAACGCTGGGTGAGGCGGAGTACACGAAACCAGAGTATGAAGGCCACTTTCGCCATCGCGGGTTATTCCTTGGCGAAAACGTCCGCGAAGCAGTCATCGCCGGGCGCGCGGACTACACGCCGGTCTTCCTCAGTGAGATCGAACCACTCTTTGAATCGGGCGCTCTGCCGCTCGATGTTGTATTGATGCAGGTGACGCCGCCCGATTCCCACGGATTCGTAAGCCTCAGCACCACGGTTGACTGCACGCTGACGGCGGCGCGTTGCGCCAGGATCGTCATCGCGGAAGTGAACGACCGCGCGCCGCGCACGCACGGAGACACCTCCATCCATGTGAGCCAGATCTCGGCATTTGTCGAGACTTCACGGCCGCTCCTTGAGATGCACTCCGAGCCTTTCACAGAAATCCATGTGCAGGTTGCCCGCAACGTCGCATCCCTGATCCCCGACGGCGCAACGCTGCAAACCGGTATTGGCGCCATCTCCGAAGCGGTGCTGAGCTGTCTCGGCGACAAGCGCGATCTTGGCATTCACACCGAAATGTGTCCCGACGGCGTGGTGGATTTGATGGAAGCGGGTGTAATCAACGGATCGCGCAAATCGCTGCATCGCGGCAAGGCCGTCACCGCATTTGTTCTCGGCACGCAGAGACTCTTCGACTATATCCACGAGAATCCGAGCTTCGAGTTTCGCTCAATCTCCTATACCAACGATCCATTTGTGGTTGCGCAGAATGATCGAATGGTCGCCATCAATTCCGCGCTGCAGGTGGATCTGACGGGCCAGGTTTGCGCCGATTCACTAGGAACCAGGCCCTATAGCGGGTGCGGCGGCCAAATTGACTTCATTCGCGGCGCAGCCCGCTCCCGTGGAGGCGTTCCGATCATTGCGCTTCTTTCAACGGCCTGCCATGGCTCAGTGTCCCGTATCGTGCCGGTTCTGGAGCCCGGAGCCGGTGTGGTGACGTCGCGCGCAGACGTGCACTACGTCGTAACCGAACATGGAATTGCCTACCTGCACGGGAAGACGCTCAGGGAACGCGCCGAGGCGCTGATCGGCGTCGCTGATCCGCGATTCCAGCAGGAGCTTCAGGACTTCGCGCTGAATGCGCACTATCTGGAACGCACGACGGCCATGCACGCATGAGGCGGCCATCATGATGAGGAGCAAACAATGACCTTCGCGGAACGTTCGAATGCGGGCAAAAATGACCGAGGTCTCCTGCGTGTCGATGGGAACGAGTGCAAGGGCTGCGGGCTGTGTATTGAGGCTTGCCCGCCAAAAGCAATTCATCTCAGCGACGAGCTGAATCACTACGGCTACCGCACAGCGACCTATAACGGCGCCGGATGCACGGGCTGCGGAATCTGCTTTTTCGCTTGTCCTGAGCTTGGGGCAATCACGGTTCTGCGTCTACGCCGCCGCGCGGCCATACAACTGGAGGAGGTCGGCCATGCACAAGCAACTGATGAAGGGTAACGAAGCGATTGTGAGAAGCGCAATTCTTGCCGGTTGCCGTGGCTTCTATGGTTATCCGATTACGCCTGCCAGCGAGATTACAGAAGCCGCAGCGCTCTACATGCCACAGGTCGGTGGTGTCTTTCTGCAGGCCGAGAGCGAGGTGGCCGCAATCAACATGCTCTATGGCGCGTCGTCAGCCGGTATCCGATGCATGACGGCTTCGAGCGGCCCCGGCATCAGCCTGATGCAGGAAGGTATCAGCTATATGGCAGGCGCCGAGCTTCCATGCGTGATCGCCGACATCACACGCGGCGGACCCGGCCTCGGCAATATCGCATCGGAACAGAGCGACTATCACCAGGTGGTGAAAGGTGGAGGCAACGGCAACTACCGGACCCTCGTGCTGGCACCCTACTCCGCGCAGGAGATGGCCGGTCTGACTACGCTCGCCTTTGAACTCGCCGATCGTTATCGCAATCCTGTTGTGATCCTGGCTGATGGCTTTGTGGGTCAGATGATGGAGCCGGTCGAGTTTGAGGAAACGGCCATTCTGCCCCAGCTGCCCGAATGGGCAGTGGCCGGAACCGCCGAATCGCGGCCCAACATGATTACCTCGCTGCATATGGGCATAGACGACCTTGAAGCGCACGTCAACGCGCTCGAAGCCAAGTACCGCCTGGCTGAACAGCGCGAAACGCGGGCAGAACATTGGTACACCGAAGACGCCGAGATCGTTCTAGTCGGATACGGCATTGTCGGGCGCATCCTGAAGGCCGTTACGGCAGAGGCGCGCGCCATGGGCATTAAGGTCGGTCTGTTGCGGCCAATCACCTTGTATCCATTTCCCTCCACCGATTTCCGGCGCCTCGCCGTCCACGCCCATTCGTTTGTTGTGGTCGAAATGAGCAATGGCCAGTTGGTCGAGGACGTTCGGTTGGCGCTGAATGGCAAGCGGCCCGTCGAGTTTCTGAATCGCATGGGCGGTATGTCCCTTCGCATGAAGCGGTCTTGAAGTTTGTTCTGGCTATCGCAGAGAAGGAGCAGATGGCCCATGTCTAACTTTCTGGAATCGGATTACGAAGTTGCGCACTCGAAGGCAAAAGTCTTCTACCAGACCTATGAGCGCAAGGAAGAGCTGCAGCACCAGACACACTACTGTCCCGGCTGCGGACACGGCATTGCGCACAAGATGCTGGCACGGGCCATCGACGAACTGGGTATTCAGAACCGGACCATATTGATCAGTCCCGTCGGCTGCTCGGTATTCGCCTATCACTACTTCGACGTGGGAAATATCCAGGCAGCCCATGGACGTGCGCCGGCGGTTGCGACTGCGGCCAAGCGCAGCCATCCGCACAGCATCGTCATCAGCTATCAGGGCGACGGGGATTTGTCGGCGATTGGTTCGGCTGAGATTCTGCATGCCGCCAATCGCGGTGAAAACATTACGGTAATCTTCGTCAACAACGCCATCTACAGCATGACAGGCGGGCAGGCGGCGCCGACAACGCTTCTCGGGCAGAAGAGCACCACGACGCCCTTCGGCCGTAGCGCAGACAATGAAGGCTATCCGCTTCGCATGAGTGAACTGCTGGCCACGCTTGATGCGCCGGTTTACATCGAGCGGGTAGGCCTTGGCGACAACAAGCAGATCGCGCAAGCGGCGCGCGCCATCAAGAGGGCAGTTGAGAACCAGGTGCAGGGACTCGGCTTTTCGCTGATCGAGGTTCTGGCGCCCTGTCCGACGATCTGGAAGATGTCGCCCGTAGATGCGCAGCGCTGGGTGCGCGACGTGATGGAGAGGACATATCCGCTGGGTGTGGTTTGCGATCGCACCAATGAACGGCAACCGCGCGCAATTGCCGATCAGGCTCCCAGGCTTGAGCAGATTCCAGCCCTTCTCGGAATCGTGCATGATGAGCAACCTTGCGTTCAACCGGTATGTGCCGAGATCGATAATCTCGATTTGCACGTGCGGGTCGCGGGATTCGGTGGACAGGGTGTGTTGCTGCTCGGTGAAGTCCTGGCCGAAGCGGGCCTGGATGCAGGGCTTGAGGTCTCATGGCTGCCTTCGTATGGGCCGGAGATGCGCTCGGGAACTTCGAATTGCCACGTACGCGTCTCGAAGAAACCGATCGATTCGCCGCTCGTGACGGTGCCGAATTTTCTCGTCGCAATGAATGAACCGTCGCTGCGCAAGTTTGACCTGAGCGTGAAGCCGGGTGGCTGGGTCATCTACAACGGCGACGTCTTTCCCGCGGATTGCGAGCGGTGCGACGTGAACCCTTTGGCGCTGAACTTTACCCGGGCCGCCGATGAGCTGGGCGATGCGCGGGCCGCCAACATGGTGATGCTGGGAGCGCTGCTGGAGATTGCTGGCGGCCTGCCCCAGGCGAGTATCGATGCGGCGCTGCGCCGCATGGTAAAACCCGACCGCTGGTATCAGCTGGATCAGCTTGCCCTGGCGCGAGGGCGCGCGCTTTACCGGCAATCGCGCAACAAAGAGGTTGCACAATGAAAGGCACGGCCGATCCGAATCTGATCGTATTTTTCAGTGGCAAATACATGCCGCTGCGCGATGCGCAGGTCAACATCCTTACCCATGCGCTGCACTACGGCACCGGGGTCTTTGAAGGCGTCCGCGCGCACTGGGTTCCCACCGAGGGCGAGCTGTTCATCCTCCGCGCCCCCGAACACTACGATCGCTGGAAGAAGAACTGCGGCATCCTGCGCATTTGCGTTCCTGCTACAGTGCCGGAACTCTGTGCCATCACCGTCGAGCTAATGCGTCGGAATGCCTTCCGCACCAACGTCTACGTTCGGCCGTTGGCTTACAAGTCGGCCGAACGCATCGGCGTCAGCACTGACGATCAGGATGCATTCGCGATCGTTGCCCTTCCCTTCGGGGAATACTTGCGTAGCGACAAAGGGCTGCATGCGGGCGTAAGCTCCTGGCGCCGGATCGAAGACAATGCGATTCCGGCTCGCGCCAAAATCTGCGGCGCCTATGTGAACAGCGCGCTAGCCAGCGACGACGCACGGCAGGCAGGCTTCGACGAAGCCATTTTCCTCAACGAAAATGGACACGTTGCCGAAGGCGCCACCTGCAACATCTTCATGGTGCGCGATGGCAAGCTGATCACGCCCTCCGTTACTGAGAACGCCCTCGAAGGCATCACGCGCAACTGCATCATGGAACTCGCGTTTCGTGAAATGGGGCTGCGGGTCATCGAAAGGCCGATCGACCGCAGCGAGCTCTATGTATGTGATGAACTCTTCTTCACTGGCACGGCCGTTGGCGTCGCACCCATCGTGCGCGTCGATCATCGGGCGGTAAAGGACGGAACCATCGGCGCGGTTACGCAAGGAATACAAAAGCTGTATTTCGATGCGACCCGCGGACACCTGCAGTCTTACTCGAACTGGCTCACGCCGGTTTACCAATCTCGGATGAAGCACGAGCAGGAATTAGTCTCCACCGTTGAATCCATGTAGATGGAGCGAGGGCTGTTGGTGTTTATCCGAAGCGGACGGCTGGCAAGACTGAGTTGGTGGGCGGCATCCCTCGATGTCGCCCTCTTTCTTTTGCGTGCATCCTTAAATTCTGGGCGTAGCCGACCGTAAGGGGAATCGCATTTTGGGCAGAGGACTCAAGGCAAACAGGACTCTCGACTGATGGCCGACGGTGTGCCGCCGATGACTGATGCAGAAGCCAAGTTGAAAGGGTTCCTGCAATGCGCTGGTTTTCTGCCGCATTCTTCTTGCTAGTGCTTGCCTCGATGGTCACCGCCGAGACGCCACCGGGATCAACTTCAGATTTAGATGGCGGATTTGTTCAGAGGCGTCCGATACCAGTGGAAATGGCGAGACCTCGCATAGACGGTCTGACCTGGACCTTCCTGGCCGCAGACGGCGGGGCGCGCGCTCTGGATGCCTATTCAACGCAAAGGATGCTCAAGAACAGCTGCAGCTCCGGTGTGCAAATGGCCGGCACATCTACATGTAACTATGAACAAAATCTGCCTGGATTCATTGCGAATCACGCGTCCCGTATCTATGCATTCGAGGGAGCAGTATGGCTCTCGGAATTCACGGCGACGCGATTTCTGGTGCGGCATCATCATCAGCGGCTGGCGCGGTTCGTTCCGCTGATGGACTTCCTTGCGACGACATCGTTTGCAGTGAATAATCTGACGCTGTCAATTGGCGGAAGCGGGAGCGTTGCCGGAGCGGATGCCCAAGCTCATTTCGGGGTTCATCGGTAGGCGTTGACAATCCGTCCTCAATGAGTGGCTTGGCTGTTGTCAGCACCGAACATTTTCTCGCCGACCGGGCCACCTTACTTACTCGGCGCGCAGCGTGATGGACGGCTCGACGCGCGACGCGCGCCACGCAGGAGCCCAGCACGCAATTGCAGATACACACGCAAGCATGAAGACGACGCCAACCCAGGCGATGGGGTCGAGCGGCGATGTGCCGAAAAGAAGTGTAGTGATCGCGCGGGTGGCGGCGATGGCTCCGCAAAGGCCGACGATGATACCGAGCACAGTCAGCCGCATTCCGTCGCGAAGAATCAGCGCCAGAATGTCGCCGCGAGAAGCACCGAGCGCCGCACGCACGCCGATCTCGCGTGTTCGCTCCGTAACATTGCCCGAGAGCAAGCCATAGATTCCGACTGCCGCAAGCATCAGCGCCACGACGCCGAACGCCTCAAAGAGAATGAGAACAAATCGCGGCTCCGCTTCCGTGATTGCAATCATGCGATCCATCGTCATGACGCGAACCACCGGTTGGTTCTTGTCGATCGACCAGATTGCGCTCTCGATGGCGGGAGCGAGTTCCGCTGGTTGGCCGCGGGTTCGAATCACGAAAGACAGCGTGTCATCGGCGAACCAGGTCTGCTCGGCCGCCAGATAAACCGCGTCAGCCTCATTGATCGCGAGCGATGTTTGCTTTACGTCGCCCACCACGCCGACGATGGTGTACCAGGGCCGATCCCTCGGACCGACGTGGAGACGCTTGCCCAGCGGGTTATGGTTGCCAAAATGCCGTTTGGCCATAGATGCGCTGATGAGCGCCGTCTGCGGAGTAGAAGCTGTATCGCGTTCATCCAGATAACGCCCGCTCAGCAGCGGGATGCCCATGGTCTGGCAGTAGCCTGGACTGACCGCGTACCGGAATACGTTGTAACCCGCGTCAGCGCCCTGATCCTCAAATTGTGCGCCATACAAGGCATCGACGGGCGGATCGTCGCTGAGCGGCAGCAAACTGGTAAACGCAGCTTGTTCCGCGCCCGGTACGCGCCGGACGGCATCCAGGGCTTGCTCGAAAAAGCGACGCCGCGTGCGATCGCCCATGTCCGGTGCGGAGTCAGAGTTATCGAACTGATGGCCTGAGGTCACGACCTGCATCGTGAGCAGGTGCGAAGCATCGAAACCGGGTTCGACCGCCAGCAGATGACGCATACTGCGAAACAGCAATCCCGCACTGACCAGCAGAATAAACGCCAGCGCGACTTCAGTCACCACCAGCGCGCGTCGCGTCGTGGCGCGACTACCTGCGGAACGGCGTGAACTCTGCTGCAGTCCGGTTTGCAATTCTCCACGCGAAATGTGGATGGCGGGAATGAGCCCCGACGCAACGCCGACAAGGGCCGTGATGGCAAATGCGAAGAAAAAGGCCGCAGAATCGAGAGCGATGGCGTTACGCCGTGGCAGTTCCGCGGGGCTGAGCGCGACGAGTTCATGCAGGGTGACGACGGCCACTGCGATGCCTGCCATTCCGCCGAATGAAGCCAGCAATAGATTCTCCGTGATGAGCTGCCGGATGATGCGCCCTTTCGATGCGCCGAGCGCACCGCGAACTGCAAATTCTCCCTCTCTCTGCGAACCTCGCGCGAGCACCAGATTCACAACGTTTACCCACGCAATGGTAAGAACCAGGATGACTGCGCCAAGCACCGCAAGCAGCGCAGGCTTCACTGTGTGAGCAATATCATCCTGCAATGAATCGACGATCAGTCCATGTTGAAGCGAGGCCCAGCGCGGGCGCGGGAACTCCGGCCAGGGAGATCGCGCGATTTGAGCAAGTTCCTCAACGGCCTGGGCGCGGCTCACTCCGGGATTCATCCGCGCGACCATGCGCAGATGATTGCCCCACTCCCAGCTGCTGAAGCTGCCTACGATTTTTTGCGGGTCATACTGCGTTGGAGTCCAGATCTCAGCCGAAGGCGCAACGACGTCTTCGAACTCAGGAGCCATCACGCCGACAACAGTGAAGTTGTCATCGCCCAGTTTGATGGCACGACCTGCAATTGTGGGATCGCCCCGGAAAACACGACGCCAGATCTTGTCGCTGAGAATCACGACCTTCGGACCGTTGAATACGTTCTCTGATACAAGAAAATCGCGGCCGATGACCGGAGAAACGCCAAGCGCGCGAAAGAAACCAGAGCTTACGCTTTGTCCTTCCAGACGCTGCGGCTGGTTTCCGCCAGTCATAGCCGGATGCCAGGGCTCAAAAATTGCGATGGTGTCGAAGGAATGGCTGCGTTGCGCGAGTTCGAGATATGTGCCGAACGACACCTCGGACCGAGCGCCCTGGTAGGTGCTCCAGATCATGAGAATGCGGCCAGGGTGAGGATAAGGAAGCGGTTTGAAGAGAATGGGATTAATCGCGCTGAAGATGGCTGTGCTTGCGCCGACCCCCAGCGCCAGCGTCAGGATGCCGACCACCGCAAATCCCGGATGACTGCGCAGTTGCCGCGCCGCGAAGCGCAGGTCTGCGAGGAAAGTTCTCACCGCATTCTCCCAGCCGTACGAACGCACCTGTTCTTCAATCGCGGTTATGCTGCCAATTTCCCGCCGCGCCGTGCGTATCGCGTCCTCGGCGGAAAATCCGCGCGCCCTCGCATCGGCCGCTGCCTCCTCGAAGTAGTGGCGAACCTCTTCGTCGGTCTCCTGGTTCCGCTTTCCGCGGCGGGCCAATCCACGGAGCCCATGGGTGAGCTGGCGCCAGAGCGACATGGGGCTAAGCTCCTTCCCGCAGCAGCCGCGCAATTGCAGATGCACGGCGACTCCAGTCAGCGGTTTCAATCTCGAGCTGCTTTTTTCCTGCACGGGTAAGGCTGTAGAACTTCGCGCGGCGCGAGTTCTCAGTTTGTCGCCACTCGGAATCCAGCCAGCCAGCCCGTTCCAGCCGCTGCAAGGCTGTGAGCAGCGAGCCGGGGTTCACCTTGAAGACTCCCCGCGAGATCTGCTCAACGCGGCGCGCGATGCCAAAGCCGTGAAGTGGTTCGAGGCTCAGGGTCTTCAGAATCAACATGTCTAGCGTGCCCTGTATCACGTCGGTATTCTGGTCGTTCATGGGGTGTGAAGATAGCAGGCGTTCATTATGACTGTCAAGATGTGAACGTCAACCGCACATCCGGCGTCGAATAGACCCTCCGGGCCGACTCCGTACAGTGCCGCAGACGGATGGCGCTCGTCGTCGGCTCCAAATCCAGCATGAAAATGGATGCCCCAGGTCTCGCTTCTGAGACCTGGGAATGCACGAACCCCGACGCCGACACTGACACTGACTACTCCTCAGACGTCGGCTCGTGACGGGCAAAGAGAGGCAGGGCGCTCAAGCAGGGCGCGCGCGCTCAGTCTGGAATTGACGTGGTGGCAGCGAGCACTTTTGTCTGGACGTTGGGGGTCTCGAAGGTGCTGGCGACTCCTGCCAAACGGCGGTAAGAATCCAGACGAGCCTCGTGGTCCCAAGTGTCGGTCACTGCAATAACCTCATCGGCTCCGGTGTCGGCGACGAGCCTTTGCAGGCCCGTCTTCACGGTTTCATCCGAGCCGACGACGGCTGCGCTTAGCCTGCTTTCGACGGCGGCTTTCTCGAGTGCGCTCCACGGATGATCGATCGCATCGAGGGAAGCAACCGGTGGCAGAAGGTCAACGGGCTGATTGCGAATGAGCCTGAGAAAACGCTGCTGCGGGGTCGTGAAGAGCCTTCGAGCTTCGGCATCCGACTGCGCCGCGATGACCTGAACGCCGACCATCAGCCACGGCCGTTCTAAAACTTCACTGGGCCGGAAGAGAGTCCGGTAGAGATGCGATGCGTGCAACAGCATGTCGGGGGCGAAGTGTGCAGCGAAGGCAAACGGCAGTCCCAGGGATGCAGCAAGTCGCGCGCTGAAGTCGCTGGAACCGAGAAGCGTGATGGGAACGCGGCTCCCTTGTCCCGGAATCGCCTTGACGGCCTGGCCGGAGAACGCAGGTCCGAGGTACGTCCTCAACTCCCCAAGCAGTTCGGGAAAATCATCGCCGGTTTGTGCGAGGTCGCGGCGGAGCGCGCGCATCGTGTAGAAGTCGCCGCCAGGGGCGCGGCCGAGGCCCAGATCGATGCGCCCCGGGTAGAGGGCGTCAAGCGTGCCGAACTGCTCGGCAACGACCAGGGGTGCGTGATTGGGCAGCATGATACCGCCGCTGCCGACGCGCATGGTCCTGGTTGCGGCAGCTACATGGCCGATGAGCACCGCTGTTGCTGAGCATGCGAGCCCTTCGATGGAGTGGTGCTCGGCCAGCCAAAATCTGCGATAGCCCCACTGCTCAACGTGCTGTGCAAGGTCCACGGATCGGGCGACTGCCGCGCCCGCGGGCTCTCCGGTGTGCATTGCCACCAGATCAAGTACTGAAACCGGCAAACTCATCAACCGATTAGATGAAGAAGTCGGCACGGCGATTCACCGCGGCCCAGGAGGCGCCTTGAGGCGTCATCTGCGTGCCGCAGGACGCGGGCCCAAGCGGGCCCTGCGCGCTTGTAAGGTTGGAGCCTCTTCGAATCCGCATAAATCGCCTAACATTAAGAAATGTAAAGCGGAGTACGAAGCTCTTGCGGTGTGCGAGACTTAGGAGCCGTAGGGGTGTGTCGCGGTGCCGGTAGCAGTTGACATGAAGCAAGTAGAATACGCGGACAGGCAGAGGCAGCTTTCGTTGTTGCTGGTGGACGACGATGTGGAGCTGTGCGGCATGATGCGCGAGTTCTTCACGCAGGAGGGGCATCATCTCGATTGCGCGTACAACGGCCGCGAAGGCCTCACCGCTGCGCTGAATGGCGCCTATGACTTGGTGATTCTGGACGTGATGCTGCCCGTGGTGGACGGGTTCGAACTGCTGCAGCGGCTGCGACGGCGCAAGGATCTGCCAGTGATTATGCTGACGGCACGCGTGCAGCAGCAGGACCGGATTCGCGGGCTCGACTCGGGCGCCGACGATTATCTGCCCAAGCCTTTTGATCCGGATGAACTGCTGGCGCGGGTGCGCGCTGTGCTGCGGCGGTCGGAATCGCTGACCCGCACCGAAGCTGAAGACCTGGTGATCGGCAACATTCGCGTGAACCCGACGACGCGCGAAGCGTGGCTGGACGATGCGTTGTTGGAGTTGACCGCGATGGAGTTTGACCTGCTGGAGATGCTGATGCGCGCGGCGGGTCGGGTGGTTTCGCGGGACGAGATAACGGCGGCGCTGTTCGAGCGGGAGGCAACGCCGTATGACCGTTTTCTGGATGTGCACATCAGCCATCTCCGCAAGAAGCTCGAGGGCGGCCGCAGTCTGATCAGAACCGTACGTGGGGTGGGATATGTCTTCACCGGCGCAACCTAAGGTATTGCTGAGGCAGTCGCTCTATGTGTGGGTTTTGCTCGCCATGGTGGGGATTCTTTCGCTTTCGTACGTTGCATTCCGTGCAATCTCACAGCAGATGCAGACGCAGAAGATCGACCCGGTTTATGACCGCTTCGACGAAATGCAACTGGTGAGCGCGCGCAACATCCTGCAAAGCAGCGGCGATCCGGCGTTGAAAGAATATCTCGAGAGCCTGAATCGCCTCTTCGGGGGCTCGCACTACCTGCTGGATGCGCATGGCAGGGACATGGTCTCGGGTTCAAATCGGTGGGCGATGCTGCCTCGCCCGCCGGCAGTGAAATCGCGCACCAGCGGCCCGCACGAACATTGGGAAATCACCCACCGATCGGAGGATGGCAGGTTCTGGTTTGCCGCCGAGGGCCAGAGCCGTCCGCCGCGTATCTGGTCATTTCTTCCCTACTACTTTCTCGTGATCGGGGCGACCGGAATCCTGTGCTGGATTGCAGCGGCGGGTGTGATTTCGCCGATACGGAAGGTCGCGACGAGCATCGCATTGTTCGGGCAGGGCAACCTGAGCGTGCGCGTGGAGACGGATCGCGACGACGAGATCGGGCAGCTGGGGCGCTCGTTCAACGAAATGGCCGAGCGCCTGGAGAGGCTGATTGTGAGCGAGCGGCGCCTGCTGAGCGATATTTCACACGAGCTGCGATCGCCGCTGGCGCGGCTGAAGTTTGCGATGAAGCTGGCGCGCACAAGTTCGGATTCGACGGCGGCGCTGGAGCGGATCGAGCGTGATGTGGACCGGATTGCCTCGCTGGTTGCGGATATCGTCGAGATCAACGTTGTGGAGGATGATCCGGCGCTGCAGGACAAGCGGGAGATTTGCGTGCGCGACATTGTCGATGAGGTTGTGCAGGCCTGCAACGTGGAAGCGGAAATGCGCGGATGCGCCATCGAGGTGAAGGGAGACGTTTGCGGATCGGTGCAGGGGAATCCCGAGCTGCTGCGGCGTGCAGTGGAGAACGTGCTGCGTAATGGGATTCGCTACTCGCCGGAAAAATCGCCGATTGAGCTTTCTCTCAGCGAGAACGCGGACGATGCCATCATCTCGATCCGCGACTACGGTCCGGGGGTTCCCAAAGAAGCGCTCGCGCGGATTTTTGATCCGTTTTTTCGTGTGGAAGAAGCGCGCAACACGAACGGTGGCGGGTCGGGACTGGGGCTCTCCATCGCGAAACGCGCTATACAGTTGCATCGCGGATCGATCATCGCGGAGAATGCAACCCCTGGGTTGCGTGTCGGGATCACGATTCCACTTACGCGCGTTGAAGCCGTGAAGACGGCATAAGGAAACCGCCTCGAGTGCGCTCAAACAGGCGAAAATTTGCACACTTGCCTTCTTTGATTTGCGGCTCTGGAAGTGCAGCTGAAGCGCGACTTGTTCTCAGCGCTTTAGGGTGCGAAATGGAGTCACGTTGTGGAGTGTGCGACTCTCTGAAAATTGGACGTGCGAGGTCCTCTTAACGTTTCTTAAGCTTAAAAAGCTTGCAAGTGGTGTTCACTGTCGACAGTGCCTCACTTCATCCTCATATTCATCGAGGCATCAGAGGAGAACATCATGAAGCGTTTGTTAGGATACGCACTTATGCTCGCACTCACAGCGGCCCCGGCACTGGCTGCCAAGAATTCGCAATCGGTGAGTTTTGCGTCGCCAGTGAAGGTGGGCATAACCGAAATCCCCGCAGGCGACTGCAAGGTCACTTGGAACGGCACGGGAGACAACGTTCAAGTCACACTCGCCCAAAAAGGCAAGACGCTGACTATCCCGGCGAAGTTGGTGGCAGAGAAGCACAATCACAAGGGATACATTGTCAGCCGCGAGAGCGGATCCGACCAGTTGCAGACCATTCAGCTGAGCGACGTGAGCCTGCAGTTGGAGGGCGCGACCGCTTCGGGCCGGTAGGTTAGGCCACCCAAGGTCAGAGCCAAGCCTGACACTTCGCACGAGTTTTGTTCATTCACTGAATGTGAACTGAACTCTCCATTCCCCTTCCGGCTTGTCCGGAAGGGGAACTCTTTTTGAATGAGCGGCATTTCCGTCAGTTCGAACGCTGTAGACGGTTCGGCGAATCGGTCCAGGCCGGTCTGGCCTGAGAGACAGGCTTCGGGGTATACTAGAGATTCGGCAAGCTGAGGGTGAGTGTGTCTTCATTCGCCCCTTCGCCCGTAGATCAGGACGGATGAGAGCTGTTCCAAAGGCGGTACGGGGAGCAGTTCGGGCTGGCGCGGAAACTCAGACAAGTCTGGAGCAAATTGAGATGGCACAGGTATGTGATATTTGCGGCAAAGGGCCGCAGTTTGGCAACAATATTTCGCACGCGCATAACGTGACAAAGCGGCGCTGGAATGTGAACCTGCAGGCGGTGAAGGCGCTGGTCAACGGCAATCCCAAGCGCATCCGCGTCTGCACCAGCTGCATCAAGACCGGCAAAATCGCCAAGGCGTAGTTTAGTCGCAAGACTCCGGCAGTTGTGCCGAGAGAATTCAATCAGCCATTCGTGGCTCGAAGACCCCGTCCTTACCGGCGGGGTTTTGTTGTGCCCGAAAGAGTCGCTACGGCGCGGCTGTTTTGGAGCCCGGCGTCGATTTTGCCAGCGGATTCTCCCAGGAAAACGCTTTGGCGTCGAGCCCCTGCGGCGACCAGCGATCGACTACGGCCTTGGCGAGCTTGCCGAGCGTTTGCTCAGCTTCGTTGTCGCCGGTCCATCGCTGATCGGCGTTCTCCCAAGTGAAAGCGGCGATCACCACGGGCCCGGATTTTGTTGAGACGATGGCGACATCATTGCGCACCCGGTTGAGAGCGCCGGTCTTGTTGCCGATGGCTGATCCGGCTTCGCTGGTGTCGAGGGTCTCGAGATAACGCGGCAGGCTGTCGCGGTCCTGCTGATTGCGAAGCATGCCTAGGATGGCGCCGCAGATTTTTCCATCGGCGGGAAGCTGGGCGGCATTATCGAAATCGAGATGGCAGGTGACGAGGCGCTCCATGATGGTGGCCATTTCGCGGGCCGTGGTTTTGCCGAGACCGAATTTTGGCTGGTCGGGCGGCATGGGTTCAGTGGCGGGGACGTAGACTTGTACAGCACCGTTTGATGCAGGCCGGATTTGCGCAGCGTCTCGTTGATGTGAGCAAGGCCGAGCCGGTCGATGGCCACGTTCGTGGCGGTGTTGTCGCTGAGAACGCCGGAGCCTTCAACCTGGTTGACCTTGGTGAGAACGATGCGCTCGTCGAGAGCCGCCTGTCCGGCACGGATTTGTTCGGCGGCGTCGAGCAGGATTCCCATCTTGATAACGGAGGCGGTCTGCACGGGTTCGTCGGGGAGCAGCGATGCGGTTTGCCCCGAGTGAAGGTTGTGCGCGTAGATCGCGACCTGACCGTGATGCGCGGTCGCAATGGTTTTGATCTGCTGGTCAAGTTGGGAGTCTTGCTGGGCGGCGGCAGAAAAGACAGACAAAAGTCCAAGAGTCCAAACGGCGACGGCATGTCTACGCCTGAAACGATCCATGCGGTTCAGGGTAACGCATCCAGTGGCCTGAACGTGGGTGCCCGATCCCTGCGGGGCAAAGGCGGGAAACCGCGAATCCACCCCCACTTGACAATCAAGACAGTCGCTGAGCGCCGCAAGCTTGGGGCCCCACGCAGTGGGGTAAGCGGCGCGAAGGATCTGCTTTTACCTTTGTCCTGTGTCAGGCGCCCAACCTCGGCGCAGCCAATTACACTAGACACTCCGCGCCAGATTATGTGCTTTACAAATTTGCGAAAGAGACCATCATGCCTCCAGTCATTGAAGTCTCCGGAGTTCGCAAGACCTACGGCAAGACCGTGGCCGTCGAGGAGGCGTCGTTTCAGGTCTTCCAAGGCGAAATATTTGGACTGATCGGGCCGAACGGAGCGGGCAAGACCACAACGATGGAGTGCGTCGAGGGGATTCGCAAGCCCGACTCCGGAAGCATCGCAGTGCTCGGACTTGACCCTTATCGCCAGGAATACCAACTGCAGGACCGCATCGGAGTTCAGCTTCAGCAGGCGCAGTTGCAGAAGCGCATCAAGGTGTGGGAGGCAGTCGATCTGTGGGCGTCGCTCTATGGAAAAAGATCTGTCGACGGAACCCGACTGCTCGAACAGCTTGGCCTCGCTGAGAAGCGGGGCGCCTGGTTCATGAATCTTTCCGGAGGCCAGAAGCAGCGACTGTTTATCGCACTGGCACTGATCAACGATCCGGAGGTTGTTTTTCTTGACGAGCTGACCACCGGCCTCGATCCGCAGGCTCGGCATGCAATCTGGGACATGGTGCGCGGCATCCGCGAGCGGGGCAAGACGGTATTTCTGACGACCCATCTGATGGAAGAGGCCGAGCGGTTGTGCGACCGCGTAGCCATCATGGAGCACGGACGCATCGTCGACATCGACACACCGGAAAGCCTTGTCCGCCGCCATTGCCCGGAGCGCACAGTCATTCTAGACGCGGACGAACCGGCCGCCGGTGAGCATTTTCGTGCGATTGCGGAAGTTGAATCCGTGACCCGCGACGGCAAGCGATTCACCATTCGCGGGCGGGGCGACGACCTGGTCACAAAGGTGATTCACTGCCTGTCGGAGAATCGGATTCGGGTGGCGGATTTCCGCACCATACTCCCCAACCTTGAGGACGTATTTCTCAAGCTGACCGGCCGCTCCATTCGCGAATAGGAACGACGATGATGCTGCGTGGACTTTGGAAACTGACGTGGATCGAGATCAAAGTGTTCATGCGCGAACCGCTGGGCGCGTTCGGGACGATCGGATTTCCGGTGTTGATCTTCATTGTCCTGGGGCGCGTGGCAAACCTCAGGTTCGGTGGCATCTCGCCCGCTGCGAATGGACTTCCGCGCGGCGATATTCCGGTTCTGGTAGCGATCTTGATCGCAATCAGCGCAGTGCTTTCGCTGGTGACCATCATTTCCATCTACCGCGAGGGAGGCATTCTCAAGCGGCTTCGCGCAACGCCGCTGCGGCCGCAGACAATTCTGAGCGCACACGTGATTGTGAAGCTGTTGCTCACGGCGGCAACGCTGGCGCTGATGTTTCTGGCAGGGAAGCGCTACTTTCCGCCGGGAGCCAATGTTCCATGGTTCTCGTTTACCGTCGCACTGCTGATCAGCACGTGGAGCATTCTGTCGATCGGCTTTCTCATTGCCAGCATCGTTCCCACCGCCCGCTTCGCGCAGCCGATCGGCGCCATCGTGATGTACCCGATGATCGCGTTATCCGGTCTGTTTGTGCGCATTGAGTATCTCCCGCCCGTTTTGCGGGGTGTGGCGCACGTGCTGCCGCTGACCTACGCCGTGAGCTTGCTTGAAGGCATATGGAACGGGGATGGGTGGCTGGCCCACATGGGCGATGTCGCAGCGCTGACGGCCTTGTTCCTCATCTTCACGGCGATCTCAGCAAAGGTGTTTCGCTGGGAATGACGCGGGCCGCAATCGGTCGAGTCTTGTGTCAGGGCACGGCTCCAGCCCTGCCGTAAATGCCTCAAAATACGAGAGGGCTTTACAGGCTGGGGAAAAACTCATCGCAAGCATGGTTTGTACCAGGGCATGACCTCAGTCATGCCGATAAGGCCAACAAAATTAGCTTGGGCTTTTGGCCCCTGCGCGATGATCCAAATCAAAAATTGACTTCTTCTGCAGCCTGTTTAGTCCCTGAGGTATTTTCTTTGAGAGTTCCTCGATCATCCGGCCCATTTATGTTTTGTCGCCTTCGCGGGTAAAGGTCAATGATGCCGAATTGATGCAGTAGCGGAGGCCGGTGGGGCGGGGCCCGTCGGGGAAGACGTGGCCGAGGTGCCCGCCGCAGCGCGCGCAAGTGACTTCGATGCGGCGCATGCCAAGAGTATTGTCCTCATGCTCATTGACGACCTTGGAGTCGGCCGGAATAACGAAGCTGGGCCAGCCGCAGCCCGAGTCAAATTTCGCGCCGGATAGAAAAAGAAGCTCTCCGCAGCCGGCACAGTGGTAGTTGCCGGTCTCGTGATTCTCGGTGAGAGCGCCGGTGAAGGGGCGCTCGGTGCCTTTTTCGCGCAGCACGTGATACTGCTGCGGCGTGAGTTTTTCGCGCCACTCCGTATCGCTGTGGGTGACTTTCGCGGGCGCGCCAGACTCTTTCGGTGTAGTGCTCATGGGACCTCCAATGGGAACTTATTGGATGCTGCAGCCGGACGATTTGATGCGTAGATGCGGGATGGCTCAGTCGCCCACTTCCGCGACCAGCTCGATCTCAACGAGCGCATCCTTGGGGAGGCGCGCGGCCTCGATGGTAGTGCGAGCGGGTGCGATGACGCCTTGCGGTGCGAGGTACTCGGCATAGACCGCGTTCATCGCGGCGAAGTCGTTCATGTCTTTGAGATAGACATTGGCTTTGACGACGCGGTCGAGAGTGGTGCCTGCCGCTTCGAGGACGGCCTTCAAATTCTCAATAGTCCGCCGGGTCTGTTCAGTGATTCCGCCGGAGATAAGCTGCTGGGTAGAAGGATCAAGAGCGGCCTGTCCGGCAGTGAAGACAAGGTTGCCGCAGCGAATGCCCTGCGAGTAAGGCCCGACCGCCTTGGGCGCAGATGAGGTGGAGACGACGGTTTTGCTCATAGGGTGATTTTAAAGGGCGGGATTGCCTGCGGTCTCGCGGAATGCTCAGGGCGAAACCCGCAAGCGGCAGGTCCGGCGGAAATCAGCGCCAGGCACCAAGCAATCCGCCGGCGAGAAACAGGCCGAGCAGCCAGTAGCCGCTATTGATGGCGAACAACTTGAAGGGCCGTCGCTCGTAGATGCCCTGGGGCAGATTCGGCGCGGCAATAAAAGCGATCCACACGAGAACGCCCAGCACGCAGCCGTTGGCAAAGCCGAACGCGTTAGCCCAGAAAATGATGTGCGCCAGAATGAACGACAGCACAATGTCGCCAATGAACGAAGCGACCATACCGAGCATCAGTCCGCTCTGCTTGCTTTCACCTTTCTTGATTCCCAGAATCTCCATCCACGGCTTGGCAAAAAGAGCAGGCGAGTACCAGATGGCTCCCAGAACCCACAGCATGATTCCGGAAACCAGGATCGCGACGTAGTTCAACGTGTGAGGGTAAATCATGAAAGTCCTTCCGCAGGCGCAATGCACCTGAGTTCACAGCACAATCAGAATGGGTTTTGATTGCGGATAAGACTGTCGTCCTCGCCAGGACCGCTGTCAAGAAAAAATCTTTGCGGAGAGCGGGTAACAACGCAGCGTCGGAGGCGGGCGGCATCAGCCGGGAGTCTTTACGCCTGCCTTCAGCATGGCGGCGGCCTTGGCGAGTCGAGCCTGCCGCGTCTCTTCCTTCTTCGCTTCCGTAATCCAGCGGCAATACTCCTTGCGGTGGGTGAAGCTTAATTTCTCGAAGGCCTCAAGCACGCCTTCTTTTTTCATCAGCTTTGCAAATTCAGGCGGCACTTCTACAGTGCGCACCGACTCGTCTCGCTGAATGACAACTTCGACAGTGTCGCCGGGCCCTTTGCCGATCTGGGCACGGACGTCCTTGAGGATGGGCAGCATGTGCTGCGGAAAGCCGTACTTCACCAGCGATCCCGTATACGGAACTCCGTCAAACGATGCGACGACGCGGATCTGCGCACTCGTTCCAAACTCAGCCTTGGTGTCGTAAGGGAAGAGGACGTAGGCGCCGTTACCGCCGGCGTCTTGAATCTTTGCTTTGAATTTGTATTCCTTCATGCGGTCGACCTCGCACCCTGCAGGAATGTGCAATCAATTTGGCACACCCGCGGCGGACTTCGCAACTTGAATTGAAACTTGATTTGCCCGAAAACACGCATCCCATCCAGCCGTGGACGACGTGGATGGGATGGGGAAGGTCTCGAGTATCTTTCCCAGTCGTTAGACCAGCCTGGCGTCGAGGCTGATTTCGGTGTTGTTCGCGAAGAGCTTCGAGATCGGGCAGCCTGCCTTGGCATCGGCGGCAGCCTTGTCGAAGGCTTCCTTCGATGCGCCGGGAACGCTGGCGGTAGTGGTAAGCGCAATCTTGGTGACCGCGAATCCGCCTTCGACCTTGGCCAGGGTTACGGCCGCGTTGGTCTCGATCTTGGTGGGGGTCAGGCCTGCTCCGCCGAGCTGCGCGCCGAGAGCCATCGAGAAGCAGCTCGCATGCGCCGCGGCAATCAGCTCTTCAGGCGTGGTGCCGCTGGCGGCGCCTTCAAACCGTGTTGCGAACGAGTAGTTGGCGTCCTTCAGCACGCCTGTTGCCGTGGAGATGGTGCCCTTGCCTTCCTTCAGTGAACCTGTCCAAACCGCACTTGCCTTGCTAGCCATAGATATTCTCCTTTGGGGATTCTGAATCGATTGATCTCTGGATCGATTGATCGCTGTTCTGGGGGTGCGCCGCCTCAAGAGGTGCCATGACGGCGTTACGGATTTGATTCTTCGGGCGCCTGCCGCGATGCGACGTATTCCGGGCCCACGTTACCTATGCTAATCTCTCACCCATGCTCCCCAACAGACCCCACGTCTTCGATGGTGAATTTGCGTCTAATTTCTCACAAAGTGGTGCGGTTTGCGCCGCGGTATCCGAAGAACCTCCCGTCGACCACCACTGCCAGATCTGCCCCACCTGCTCTCACCGCCTCACAGGCCACAAGTGCAAGCTGGTATGCACCCACTGCGGCTACTACCTCAGCTGCGCCGACTACTACTGATTCACAAAGTCCCAGTAGCCCTCACGAGAGCAACGCCCTTCCGAGCCCTGCCTAAGCAGTGTCATTCTGAGAGAACGGGGCCCCAAAAGTTCTTCCGTTTGGGGGTGGTGAGCGAAGAATCTGCTTTGTTTCTCCCCATCCCCCAATCAAATCAGTGTCCTTCTCAGTCCCACCAAAGCTTCTCTTCCTTCCCTGTCCGTGGCCACGAAAAACGTCCTCGGTTTGACTCGATTCTCATCCACGGATATATTTACGACATGAAGTTTGTTTTCACCCCCGCCGTCTCCGCCGCGTGTTGTTGCGCGCTCGACCGGCCGTGGGTGTAATTCAGGCTCAATTTCTTCGCATTCACCCCACAGCCGCTATCAGCCACTTCCGCTGATGCGGCTTTTGTATTTTCGGTATTTGATTTTCCGTGCGCATCATTCGCGCCAAGGTTCGATGAATTCTGCTCTCCTCAATTCTCGGCTCCACACCACCGCCTCCCGGCGGACTGGCTGTTGTTGTAGCCGCTGACCCGATCCGCGCCCTGATCCTCCGCGCACGTCGACACTTTTCAAGCTAAACGGCGCATCCCCACCCGCAGGGCCTTGAAAACAGGCCCATAGATCTACCGCAATTCTTCAGGAGATCCCGTGACACTCGCATCCCGTTTCTCACGCATTCTTTCCCTCGCACTTTTCGCAGCAGCCCTGGCGACCCAGGCACAGGTAGTCGGCGGCACCATCGGCGGCGTGGTTCACGACATCAGCGGCGCAACCGTTTCCAACGCCACCGTCATGGTCCGCCAGGCAGAGACCGGCGCGACGCGCACCCTGACCACGGATTCCGAAGGCCGCTTCTTCGCGCCATCCGTTCCCGTTGGCGCGTACACGGTCGCGGTACAACACGAAGGGTTCGCGCGCCAGCAGCAGACCGGCATCTCGCTCACCGTTGGCCAAAGCCTTCAACTCAACTTTGTGCTCGGTGTTGCCGCCGTCGAGCAAGCCATTGAAGTCAACGCTTCCGATCAGGGTGTGAACACCACGACCCAGCAAACGGCGGGCCTCGTCGATGAGCGCCAGGTAAAAGAGCTTCCCTTGAACGGCCGCAGCTACGACGAATTGCTCACGCTTAACCCCGCCACCGTGAACTACACCAATGAGCGCTCCGGCGGCACGGGCTCGTCGAATTCGTCAGTCGGCAACATGTTCGCGGTCAGCGGCCGCCGCCCCCAGGACAATCTGTTTCTCTTGAACGGCATCGAATATACCGGTTCGTCGCTCATCAACGTAACGCCTGGTGGAACCAGCGGCCAGTTGCTCGGCGTTGACGCAGTGCGCGAGTTCAACGTAGCGACCGACACCTATGGCGCCACCTACGGCAAACGCGACGGCGCGCAGGTCAGCATCGTCACCACTTCGGGCACCAATAAACTGCACGGCACAGCATTTGAATTCATCCGCAACAGCGCGCTCGATGCGCGCAACTACTTCGACCAAGGCGCGATCCCCGAGTTTCAGCGCAACCAGTTCGGTGCCTCACTCGGCGGACCGATTCGCACCAACAAGCTCTTCCTCTTCGGCAACTACGAAGGTTTCCGCCAAAACTGGGGACTGAGCGCCGTCACCCTCGTGCCCGACAACCAGGCGCGCCTCGGCTATCTGCCCGACTCTTCAGGCCAGGAGCAGTACGTCGGCGTCAATCCCGCCGTCGCGCCTCTACTCGCGTTGTGGCCGGTGCAGAATGGTCCGGAGCTGGGCAGCGGAATCGGGGAAGCCTTCAGCCATCCACCCCAGCACATCCGCGAAGACTTCGGCACCACGCGTTTCGACGACAACCTCAGCGGCAAAGACCTGCTCTTCGCCGTCTACACCGTTGACGACAGTACTGCGAACACACCCTCCCAAAATCCCCTGAGCCTGATCGACGAAAGCCTGCGCGAGCAGGTAGTGAGCGTGCAGGAGCAGCATGTATTTTCGCCGGCACTGCTCAACACCGCGCGCTTCGGCTATTCGCGTGCGAGCTATTTCTTCACCGGCTACAGTCCCGTTTCCATTCCCGGCTGGGTTGCCGGCCAGCCCATTGGCGCGATTGTCATCAGCGGCAGCACCGCCTCCAACGGCGCATCGCAAATCTCGCAGGCCGGTCTGAACGTGGGCAGCAACAACGCCGCAACGCGCAACCTCTTCACGTGGGACGATCACGTGTACTGGTCGCATGGCCGCCACCAGGTCGAGGTCGGCCTGTGGCTGCAGCGCATTCAATCGAACGATTTGCTGGCGCAGGATCAATACGGCCAGGCATCCTTCAGCACGCTGCAATCGTTTCTGCAGGGCACGGTAAAGACCTTCACCGTCGTCCCGTCGCCCACAGAACTAGGCTGGCGCTCTCTGGAAGGCGCGGCCTTTGTGGAAGACACCTTCAAGCTCACGCCGCATCTCGAACTCCGCGCCGGCTTTCGCTCCGAATCCACCAACGGCTGGAACGAGGCGCAAGGCCGCGCCGCCAACTACGCGATCGCCGCAGGCGTTCTGCAATCGCAGCCTGTTGTCGGCGGATCGGCGCTGAGCAAAAATCGCGCCGTCTTCCTTCCCGAACCGCGCGTCGGCTTTGCCTGGGATGTCTGGGGCAATGGCAAGACCGCGGTTCGCGGCGGCTTCGGTTTGTATCATGGATTGCTCGATACGCTCGACTATCGCCTCGACCAGACCGCGCCCTTCAACACGGCCGAGTCTATTTCCAACATCGCGGTCTCAGATCTCCACATCACGCCAGGCACAACGCCACCCGCCGGATCGAAGATCTCGCCGAGCAACGTCCAGCCGGACATCAATACACCTGCGGTGCTGAATTGGAGTCTCCGTATCGAACAGCAGATTGCCCCCCACACGTCCCTCACCGTGGGTTATGTTGGCTCGCACAGCTCTCACCAGATTCTTTCCGAAGACATGAACGAGCCAGTGCCGACTTATCTTGCCGACGGATCGCCCTTCTATCCCGCGGGTGCGAAGAACGCGAATTCCAATCTCGCTAACTCCACATCGTGGGTTTCGCAAGGCGTCGGCGCGTATCACTCCCTCGTCGTCGATGTGCGGCGATCGTTTGCAAGCGGCTTCCAGTTCCGCGGAAATTACACGTTCGCCAAGAATCTTGACGACGGGTCGGCATGGAACACCAGCGTCAGCGGCAACACGCCCGCCTTCGTTGAGTTCCCGCTCAACCCCAGGCTCGACTGGGGGCCGGCCGCCACCGACGTGCGCCATCTCGCCTCGCTTAACGGCAGCTATGAATTGCCATTCGGCCCGCACCGCCGTTTCCTAAGTCATGCGGCCCGGCCCGTCAACATCCTCGCCAGTGGCTGGACTGCCAGCGCTATCTTCGCCGTTCAAACCGGCTTCCCCTTCACGCCGCAACTGGGCTACAACCCCACCGGCAATGGAGACACGCGCAATCCCGTGCGCCCCAACTGGAATCCGAACTTCAGCGGAAAGCTGTATCCGCGCACGCCCCAGCAATACTTCAACGCCGCGGCATTCCTGCCACCTGCCACCGGCACCTACGGCAACGTCTCGCGCGATGCGCTTACCGGCCCAGGCCTCTCCGAACTCGATTTCTCCGCCACGCGCACTGCGCATCTCACCGAGCGCCTTGGCCTGCAGTTTCGCGCGGAGTTCTTCAACATCCTGAATCACACCAACCTGCAAACGCCGAATGAAGTTGCGTACACCTCGGCCACGTCGGGAGTCTCGCCAACGGCAGGTCTCGTCTCATCGACGTCGACAACATCGCGGCAGATTCAGTTCGGTGCCAAGGTGCAATTTTGAGAAGTAGCACCCACGCGAACCACAAACAAAAAACCAGCGATGCCATTGAGCATCGCTGGCTCCCTCTAATCCCTGTTCGGTCCCTGGTCCCCTAGTCCCTGGTCCCTAGTCCCTAATCCCTGCTTTTCTCGCTCGCCTTCCGCGCACCTTCAAACTCGTCGCCGGATTTCCATTCAACGGCGTGGCTCTGATTGCTCACGAGCCAGCCCAGCACAAAGCCGAAGCGCGCCATCTTGGCGTTGCCGCGGAAGTCCCAGTCTGCGCGGTACTCGTCAGACGGCTGGTGATAGTGATGTTCTTCGAAGTCTGCAAACTGCGCACGGCCCCACGTTTCGTCGTGGTTCTCGAAGAGGATGCCCTCGTCGACAGAGAAGGCGGGAATGCCGGCGCGCGCCAGCGAAAAGTGGTCGGAGCGGTAGTAGTGTCCCGCGGAGGGATCGGGGTCCGGCAGAAGTTCGAGATTGAAGTCATTCGCAATGGCCTGAATCGTGGGCCAGAGGTCGATGCGCTCGGCGCCGCCTAGATCCGCCGACAGCGGAACGCCGATGGGCAACAGCATGTCGTAGTTCAGATCGAGCGAAATGTCCCGCGCCGGCACCGGCAAATGCTCGCCGAGATATTGCGAACCAAGTAGCCCCTGCTCTTCCGCCGTCACCGCAGAAAAGTACATGGCGTGCGGCGGCCGCTGCGACGATTGCGCGAAAGCTCGGGCCATTTCTATCAGGATGCCGCAGCCCGTGCCGTTGTCGGCAGCGCCGTTGTAGATACCGTCGCCTTTAGCATCGGGATCGATGCCCAGATGATCGTAGTGCGCGGTGTAGAGCACCGCGTTCTCAGGGCCAGCGGATCCACCCGCAACACGCGCCACAACATTCGTCGAATCGTATTTGCGCACGCGGCTTTCAATGTGGGCCTTGAGATGAACGTTAAGTTCCTGCGCGTGGAACCCGCGCTGGCCCGCGCGCTCGATCCCCTTGTCGAGATCGCCGAGTCCAGCCAGGTTAAAGAGCCGCTGCGCTACGTCGTGCTGTATCCACGCGGCAGCGCGAAGGGTGTCGGTCGGTTCGCCGGCGAGGTAGCTCTTTTCGATAGCCTGCGAGTTCTGCACAACCTGCCAGCCATAACTCGCAAGATCCGTCCGGTGAATGATCAGCACGCCCAGTGCGCCCCGACGCGAGGCTTCTTCGTACTTGTAGGTCCAGCGACCGTAGTAGGTCATGGTCTTGCCCTTGAAAAACTTCTCGTCATTCGAGGGCGGCTCGTTGACGATGACAAGAACGATTTTGCCTTTCACGTCGACACCGGCGTAGTCATCCCAGTTGTACTCCGGCGCGTGGATGCCGTAGCCGACAAACACAATCGGCGCGTCCAAGTCGGCAGTCGCTTGGCCCGTCTCGTCCTTCGAAACGACCTGCGAGCCGTAAGTCAGTTCGACCGGCTGGCCGCTCGCAGGCACGAAAGCGAATTTCGTTTTGTCTTCGATGGTGTGAACCGCGATCAGCGGCACTTTCTGAAAGTAGCTGGGCTTTCCACCTATGGGGTCGCCTGCGGGTTCGAGGCCGTTGAGGGCGAATTGGGTCGCGATGTACTCGGCGGCAAGCTCAGCGCCCCGCGTGCCGGGCCCCCGACCTTCCAGCAGATCAAGAGACAGAAAGCGCACGTGCGCGCGAATCTTTTCAGGATCGATGGCGGCAGCAGCAGAGCGCGCTGCTGCTGGCAGGCCATTGATGGCCGGAACGGAATCCGTAGATGAGGCAGAATGCTGCGCGATAACGGCGCACGGCAAAGAAAGGCCGGCAGCCAGAAGACAAACAAGTTTTGCGTTGTGCATGAACTCTCCCCGGGAGATACGAAGTGGAAGGACGATGTCTCTGCGAATCTTCAGACTAATTCCCTGATCGCGGGCGGCGCAAACCCTGCCGACTTGCTGTGGGCTGAAGTTTGCAATAGCCCGGCGCGAGTGAGAACTTTGCGGGCGAGGCCGGTGAGCGCCATCGCGGATGCTTCCGCGACCGGCACCCAACGCTGATCCGCGGCATTGCCTGCTGTCGCGGAGACTTCGTGCGGCGGCAATGCGTAGACGCGCACCGTGTAGTTGACCTGCATGATCGCGTGGCGCACAGTAAATCTCACTTCACTTGCAACCACATCGCCCTCGGGAAGCGAAGGCAGTTCCCACATACCGGGCATGACGGTGTTGGTCGCGGCGCGTTGTTCAAGCAGAACTTCAGCACCCGCATCGCTTTCCCAAACGACAAGTGCGCAGGCGATTTCGCTTCTTGTCATCGGCGCGCGTTTGGGAGTCTTGTGCTCGCCCAGTGTGCGGCATTCCGTCCTCCATGGGCAGACGAGACATTGCGGATTGCGCGGCGTGCAGACAGTGGCGCCAAGTTCCATGATGGCCTGGTTGAAATCGCCGGGGCGGCGCGGGTCGACCAGTGCTGTCGAGAATTCCTCCACTTTGCGGCGGACAGCCGCTTCTCCGACAGCGTCGTGCGACTCCCACCCGCGAATGCGGCTGAGGACGCGCTCAACATTGCCATCGACCACGGCAACGGACTCGCCATGCGCAATGCTCGCGATGGCGGCGGCGGTGTAGAGCCCAATGCCAGGGAGTTTGCGCAGTTCAGTAGCGGCGGAGGGCATCTTTCCAGCGTGCCCGGCATTGATGGTTTGCGCGGCCTTGTGAAGCATGCGTGCGCGACGGTAATAGCCGAGACCGCTCCAAAGGGCCAGGACATCCTGTTCATCGGCTTTGGCCAATGCCTGCACTGTGGGGAAGCGTTCCAGAAATCCCTTCCACCGTTCGATCACCACGGCAACACGGGTTTGCTGCAGCATGATTTCAGAGACCCAGATAGCGTACGGATCGTTCGTGTGGCGCCAGGGCAGGTCGCGTTTGTTGCTCTCGTACCAATCCAGAAGCTCGTGGCGCATCCGTGCAACGATTTCCGGGATGGGCAGACGGGCCATGCGGCAAGATTACGGCATTCGCGATGGTTTGCACCCGACCCGAGACCGCTTTTGTCATCCCTCAATGTGATTAATTCCTGTGATAACCTCGCAAAGAGAGGCTTCTGCTCATGTCTACCAACAACGCACCGGGCACCCGCATTTACATGGATGCCAACGCCACCACACCCCTTCTGCCGGAGGTGGTTGACGCGATGCGTCCTTATTGGATTGAGCAGTTTGGCAACGCGTCGTCGATCCATCTCGATGGACAGCAGGCACGTACGGCGATTGACCGGGCCCGCGAGACGATGGCGGAGTTTTTCAACTGCCACGATGCCGAAGTGGTGTTCAATTCAGGCGGGACGGAGGGCGACAATACAGCCCTGTTCGGCCTGCTCCACCCTGGCGATCACCTGATTACGACATCGATCGAGCACTCTGCTGTCATTCAAGCGGCGAACAAGTTAGCCAACTTTGGCGTGCAGACGACCTTTGTTGCTCCGCAGCCGAGCGGGTTGATTGACCCGCATGATATTTTGCGCGCGATCCGGCCGGAAACGCGGCTGATCAGCGTAATGCTGGCCAATAACGAGACGGGCGTGCTGCAGCCGGTGGCCGAAATCGCCAAAATTGCAGCGGATACGGGTGTTTTCTTCCATATGGACGCCGTGCAAGGCGCCGGCAAGGTCAAGTTTGATGTACGGCAGTTTGGCTGCCATCTGCTCTCCATCAGCGGCCATAAAGTTCATGGACCCAAGGGCGTAGGCGCGATGTTTGTACGTCGCGGAACACCGCTTGACTCGCTGATTGTGGGCGGAAGCCACGAGCGCCGCCGCCGTGCGGGAACTGAAAACGTAGCAGGCATCGTGGGTCTGGCCAAGGCCGTGGAACTGGCCATGCACAGCCTTGAAGACGGCACCATGACAAAGCTGGCAGCTCTGCGCGACAAGCTCGAAGCGGGAGTTCTGGCGCTGCCGGGGACGGGGTTGAACGGAGCTTTGCCAGACGGAAAGCCGGCACCCCGCGCGGCGAATACCACGAATATCTGGTTCGACAACCTTGAAGGCGAAGCGCTGGTGATCGCGCTCGATCTGAAGGGAATCGCGGTTTCCGGCGGGTCTGCGTGCCACTCCGGCGCGACAGAGCCGAGCCATGTGCTGATGGCGATGGGACTGGATAAAGCACGGGCGCGTGCGAGTCTGCGGTTCAGCCTGCTGAAGACGGTGACCGAGGCGCAAATCGATCGCGTGCTGCAAATTGTCCCCGAAGCTGTGCAGCAATTGCGGACGCTATCTCCCGTTGCCGCCGGAACCCTCGGCTAGTATCCCGAGTCCGAGATTCTTTTCATAATCAAGAGTGTCATTCTGCAGCGTCCCTTGTGTCCTGACTGACGGTGTCATTCTGAGTGAACTGGGCCCGAAACGCACTTCAGTTTGGGGTGGTGAAGGAAGAATCTGCTTTTCGACCTTCCCCGCAGTCAGACGCACCACTTCGGTCGCGTCGGCGAATCTATCGACATCCTTGAGAAGTGACTGAAAGCAATCGGGGTTAACGGTGTCGATAAACCATTATTTGCGCCTGAACCAAAGAGGGAATGCCAATTGCTAGTACGTATGTATAGAGAACTTGGAGTTGCGCTCGGTCAGGGTCTAGATAAAAAGGAGCGAAATCATGGCTCACATGTATACATTACAGTTCACACATCGACTAAATGATGACGGCACAATCGATTCCATCTGCCGCGAATGCTTTACCACCGTTGCAACCGCAAAATCAGGATCTGCTTTGGAGCGCGAAGAGCAACGCCACCGTTGCGACGCTTTCCTGCTCAAACGGTATAAAAAGGTTCAGAGCAGTGAAAATTTTCCCGGATCATTGGCATGACAAGAAGGGAACCTGATGCTTGGCTGTGGGCGCTCTGCGGCTAACTTCAATCCCCGCAGTACCTTACGGAAAAAGGCCGATTGCAACTCGACGAATGGCATGGACTTGGCCACAGAATATGGCCATCAATAGTGCAATAGTGCAACCGATCGGTTGCAGGTTATACAAGGTCGTCAATTCATGCGGGATGTATCGCTCCAGCCGGACTCAGCATCCTGAATGCAATTGATGCGAAAATAGAGTTGCACGCTATTCCCATGCCTCAGAATCACACCATCGCCGTTGCCATGTCCGGAGGAGTTGACTCTTCTACGGTTGCGGCGATCCTCGTACGACTGGATGAGGGGACCAAGGTTGTCGGCCTCACGCTGCAGCTTTGGGATCAGACCCGTCTCGCCGGCAAGCATGGAATTCCCGATGCGCCGAAGGCAGGACGATGCTGCTCGCTGGATGATGTGTATGACGCGCGCCGCGTGGCCGAGCACCTCGGCATTCCGTACTACGTCGTGAACCAGGAAGAGCGCTTCGAGCAGGATGTGGTGCGGCCGTTTGTCTCGGAGTATCTCGCCGGCCGGACGCCGATTCCGTGCTCGCTCTGCAACAACCATCTGAAGTTTGACCAGTTGCTGAAGACCGCGCGGTCGATCGGCGCCGACTCGATTGCTACCGGCCACTACGCCGTCAACGAGTACGATCCAGAGCGCAAGCGCTGGATTCTGAAGCGCCCGGCCGATCTCGCGAAGGACCAGACATACTTTCTCTTCGGCCTGACGCAGGCGCAGCTGGCGCACACGCTGTTCCCACTTGGCCACATGACCAAGCCCGAGGTGCGCGAAGTGGCGCGGCAGAAGGGGCTGGCGCTGGCCGAGAAGCCAGACTCGCAGGAGATCTGCTTTATTCCTGGTGGGTCATATCAGAATTTTCTTGCGGCTTATCTTGAGGAGCAGGGCGAAGCAATGCCGGACACGGCAGGCGAGCTTGTAGCTTCAACGGGTGAAGTGCTGGGACATCACGAGGGCATCTCCAACTTCACCGTCGGGCAGCGCAAGGGGTTGAAAGTGTCGTCGCCTTTGCCGCTCTACGTTTTGAATATCGATGCAGCGAGTCATCGTGTAACGGTTGGCGCAGACGAGGAACTGGCGACGCACACGCTGCGCGCGAACCGCCTGAACTGGATCAGCATTCCCGAACTCACCGCGCCAATGCGTGTGAAGGCGAAGATCCGCCATCGCCATGAGCCGGCGTGGGCCACGCTCGAGCCTGTTCCAGCGGCGGAATCAAATTTCGGTGCAGCCTGTACTGAAGTGCTCGCAACCTTCGACGAGCCGCAGCGCGCCGTCACTCCCGGCCAGTCAGCTGTCTTCTACGACGGCGAAGAAGTTGTCGGCGGCGGCTGGATCTTCTAGTCAATTCGCATCAGCACCCTGACCGCAATTGGCCTCAGATGCATCAGCCCAGACGCTTGCGCATAAATAGTGTGGCCTGGGGATTGTCGTTGTAGCGCTCGCATCGCTGATAACCCCGCTTTTCATACAGTGCGATTGCAGTCTTGAGATCGTCGTAGGTATCGAGGTAAATCCACTGGACATGCTGGGTGCGAGCAAATGCTTCCATCGCGTCAAGCAGCGCGTCAGCAATGCGGTTTCCGCGCGCCGCGGGCCGGACATAGAGCCGTTTGCATTCGGCGGCGTGCGGAATTGAATCGAGTTTGCGCAGCACGACACACCCCACGACTTCGTCTCCAAGAAATGCCATCCACATTCCAGAGTCAGGCGCCTTGAGCATCTTCTGGATGCTCGCGGGCGTATCTCGCTGGACCACGTGCACGGCTTCGTAATACTCGCGCAGAGTGGCGAGGGCCTCGCTGCTGGAAGAGCGCAGGCGCTCGATCCTTACCGGCGGTTTCGACGGCTCGGCTAGGATGGCGCGAACACGTGCAAGCGCCGTGACCATCGCTTCGCGGTCGGCACCAGTCAAGTGCGTGAGCATTTTCTCAATCTGCGTTGTGGACTGCTGGTCGAGATGCGCAACCGCCTTCACGCCTGTCGCCGTAAGCGTGAGCAGTCTTTCGCGCGCATCCGCTGCAGAGACTGACTGGCGCACCAGTTTTTTCCGGGTAAGCGCGGACAATAGACGGCTGATGTAGCCTGCGTCGAGTTCGACAATCTGGCGCAGGGCGGACGCGGTCATCCCCGGACTGGCGCCGATCTCGTAGAGAATGCGCGCTTCAGTAAGCGCAAATTCGCCATCGAGATGACGCCGCCGTAAGAGGCCCAATCGCGCCGTGTAGAAGCGGTTGAACTGCCGGACGGCGGAAACCTGCTCGGCGAAATGAGGCTTGTCGCTGGCGCCAATCGGCATAGAAACAGGCTAACCCAATTTAGTTGCTTTTGGCAACTAATCTTATGGCAAACCTCAACGGCGGTGGCCGACGGTGTTGCGCGATATACTGGCCCGGCATTCTTTTCGGAGATGATTTTCGATGCCAAAGAAAACGTTTGCCTGTATCGCCACTACCATGGCGATGGCCGCTTCAACCCTCGTTGCTTCCGGTCAGAACGCACCAGCGACGCTGACGCTTCATCCCGACCAGCCCGTCTCCACCGTCAGCCTGACGCTCTATGGGCTGATGACCGAGGAAATCAACTACTCCTATGACGGCGGCCTATACGCGGAGATGGTGCGCAACCGCACCCTTCGCGGCGACTGGAGCGGCATTCTCTACTGGTATCTCGTCGAGGATGGAAACGCGCGGGCGAAAATGAGTCACGACGCAACCACCGGCCCGAGCGACGCGCTGCCAAACAGCCTGAAGATTGAAATTGAGCAAGCTGATGCGCACAACCAGGCCGGCGCGTTGAATGTGGGCTGGTGGGGCATGGCGCTGCGCCACAACACGGAATACAAGGGATCGTTCTACGCGAAGGCAGACAGCCCGAGCCTGGGGCCCATCAGCGTGAGCCTGGTGAATGACGACGCCGGCAAAGCCGTTGCCTCTGCCACAGTGAACGGAGTTGGCACGGAGTGGAAGCAGTTCACGTTCACGCTGAAGACTGGCGCGATGGAGGCTTCGTCAACGAATCATCTTGTCATCACTGCCGGTCATGCGGGCACGCTGTGGTTGCAGCTGGTGTCGCTGTTTCCGCCCACGTATCACAATCGTGCGAACGGCAACCGCGTCGACCTGATGGACAAGCTGGCTGCGATGCACCCGGCATTCCTGCGTTTGCCGGGGGGCAACTATCTGGAGGGCGAACACATTAAGGAGCGCTTCGACTGGAAGAAAACGATTGGTCCGCTCGTCGACAGGCCGACGCATCGCAGTCCGTGGAATTATCAATCAAGTGACGGCATGGGGCTGCTCGAGTTTCTGGAGTGGTGCGAAGACCTGCACATGCAGCCTTTGCTGGCGGTCTATGCGGGCTACTCATTGGCGCAGGAGCACGTGAATCCCGGCGCGGATCTCGAGCCTTACGTGCAGGACGCGCTTGATGAGCTCGAATACGTCACGGGCGGTCCGCAGACGAAGTGGGGCGCTGAACGCGTGAAAGACGGTCACCCCGCGCCCTTCAAACTTACGTATGTCGAAATCGGAAACGAAGATTGGTTTGACCGCTCAGGCAGCTACGACGCGCGTTACATGCAGTTCTACAAGGCGCTCAAGACGAAGTATCCCGACGTGCAGTTGATCGCGACCGCACCTGTGAAAGGCATGAAGCCCGACGTGGTCGACGAACACTACTACGTGCGCGCCACGCAAAACTTCCACGACGCCAACCACTACGACGCCTCTGACAGCAACTCGAGTTCACCGCAGAATTGGGACTCGGGCCACTATGACAAAGTTGACCGCAACGGGCCAAAGATCTTTGTGGGCGAGTGGGCTACGCGCGAGGGATCGCCGACGCCGAACATGGGCGCCGCGCTGGGCGATGCCGCGTGGATGACGGGCCTGGAGCGAAACAGCGACCTGATCGTGATGTCCTCGTACGCTCCGCTCTTGGTGCGCGTGGATCCGGGCGGCATGCAGTGGGAGACGAACCTGATCGGCTACAACGCGATGAAGAGCTATGGCTCGCCTGCTTATTACGCGCAGGTGATGTTCGCGTCGTATCTCGGCGATCACACGGTTGCCTCGAAGCTTGAGAATGGCGGCGCGAAGTTCTTCTACTCCTCCACGATCAACACGGCGAAGAAACAGCTTTATCTGAAGTTGGTTAACGCATCGTCTGATCCACAACCGTTGCAGATCGCGATGCCCGGTGCGCGACCAAACACAATTGCGAAGCTGGTGCGGCTGAGCGCGCCCGACACACAGACGACGAACAGCATCGACGATCCCAACCGGCTCGTGCCTGTCGAGTCGCCCGTGCATGACGTGAGCAGCAAATTCTCCATCACGCTGCCTGCGTTTTCGATCCAGGTATTGCAGATCGATCTGCAGTGAAAATTCAGACACCAGCATGAACGAGGGCGCCCCATCCAAGGTCGGCTTGGGTGGGAAAGCACGATATATCGTGGAACCGCACCTCAACGCCTGCCTCCGTCAACATCGCGCTGATGTCCGCCTGTGCCGGCCTCGACTGCTTCGCAGGTTCCGCGCCCCGCACTGATGCCGCGCTCATCACACACCCAGGAAATGCCCGCACAAATTGCTGGCCCAGTTTCATCGCTCCAGTCTCGCTTCCACCTCCCGCCTGGCGCAAATCCGCCGCTCAGCCTTTTTTCGTCAAGCCCTCTTCGCGAAGATTCCCGCCAACCCCTTCATTCCACTCGCCAAAAACTTCCCGCCATTTTGCAGGTAATTATCCCCATGCGGCGCACAATGATCTCAAATGCAAACCCTCTCTCACACGAGTTCTAAGAATAAGTTCAATAGGCCGGTTAGGTTATTAGTCCCTAGTCCCGAATCCCTAGTCCCTAATCCCTAACCCCTGTCTTTAGAAACCTCTACAGCTAACCTCAATCCACACAGACCTTTACCGGCACCCCGCTCCATAACCCGATGAATTCAGGACATCTACCTGGAGAGACGGGGTAATAGGGGGGTGTCAAGGAGTTACGCCCATGTTTAACGAATGCCGGCATATTCTCACCAGCGGACACAAGTGCAAAGCCGCCGCCCTTCGCGGAAAAGCCTTTTGCTACTACCACACCGCTGCCCGCCGCTATACCAACATCTCGACCACCTCGGTCGATCCGCTCCTGCTTCCCTCCACCGATGACACCGCCGGAGTTCAGATCGCCATCAATCAGGTTCTCCGCGGCCTCGCCTCCCGCCGCATCGACCCCCGCCATGCCGGCGTCTACTTCTATGGACTTCAGATCGCCGCGCGACTCGCCGGAAAATCCGACGAAAAGCCCACCGAGACCGTCCGCGAAACCTGCGAAGATGCCGACGGCCACACCCTAGCTCCCGAAAAGTCCACCTGCGAACCGCCCGCCGACTGCGTCAACTGCCATCGCCGCAGCTTCTGCGGAAATTTTCGTTTCCACAAACGCAAAGTGAAAGAACTCGAAGAACGCCTCGAAGCCGAACGCGAAACCACCGAATCAGAACTCGAAGACAAAGAGGATTGAATCCCTCGCGTTTGACTTGCCCCCCGCGAAGGAATACACCTAAGCAATTCCTCGCGGAGAATTCATGTCCAGATTCCTCTTCATCATGCTGTCAGCGAACGACCTCACGCCTCGCCGGAAACCCGGAGCCATCATCAAGCGCATTGGATGGATGATCGTTGCCCTGCTGCTCTCGGCGGGGTTATGCCACACGCAACAAGGCACCAAAGAAGAAGGCGTCTGGGCGCGGGAGCAGGCTTACTGGCGCTCCGTGCAAGCCAACAATCTCGAGGACTACCGCGCATTATGGAGCGAGGATTTTCTCGGCTGGCCGTTCACCAGCCCTGATCCAGCCCGCAAAGCGCACATCACCGATTGGATCACCGCCCACACCGCCAAGGGCGAACACCTGAAGAACTACTCGCTGGAGCGCTTGACGGTGCAGCTCTCTGGCGACTTGGCTACGACGACTTACCGCGTCAGTTCAACATGGGTGAACAAGGACGGCGCGGAGCAGAGCGGGAAGATGCGCATCCTGCACACGTGGCGGCGTGACGGCGATGGAATATGGCGGATCTTTTCCGGCATGAGCACGCCGGTAAACGGTCAAGGCAAATGAGAACAGGAGCATCCGCTCTTCGCTTGTAGAGGCATGACTTCAGTCATCCACAATGCGCACACTTGGAATTGTCATCCATCCTGAGTGCCGCACGCTTATCCCACGAATGATTCATCATCCGTGGGGTAAGCGGCGCAGAAGGATCTGCTTTCTGGGAGGTCCGCCACAACACTGGCTTCTTCAGTTCTGCTGCGGTGCCGCCGTCGTTCCATGCGGGTTGTCGTGCGATCCCGAATGCATCTGCGCCTCGAGATCGTCCAGCTTCTTTTTCTGATCGTCTGTCAGAAACTCACGGACTGCTTTGTCGGCCTTCATGAACACCGGCCCCATCGCAGCCTCACGCTGATCGGGCGTCAGGCTCTGATCGTCCGCGATCTTCTGCGATCCATTATGCATTTCCTGCAGGATTGGTCTGGCCTTGTCCTGCTGATCGGCGGTCAGACTGAGCTTCTCACTCAGCATCTTCAGATGCTGTTCAACCGGTGCGACCGCGGCGGCGTGAGCGTCCGGACTGGTTGTTGTTTGTTGTGCCGCCGCGCTCAACGCGAACATCAGCACGGTCCCCACTGCAAGCAAGCGAAGTCGATTCATCGTGACTCTCCTTTTCATTGGCGAACTTTTCCGTCGGCGAACCGCGCGATTCAGCCTATGATTCGCACTGTAGCTTTGAAATGCGGCCGCGTCCAGCGCGCAAGCCGCGTTGTTGAACAAAGAGGCGGGCATTGTCCAGAAACGGGTCCAGAAACGAGCGCACCAAGGCGCAGAAACCAACCGCGCAAAGAAATCCAAAGCAACCGCGCAAGCCGGATGCGCGCGTGCAACGTACGCGCGACCAACTCGGCCACGCGCTGATTACGTTGATTGTGGAGAAGCCCATCAACGACGTCACGGTGCAGGACGTGCTTGATCGCGCCCACGTGGGCCGGTCAACGTTTTACCTGCACTATCGCGACAAGGACGACCTGTTGATGAGCCAGTTGGAAATGTTTCTCGAAATGATGAGCACTTCACTTAGCGTGCGCAAAGACAAGTCGAGTCGCGTTGTGCCCGTGGCGGAGATGTTTGCGCACATCGGGAACCAGAACAAGCTCTACCGCGTGCTTTCCGATTCCGGCCACCTCAAGGACTTCTTCGAGCTTGCCGAGGGCTACTTTGCGCGCGGCATCGAGCGCCGGCTCACAGAATCCGGAAAGCTTACCAGGATTCCGCAGCGGGAACTGGCTGCTCGCGCCTCGGCGTTCTCGGGCAGCCTGCTTTCGCTGCTGCGCTGGTGGCTCGACCGCGGCGAAAAAGAATCGCCGGAAGAAATGGACAAGATGTTTCACCGCATGGTCTGGACCGGCCTGCAATAGAGTCCAGTTGTTCTCTTTCACAGTCCACTCCACTGTCCACTGTCCACTGTCCACTGTTCACCGTCCACTGTTCTCTGTCCACTGTCCACTGTTCTCTGTCCACTGTCCACTGTCCACTGTCCACTGTCCACTGTCCACTCCACTGTCCACTGTCCACTGTTCTCTGTTTCTCTGTTCTCGGGCCCCGCGCTATACTACGCCGCATGCGAGGCAAGGGTGGCTGTCTGGGAAGTCTGAGCGGTTGCCTGATGAAGCTGGTGCTGTTCGCGATTGCCGCGTGCGCCTTTTTCTGGGTGCTGATGGTGGCGTTAAATCCGTGGGCGCTGCACATCGGCGGGCGTTCCACGCCGCTGCTCTACTGGCACGGCTCGGGCATCCTTCATTCGAAAGACGGGAAGACGTATCCGCTATATGTGTCGTGGTGGCCGGGAAAACCTGGGCGGCATGGCGGGGGGAGGCGCGAGGGAAAGATCTGGAGCGCCGACCTGAAGGGCACAGGATGGTTGTGCCTCGCCCCGGAGTCGGTGGAGCGGATGGACCTGAGCGGCACGATGTATGGCGGCTACCTGACCAGCGACCAGAGTCTCTTCGACTTCCGGTTTCTGGAGTGGCAAAAGCCGTTCCAGATCAACTACCACAACCGCGGCTTTTTCGATGTGGCTGGGGCCTGGCATGGGCCGGAGTTGGTGCTGGACCGGCCTAACGAGCAGGGCATCAAGCTGAACACTGGACCGCTTATCGACAACGCGACCGTGACGCTCCACTGGGCGAGTTACGACGAGTTTGAAACCGCTTGCCGGAGCGAAGGAAGCGCAGCACAATGAAGTATCGGTCTGGAAAGAATAAGCGCAGGTTCCCAAACCTGACACAAGAGATGCACCCTTTGGAGGTCCTATGCGGAAGAACAATGTCGCGATCATCGCGTTAGCGTTTCTGGTCCCGGTTGCGATACCGGGCACCACCTCTCACGCACAAGCGCAGGCGGAGAAGGCCGCTTATCCGGCCTTGGCTCCTGTCGATCAATACTTGATGCCCGACGAGAAAGCTGAAATTGCGCTGGCGCGCACCGGTGCGCCGGCCTCCATTTCGGATGGAGCCGAAGTGATGGTGCTGGGGCGGACGGGATTCACGACCGCCGTGAAAGGCACGAATGGTTTTCTCTGTGTCGTGGAACGATCCTGGGGCGCGACCACCGATGCCCCCGAGTTCTGGAATCCCAAAATTCGTTCGCCCATCTGCTTCAATCCGGCTGCTGCAAGAACGTTTGCGCCGATCTTTCTGATGAAGACCAGACTGGTGCTCGCGGGAAAATCGAGGGCACAGATTCTCGCAGAAACCTCCGCAGCGCTGGACAAGAAAGAACTGCCCGCGCTGGAGCCGGGATCGATGTGCTACATGATGTCGAAGCAGCAGTACCTGAACGATCGCGACGTGCACTGGCATCCACACGTGATGATTTTTGTTTCAGGCGATGCGGAAAAAAGCTGGGGCGCCAATGTGGAGGGTTCCCCGACTATCGCGGCGAATGACCCTGAAGAGCGGGTCACGATTATGATGGTCCCGGTTTGGAAGTGGTCCGACGGGACGCCGGGACCCGCGCTTGTGCACTGAGCGTCGGAGATCAATCACGACAGGATGAACGGGACCGTCCGCCCGCGGGGGAAACCGATGCCTCGGTCTCCCCACTGCGACAGTCTCTCTCAATCCTGTTTGCGCGCGACCATCTCGAAGGAGAATTTCAGTTCGTCCTTGACCTTGAGTGCTCCGCCGGCGACGGAGATGGGCTTGATGCCGTATTCGGATTGATTGAGCGAGAATTCCCCCGAAGCGCGAATCACCTCGCCGAACTGTGCGATCCGCGCGGTGATGGACTGGTTGCGCGTGACGCCATGAAAGCTCAAGGTGCCGGCAAGGTTGGCGGAGTAGAGTGAGCCATCAAGCCGGGCGATGGTGACGTTTGGGGCCTCATAGACGATGTCGGGGTATTTCGATGATTCAAGGACTTGGTCGTTCATCATCTTTTCGATTTCGCGGCGGTCCTTGTCGCTGATGTCATCGAGCACGCCGAGGGAGTTGGATTTCATGGTGAGGCGAAAGCCGCCGGCCTGGGCGGCATCGGCGCTGAAGTTGACTTCGCCCGAGAAGGCGCGAATGCCGATGCGAGGGTTGTGGCCCATTGCCGACAAAATGCCCGTGGCAAAGGCCTGCACGGTGAACCGGCTGGCCCTTGCATCGACAACGTAGCGGAGAAGAGTGGCTTTGGCAGTTTCCATGTATCCGATCACGATTGCGCCGCCCGGGCCCTGTGAGGACGCGACGGGTATCGGTTGTCGATGAAGCTGGTTACATGCCGCGAAGTTTGAAGTAGCGCTCCACGTCGGGAATGACCGTCTGGGCGAGATTGCCTACGCCGAACTGCGACATGTAACGACGGATGGTGGGGTTGGAGAGGACCAAACCCGCGCCAAAGACCATGAGCGCGACACCGCCGAGCAGGTAGATGGTGTCCTTGTCGCTTGCGTTTCCATTCGCGGTTGTTTCCATCAGATCGAGTGCCATTTCATCTCTCCTTTTCCGCCTTCATATCTTTCAAACAGCTTCTCCAGCGAGAAGGCGCCTGATCAATGCTTCTGTTGCGTTGACTGCTTCTTCGACCGCAGCTTCAACCGGTTCACTCAGACCCATGTAGCCTTCTTCGCCGCCGAGCGATGCGGGCTCGCAGCCCACGAGTAGGACTCGATGCAGAGAGCCGTTCATGGCAGCGGCCATGCGGAGCACGGCTAAAGGATGCATGCTGTGCGCTTCAACCAGAGCGTCTGGTGGGGCGTTGATTTCTTTTGTGTCCGGCTCGACGATGGAGACGGTGCCGGGCGGTTGGCCGTGGGGGAATGCGTCGATGAGGATGGTGGTTTCGTAGCCATCCTGGAGGGCGTACGCGAGGTCGAGACCGCGAATGCCGAAGTCGACGACGCGTGCTTCGGCAGGCAGATTACGCGTGGCGAGACGGCGGACGACTTCGACGCCGAATGCATCGTCGCCGAGAAAAATGTTGCCGACTCCGGCGATGAGGATTGTGGGCTTGACGGCTTTGGCGGGCGAGCCCGCGGGAGCCTGCGGGTTTTGCGGGAGCGGCTCGATTTCTGCCGGGTTGAAGAAGAAACGATGGCCGGGCTGACGCATCATGCCGAGATCGCGGCCGGGATCATCTTCGACGACGACGCAGATATGCTGCGCGCCTTCGTAGTCTTCTTCAATGCTTTCGATGATGGCGATCTGACCACGAAGGGCGATGTCGAGAATGTCGCCGCCTTCTTTGGGACGGAGACGAACCCGATCGCCGACGTTGACAAGGATGCCGTCGATTTCGGCGTGGGTCACGGTGGAGGATTTGTCTTCGAGAAGATTCCATTCCCATTCGTTCATTGGATCTCCCCTTTTGTGGGCTTGAGGCCGCGCAGGATGCCGTGAAGTTTCATGAACTGCTCTTCCGGCATGTTTTCGGTGCGCTCGAGAATGCCGCGGGTGCGATCGTCGGACTGGCGCATCTCTCTCTTTTCGTCTTCGGTGAGCGTGAGGATGCGGAGGGAAAGAATTTCATCGATCTCGGTGGAGTCGAAGAGATTTCCGGCACTCTCGGGTGCGATCTGCGGATGGTCGTAAAGGATGATCGGGGAGGACAGCATGGCATCGGCGGCGTCAGTGGCGAGGACCGGCCACGTGCCCAGATTCTGGCATTGAGCAACGGAATCTTCAAAGCCTGTGGGAGGTTCGAGCAGGGAAAGAAACTCCCCGTTCTCGGTGCCAAGGATGGTGTGGGCGGAGACGAGCGAGTGAAGGAGCGTTTCTTCGCGGGTGGCAGAGCTGAATGAGGCGGCGGCGTCGCTTTCGGTGAGGTTATCCACCTGCACCGTTACGCGGACGACCTCGTCGTGACAGTTGAGGGATCGAATCTCGACGGATCCGTTGAGAGCCTTCCATTCGCGAAGGACTGCGCCTGCTCTGTTTCCGTGTTCGTCGCGCAGATACTCTACCTCTTTGCCAGCGGGGAAGGTGAAGAGTAGCGGCTCCATGGTGCAGAAGTCGGCAGGATCGAGGCCTTCGTAGGAGAGTTCGCGCTCGACGGCTTCCTGCCATGGCTGATAAACGCGTCCGTTCAACTCGAGGCGATCGACAAGGTCGAGGTCGCTTGATGCAGAGGCTTCTGTCGACGGTGTGGCGAGCTTTGCGATGGAGCGCTGAATGATATGGAGGAAACGGACCTTGACGGTGAGCCGCGTGGAGGCGTCGGTTTTCAGCAGGCATTCTGTCTGCATGCTGCAGCGATCGGAACTGTATTGCGCATCGCACCAGGACGGCGGGTAGAGGACGCCGAAGTTCCAGCGCTGCTGATTTTTGACCGAGGAAGGCCGGTAGGGATAGAGCATGTATCCCTCATAGAGAACGGCTTCGGCGATCTTTTCGACCTGCTCAAGATTCACGAATTTACCTCAACCTCTTCTTCGACGCGGGCAAGGATGCGCTCAAGCGCCTGCTCCCAGTTGAGAAGGCCATGACGCATCTTGTAGCGATAGAGGCGTTCAAAGACATCCTTGTGCAGATTGATCCACACGCTGTTCGGGTAGTAGGTATCCATCATTTCGCGCCACACTTTTACGGGCAGTTTGTAGCGGGCTTCCTGCTCCCACGAGATGGGTGCGACTTGCAGGGGACTATCCGGAGGCGCGTAGAAGACGGTTCCGCTGAATTGGAAGAGGAGCGGAATATCGCCATCGGTCAGGCCTGCGAAATATTTGGTTGCGGCGACATTGAAATCGAAGCTGCAGGGTACCTGCATATCGATCACTGTCTCGTTTCCGGCGAAGGTCGGTACGACCAGATTGACATGCGTCCATAGAAGGCTGCGCAGGGTCTGGCTCCACCGGTCGGGCTGGCCGAAGAGGTCGAGCATCTTCTCCTGTTCGCCGGGGGTGTAACGGCGTCGGGTGACCTCAATCTGAATCTGGCAGCGCAGAGCGACCGTGTGAATTGCCTCATCGGGTTCACGGTTTTTGATCTGAAGCTGAAAAGCCATCATGGGAGCGGCGGCGAAGGGGACGACGCTTGCGGAGTCGATCTGGAAGCTGAGGTCAGGCATTCACGCCTCCGCGGACGACTTCGGATTTGGAGCGCAACTGTTGGAAGAACTGGCCGACCTCGGTCCAGACTTCTGCGCCGCCGGAGAGGCCTTTCCAGTTAGCGCGAATGAGGCCGACGAGCTTGTAACATTCGTCGATGGGGGCGATGTAATACTCCGCTTCGCGCGTGCCGTGGGCATGGCCGACGCGGTTCACGAGCAGGGCCTCGATGTCGGGCTTGAGGTCATGGAGTACCGGGTTGTTTTCGGCAATCTCCGCCCAGGCATCGAGCGGCAGCAGGGATTCTACGGCACCGGCGGGGCTGGGATAGAGAGCGACGATTCTGTTTTCGACACTGGAGCGGAACAGGAAGGCCATGTTGATGGGGATCATCAGGCTTTCCCATTGTCCGTCGGTCAATTCAAAGTTGGCGAGGTACTGCGAGTCGCGTGATACTCGCTTGTAGCGCGACTTCTCCATGCCATCGAAGAGCATGGCGCAGGCGTCGCAGGCGCAGAGAATCTTGCGCGTGGCGAGTTCTACGAGATGAGGATGGTCGTGATGCAGGCCGGCACTGCAGAGTTCGCAATGCTCGACGGCGCGCGATGCCGAGCTGCGCGAACGGGTGAAGCGGCGCAGGACGCTGAATGCCTGCTCGTAGCCGAGAGAGGATTCTTCAGGCATGGCAGGCTCCTTTCCCGAGGATGAGAGACGGACTCAATCGGCACCCTCTGTGGTCAGGGAACGCGCGTTGTGAGCCGGAGCTACGACGCTGTGACCGATGAGGCTTTCGAGCGCGACAAAGCCTGAGTTGGAAGGCTCCTCAAGTCCGAGTACTTCAAGTGAAACGATATCGGGCGCGAGTTCGAAGACGCATTCTTCCACGATGGTGCGGATGTCTTTTGAGGAAGAGCCGCAACTATGGCCGCCAGCAGTGACGCGCACCTGCACGGCGCCTTCGATGATGCCGGCGAGTTCGACGCTGCAAGAGAGCTTGCGCAAACGAGGTCGCATGCGGTCGACGGATTGCTGCACGCGGGTCTCGAGGTCCTGCGGATGCAGGGAGTAGAGCAGAAGCAAGCTACTGGTGACGGTGTCGTTGCCGAGCTTATCGATGATCGCGGGTCCGGGGCCGTCGCTCTCGAAGACGATCTCCATGATTCTGTCGAGGCCGGCGCCGTGCACGTCCATCAGAAGCTGCACGAGTTCTTTGCAGGCGGTTCTGGGCGGACCGTCCGGCATCTGATCAAATTGCGTGATGAGCTTTCCGAGTTGTCGAACTTGTTCCTGGAATTCACTGCCGATTGCCACACGCCTCCTTTTCGAGCGGTTCCACAATCTGCGTGCCATGCCGGCACGGAACGAATGGCTCTGCTAAAGGGGAAGCCACTCAAAAGCAGCGGTTGGAATGATCGGAAAGCAGAACCGCTGTGTGACGCAGAGAGTATGAGCCGGACCGTCATTGCGTCAAGCTTTTGAAGGCGCCCGGCTCATACCTCAAAGTTCGATCGTGCGAAGGATCCTATGGAAGCACGCCGGAATTGACGCCAAACATCGGCGAGTGATGCGTTTCCAGGACTTTTCCGTTGCCAAGGTACATGTGCACGCCGCAGGGCAGGCAGGGATCGAAGCTGCGCACTGCGCGCATGATGTCGATGCCCTTGAATTTGTCGGGCCCGTTCTCTTCAAAGATCGGCGTGTTCTGCACCGCATCCTCATACGGTCCGGGAGTGCCATAGATATCGCGTGGATTGGCATTCCAGGGCGTCGGGGGATAGGGGTGATAGTTGGCGATCTTGTGGCCCTTGATCACAACGTGGTGCGACAGGACGCCGCGCACGGCTTCGTGGAAACCGCAGCCGATGGCTTCCTCCGGAACCTTGAAGTCATTCCATGTGCGGGTGCGGCCGGCGTGCAACTCTCCCAGCGCCTGCTCAGCGAAGTAGAGAGCTGCCGCCGCGGCATAGGCCTGGAAGTAGGTGCGTGCGCGATCGCGCTCGATGGCGTTACTCCACTTGGGGATGTGCCATTCGAATTCGGTTTCGGGAAGCGATGTGGTTTTGGGCAGATAGATCTTTACGCTGTGGCCGGTGGCCTTGATGTAGCCGATGTCGACGATACCGGCAAGCGCAGTGGCCCAGAAGCGCGCGATGGGGCCGCCGCCAGTGTCGAGCGCAAGGTAGTCGCCTGTGCGCTTGTCGTACCAGCGTGGAGACATGACCCAGGTGTACTTGTCTTTGAAGTCGCGCTTCTGGGGCTTGGGGAAGGTGCTCTGATTCCACGGATGGCGCTGGTCGACGGGGTTGCCGAGCGGATCCTTCTGGACGAAGGTCTGGGAGTTCTGCCAGTCGTCGTAGTAGGAACTGCCGAGCAGGATGCGGATGTTGAGGTTGATATCGACGAGGTTGTTTGTCACGAGCTGGCCGTCGACAACGACGCCGGGCGTGACGTACATGGCCTTGCCCCACTCGTCCATGTTCTTGTAGGTGTAGTCGCAGACGTCGGGGTTATTGAAGGAACCCCAGCAGCCGAGGAGGATGCGGCGGCGGCCGACTTCTTCGTAGCCCGGCATGGCTTCGTAAATGAAGTTGAAGAGATCGTCGTGCAGGGGCACGACCTTCTTCATGAATTCGACGTACTTCATCAGGCGGACAATGTAGTCGGTGAAGAGTTGGACGGTAGGCACCGTGCCGACGCCGCCGGGATACAAGGTGGACGGATGTACGTGACGTCCTTCCATGAGGCAGAACATCTCGCGGGTCATGCGACTGACTTGCAGGGCTTCAATGTAAAAGGCACCGGTGAAGGGATTGAGCGCCTTCATAATGTCGCCGATGGTTTTGAATCCGTGGAGTTCGGCGTGCGGCGATGCGGTTTTTTCGGCCTTTTCCCAGACGCCGGGATTGGTTTCCTTGACCATCTTTTCGCAGAAGTCGACGCCGACGAGGTTGTCCTGGAAGATGTTGTGGTCGAACATGTATTCGGCGGCTTCGCCTAGGTTCACGATCCACTCGGCCATTGCCGGAGGGCGTACGCCGAAGGCCATGTTCTGTGCGTAGGTAGCGCAGGTGGCATGGTTGTCGCCGCAGATGCCGCAGATGCGGCTGGTGATGAAGTGCGCGTCGCGCGGATCTTTGCCCTTCATGAAGATGCTGTATCCGCGGAAGATCGAAGAGGTGCTATGACACTCTGCGACCTTGCGCTTGCCGAAATCGATTTTGGTGAAGATGCCGAGGCTGCCAACGATCCGGGTAATCGGATCCCAATTCATTTCTACTAACTGGCTCTTTCCGGCCTCTTGCTCCGAACGAGTAGCAGTAATCGTGCCCATCGTAGTCTCTCCTTCTTTGCTCGGTTAGTAGTTATTGGACCGGTATCCGGTAGTAAGTTCGGCACGGGGATGCCGCCACTTTGGCTCCTTATTGACTGTGGCGTTGGTGAAACTGCGTAGAGTTCGCATCGCCTTGCCATAGGTGGAGATTGTGGCGCTGGAAACCTTCGCACCCGGCGGCTCATCCATGAACGGCATGAACTTGTCGGGGAATCCCGGCATGGTGCAGCCGATGCAAATGCCGCCGACGTTCGGGCAACCGCCAATACCCGCCATCCAGCCGCGCTTGGGGACGTTGCAATTCACAACTGGACCCCAGCAGCCAAGCTTGACGATGCACTTTGGGGAGCCGTAGGCAGTCGCGAAATCGCCCTGCTCGTAGTAACCGGCGCGGTCGCACCCGTCATGAACCGTGTTGCCGAAGAGCCATGTGGGCCGCAACTGCTCGTCGAGGGGAATCATGGGTGCCAGACCGGCGACCTGATAGAGCAGGTAGAGGACGGTTTCCATGAAGTTATCGGGCTGTACGGGACAGCCGGGCACGTTCACGATCGGCAATCCCGCTTTGGATTTCCAACCCCAGCCGAGGTAGTCGGCAAGGCCCATGCAGCCGGTTGGATTGCCTTCCATGGCGTGAATTCCGCCGTAGGTGGCACATGTTCCGCAGGCGATGACGGCAAGAGCCTTGGGGGTGAGGCGGTCAATCCACTCGCAGGTTGTGATGGGTTGGCCGGTGTGGGGGTCAGTTCCCAGACCCGCCCAGTAGCCCTCCTTCTTGATCTTCTCGTTCGGGATGGACCCTTCGACAACGAGCACAAACGGATCGAGCCTGCCGGCCTCCGCTTCGTACCAGAACTTCATGAAGTCGTCGCCATTTTCGTAGGCGAGGACGGGATTATGTAGGTGAACTTTGGGGAGGCCGGGAATTGCGCCGAGCAGAACGTCTTCAATGCTTGGCTGCGTGGCCGCGGTAATGGAGACAGAGTCGCCATCGCAACCCAGACCGGCGGTGATCCATACGATGTGTAACTCGGCCACTGCAGGTTTCTTCTGTGTTACTCGACCATAGGGAACAGGTTGTGCGCTCATGATCTGGGATCTCCTTTTCGGATGCTGACCGGTCTTGCCTCGTTCAATTCGGCAAACGCAGAAGCGAATCCTGTATCGAGTCAGATGCGATGAGTCAGTTAACGCGCCTGGCGATCCGATTAACTGTCGCCCCTAAGCTTCGCTGCCGCGATTCTTTTCAGTTTGGAGCCGACCTCATTTGAACCCGTTTGAATGCTGCAACCGGCCGTTCGAATGTTTTGACAGATGATGAGTTGCTGCAGTCAAGCGCCGGGTTTTCTGGAAAAAACAGGGAAGTCACGCATCACTCAAACGTCGTTATCCAAACAGAGTGCGCGAATGAGCCGCAAGCGGGACGGGCCTTATTCTCACTTCATACTTTTGCTCGGGAAAGGATAGGGGAATCCCCGACTTTACGCGGGCGAATATCCGCCAGCGAAGAGCAAAAAATCCGCCCCGAAATATCACGCAGTTTTTTCGTTGATCTTCCACTGAATTGCGTGCTGGATGAGTTCTCGGCCGCTGCGGAGAGCGAGCTTGTCTTTGATGTGGGCCTGGTAGGTCTCGACGGTTTTTACGCTGAGATGAAGTTCTTCGGCGATCTCGCGGGTGGCGCGGCCTTCGCCGATCCTGCGAAAGACCTCGAGTTCCCGATCGGAGAGGGAGGCGATGCGGGATTGGATCATGTTGGGCGCGCCGCCGATGTACTGTTGCAGCATTTTGTTGGACATGCGTTCGCTCAGGTACACTTCGCCGCTGAGGATGCGGCGCACCGCCACAAGCACCTTCTCGGTAGCTTCCTGCTTCATGATGTAGCCGTTGGCGCGTGCGCGCAGAGCGCGTTCGGCGTAGATGGCTTCGTCGTGCATCGACAGGACCAGAATGGGCAGGTCGGGGTCGGAGGTGCGGATGTTCTTGAGAAGTTCAATGCCGTCAGGACCTTTCAAGGAGATGTCGAGGATCATGATGTCGGGTCGCAATTGCGCAATTGCCTGCATGGCGGCCTGGGCTTCCTCGGCTTCACCGCAGACGTGCATGTCCTGCTGTTGATTGATCAGAAGGGCAAGCCCCTGACGCATGAGGGGATGGTCGTCAACCACCAGGACGGTTTTTTTGCCGGTTCTCGATGGTCTATCAAAAGCCATGTTCGTCGTCATCGGCAAGTCCCTTCGAGCCGGCGGATGCCAGGGGGAACATGCAGGTGACGCACGTCCCGCGTGGCGGACTCGCACGGACTTCCAGTCTTCCGCCGATCATCCCCGCTCGATAGCTCATGATATGCAATCCCATTCCACCATTGGAGGGCCGGACTTCCTGGATGCCTGTGCCGTTGTCGTTGATCTGCAGTGTGCCCCATACGTTTTCAGCTGACAAGCGGATGAGGATGTTCTTTGCCTGCCCGTGCTTGATGGCATTATTCACGGCTTCCTGGGCAATGTGGTAGAGATGCGTGGCCATGGCGTCGTCGTGGATGAGCACGTCATTTTCGCACTGGAAGCGGCAGGAGATGCCAAAGAGGTCCTCGACCTCACCGGCCCAGACCTGGAGGGCCGACATGAGGCCCTGGGAGTCAGAGACTACGGGCAACAGGCCTCGCGCCAACACGCGCGTTTTGTGAATCGCTTCATTTACAAGTTTCACAATCTTGGCGGCGTCAGCGGTGTCGGGCAGCTGCTTCTCGGCCAACTTTGCTTCGTGCACCTTGGCCATGAAGGCAATGCCGGTAAGGTGCTGGCCGAGACCGTCGTGCAGATCCTGGCCTATGCGGCGCTGCTCACGAGCGCTAATGTCCAGAAGAGCTCTCTCCAACTGCTCGCGCTCGGTAATGTCGATGCCGGTCGCAATAAAGTAGCTGGGCGTACCATCGCTGGCCGGGAGCATGGAGCACGACCAGGCGATAAGGCGGTGCGTATCGTGCCGCGTGACCCAGTGGCTTTGGAAATCCTGGGGAAGCAGGTCAGCGCTCAGCTGCGAAAACATGAAACGTGCGCGTTCAACTTCTTCTGCGTGGAGGAAGAAGTCCCAGATAGATTTGCCGCGAACTTCTTCGAGCGCAAATCCGGTGGTGAGTTCGCAGGCGCGATTGAATCGTACGATGCGTCCCTCGGGATCAAGAACGGTCACCAGCGCGCCGACCGTGTCGAGAATCGCGGAGACCACATTGCGTTCCTGCTGGAGAGCCCGTTCGGTGTCTTTCAAGTCAGAGATGTCGAAGGCTACGCCGTGAATAAACCAGGGCGACCCATCGGGGTGGCGGACCATGCGGGCGTCGCAATGGAACCAGACGACGCTGCTGTTGCGAGCCATGACGCGGTACGAAGAGCGCAGCGGCTTGCCGGAGAGGAACATGCCTGCTGCCTCAATGCTCCAACGCTGCTTGTCGTCGGGATGAATGCGATCGTACCAGCGGACCGGATCTTCGAGCCACTCTTCGCGGGAGTATCCAAGGGAGGCCTCGATCTCGGGGCTGACATAGGCCTCACTGACTCCGCGATCGAGATAGGCCATGAAGACGACGGCGGGAATTTGTTCGAGCAGCGCGCGATACTTTGCCTCGAGATTCGAAGCTCCGTCTTCGGATGGGGAGGGGACTCCGGACGAGGATGAAGAATTTTTCGTCGCTGCGAATACGCTGGCTAACTCGAGCAGCAGAGCTTCCGCCTCGCCCAAGTGCGGCAGGAGCGGGGTATTTTCCCATTCAGGCTCGCGCCCGGGAGGGGGATCATGCCATTCGGTTTGAGCGAGCAGTCCCATTGATTTCTCCAGAAGCCGTGCAATCCAAACTCTTAGCTTGGATGTAGGTCGGTGTTACCGGGAGCGATTTGCGGGCGCCGCCAAGCTGGTATTTTGTTGAGCGATGTCTGAGTGAACTTGCGCAGCGCATGGATGGCGCGACCATAAGTTTGGACGGCGGCGGAGGAGAGGAGTGACCCAGGAGGCTGATTCATGAAAGGCATAAATTTGTCCGGGAAGCCGGGCATCGTGCAGCCGATGCAGATGCCGCCCACATTGGGACAGCCGCCTATTCCGCCCATCCACCCGCGCTTGCCGACGTTGCATTGCACGACGGGTCCCCAGCAGCCGAGTTTTACGATGCAGAGCGGGGAACCGTATTCCTCGGCGAACTCGGCCTGCTCATAATACCCTCCGCGATCGCAGCCTTCATGAACCGTGCTTCCGAAGAGCCAGGTAGGGCGCAGAGCATCATCGAGCGGAATCATGGGCGCGCGTCCGGCGGCCATGTAGAGGAGGTAGAGCAGCGTTTCCATGAAGTTGTCCGGCTGAATGGGACAGCCGGGCACGCAAACGATGGGAATCTGCGCCCTGGACTGCCATTGCCATCCGAGATACTCGGGCAGGCCCATACAACCTGTGGGATTGCCTTCCATGGCGTGGATGCCGCCGTATGTGGCACAGGTTCCGACCGCGATCACTGCCCAGGCGCGCGGGGCCAGGCGATCGATCCACTCGCAGGTGGTAATGGGCTGCCCGGTTTCTGGATTGGTGCCAAGCGAAGCCCAGTAGCCCTCTTTCTTGTTGGTTTCATCCGGGATGGATCCCTCAATGACGAGGATGAAGGGATCGACGCCGCCCTCGGCCGCGAGGTGAAAACGCTCCAGGAATTCATCACCGTTTTTTATCGACAGAAATGGGTTATGGAAATTGACCTTGGGAATCCAGGGCATGCCGCCGAGGACGATGTCTTCGATACTTGGCTGGGTAGCTGCGGTCATGGCAATGGTATCGCCATCGCATCCGAGCCCCGCAGTAATCCAGAGGACATCGATCTCCGCGATGGGCGGAGTCGATCGGTTCATGCCTGCCACAGGACCTCCTGTGCCTTGCGCTTCGGGTGAGGGCGCAGGGATCATCTTCCTCCTGAAAGTGGACTTAGGCAAGGGGAGAAGGAACAACGCAAGGCAGCTTTCAGATGGAATTTTGCGCTCATTTCAGAGTAAGCCTCGATGTTCTCGAATCTCGTCGCGGCGGGCGCAGAGGAATTGCCGAAATGCTCCCGAAGAGCGGGATTCCAACCGGCAGCGCAAGCCCGAACTTCGGGGCGCGCCAAAAAAATCTTCGAAATCCTGAAACGTTTTTGCCTCTGAAATCACCATCGAGACGAATCGGGTAATAGCGGTCCGGCCGGAGCAGATCATTTCCAGCACGGCGTGGAGGTTCACCATGATCGGGGAGAAAAAGGGAATCAACAGATTTCCGCTTCGACTGACGCCGATCATGCGTCGCCAGATCGATCTTCTGGCGAAACGGGAGGGTGTTTCGCTCAACCAGTTCATCAGCCTGGCCGTGGCAGAAAAAGTGATGCGGATGGAGGGGTATTCGCTTTCGGACGGGCCGGGAATACTGTGGGTCAACGGGCGCATGAAAGGCGTCAAGAAGGTCTAGAGAATGTCCGGTTAAGCCGGTTCTTCGATGACAGCGCGCATCCAATAATCTCCGTTGCCATCGACTTCGATACCGTGGACCTCGCGCTCAAAGCCCGGGAAGCGCTTGCCGAACTGCTCCATGGCGAGGATGAGCTTGATGACGGGTGACTCGACGGCGCCGAGGCGTTCGCCGGGCATCGACATGGGTATCCCAGGAGGATACGGAACCAGCATGAAAGCGGCGATTCGGCCGGCCATCTCTTTGAAACGGATGCTTTCTGTCTCGCGGCGCACGAGCTTCTGGTAGGTCTGCGCAGGCGTGAGGATGGGATCGAAGTCCTCGTCGCACGCCGCATTGACGAGGCCGGGGAGGTCGAGCTCGATCATTGCCGCGTGCATCTCGTCGGAGAGCTCTCGAAGCGAAACGTTGCGGTAACGGAGGGGGAATCGCTGGACCAGCTCCGGGAGCGCCTCTTCAAGCGACGCATCCAAATCGTAGAGGCGCTTGAATTCGAAGAGGTTTTCAAGCAAGCTGCCCCATTTGCCTTTCGACGTTCCGACGGAGAAAAGCACGAGGACGGTATAGTCGCCGGTGCGGGCGATTTCGACGCGGCGCGAGTCGAGGAACTCGGTGAGGATGGCGGCGGGGATGCCCCATTGGGACATGACTCCCTGGGCGTTGACGCCGGGTGTCAGGATGGTCACCTTGGTGGGGTCGAGCATGCAGTAGTCATCGGGCGAGTCTTCGTTCTGATAGCCGTGCCAATCGTCTCCTCGCTTGAGGGTCCAACAGCTCGGTTCGGTGGTCAGAAGCTCGTCTTCGGCATCTTCAAACAGGATGCTTTCGCCGGTTGCTGGATCGATGACGCGTTCGGGCTGGTAGATACCGAAGAACCATCCATCGCCATTTTCGGATGTCGTGCGCAGGCGGTGAGCGATCGAACTCATGGCCTGGCGGAAGCTGATGGCATCTACGAGCGTCTCGTCCATCAATGTCGGGCCGGCGGGATCGTCCATCATGGCGGCGGCAACATCAAGCGAAGCAATCAGCGGATAGAAGGGCGATGTGGTGCCGTGCATCATGAATGCTTCATTGAACTGATCGAAGTCAAGCGGGGCGCGGTCAGAGAGCTTGACATGAATCATGGAGCCCATTGAGAACGCCGCCAGCATCTTGTGTGTGGATTGCACGGAGAAGATGACGGGACGGTCTTTCATTTCTTCCGGCACACCCATCGCAAAACGTCCTCGATAGAGGGGATGGAACTTCGCGTATGCGTACCATGCTTCGTCAAAATGAACACGTGGGACCGATCCAGCAAGTTGTTCCACCACTTCATCGACGTTGTAGCAGAGCCCGTCATAGGTGGAATTGGTGACCACGGCGTGTGTGGGATGCTGCGAGCGGGCACCGGCGGCGAATGGGCTGCGGTCGATCAGTTCTTGAACGGAACTCGGCGAGAAGCGCTTGAGCGGAACAAGACCGATCATGCCGTAGCCGTTGCGTGTGGGCTTGAAGTAGACAGGGCGGGCACCGGTGACGGTAAGCGAGTGGCAGATGGATTTATGGCAGTTGGCATCGGCCAGAACGATGTCGTCCTGCGCGATTACGCCGTGGCCGACAATCTGGTTGGAGGTGCTGGAGCCGCCGAGCACGTAAAACGTCCAGTCGGCGCCGAAGATGCGGGCTGCGTTGCGCTCTGACTCACCGGGAGGTCCGACGTGGTCGAGCCATGAGCCGAGCGGCGCCGACGAGATGCCCAGGTCGGAGCGAAACAGGTTTTCGCCGAAGAAGCGGTGGAACTCCTGGCCTACTGGGTGCTTGAGGAATGCAACTCCGCCCATGTGGCCGGGCGCGTCCCAGGAGTAGGCGGACTGATCATTGTATTTGAGGAGTTCGCGAAAGTAGGGCGGCAGCAGCTGGTCGTGGTAGCGCTCGATGGCGGTATCGAGGCGGGACGAGATAAAGGCCGGGGTATCGCCGAAGAGGTGAATGTACTCGTGAACCTGCTTGATGACTTCGAGGGGCAGTTCGGAAACGAGGGTGCGATCGGCGATGAGGAAGATGGGGACCTTTTTGTTGCGGTGACGCACGCCGCGGATAATGTCGAGCGCGGCGCGTTCTTCAAATTGCGAATCGCCTTCGAGGTCCCAGTCGAGCAGGACGGCGGAATAGCTGGGATCGGAGGTAACGAGCGAGAGGCCATCTTTCGGCGAGGTGGTGCGCGTGACGATGTATCCTTCAGCACCGATGGCCTCGACAAGGCGCTCCATGGCCCGGTCCGAGACAGATTCGGTCTGTCCGACCTCACTCGCAATCAACAACACCCAACGCTTCTCGTTCATCCGGTAGTGATTCTCCTGTTCCTTAAGGCCGTACACCACCCATGCGGGTTTTTGGAGCACGGCAAACACACCATTCTATCGTGAGTTGTGTTTCGGGTGTGTCAGCGGGAGGGGTGGGAACGTTAATCAATTGTGTGCAATTTGGGGAAGGACAGCGGGCTGGAAAAGGACAGATGCGGAGCGGCGTTCAGGCGTGGCGAGCATGGTCAAGATCGCGGAAAACGGATCGAAGCAGATACGATTGGCTGCCGGAGGACACGTCGGGACTTTCTGCGGGGAGTACAGATGGAGATTTTGGATTATATTTGGCGTCCCCGACGGGATTTGAACCCGTGTTATCGCCGTGAAAGGGCCTTTTATGGTGTTTGGCAATGTTTGCAAAGGTTAGGCTAAGTTTTGCAAAACACTGGTGTTAATGGCTTTGTATGGTGGGTAAGAGTTTTGTCCAGTTTGGGCATGTTATCAGGGGGAATAGTCACAATAGCGTCACAGAGGAAACAGCCGCTATTGATGGGGCCTCCTGAGTACATGGGCGTCCTACTTGCTGGCCTGTCCCGTCTCTTCGGTCGCAGGTGTGAGTGAGAGCTTGCCGTCGAGTTGCTTCGCAGCATCGAGCAAGAACTGCTGCGACAGATGGGCGTATCGGTCTGTCATTCGCGGATCAGCGGCGAGATGCATTCAGGTGGAGCGGGCATGGCTGCGCTCGAAATGTTGGTGAGACTTACGGAGCCAGGCGGAGGCAAGGTAGCGCCGGGTGAACTCGCACAGGCCGCTGCGCTCGGACCACGGAGCGTGGAAATTTGCTTCATGGAATCGGACGGCGATGGGCGCTTGCGCCCTGCCGACATGGCGGCAGGATTCTTCACACCACCCACCATCCAAGGTGAGAGGCCTGCACCCCCGATGCTGGATTCCTCCAGTGGGGATGATTGAAAAAGGGGGAGTCTCCACTCCTCCAAACCTCTCAGCCAGCATCCGAAAGGTCAAATCCTAGGCCCCTAGGAAGCTCACAGAGCAATTTGTGTGCCTAGGATGAGGAAACCCTACCAAAAATGGCCCTAGGGCCCCCAAATCAGGCCCATGTCTCAAAAAAGGGGTGCTTTTCAACCTGCAATTGGCCTAGCTTTCAGTGGCCGAAACTGGTGTTGCACTTAACATCCGTTTATTGAGACAATCAGTTCAGGGGGAGAGTATGAAAGTTGCCTTGTATGCAAGGGTCTCAAAGAAGGATGGGAAACAGGACACCGAAAACCAGTTGCGGCAGTTGCGAGGGTTCGCAAAGACTCAAGGGTGGAAGATCACCGCTGAATACGTGGACCGCGCCAGCGGCAAGCACAGTGACCGTGAACAATTTCGGAAGATGTTCACTGCTGCTTCTCGCCGCGAGTTCGATGTACTGCTCTTCTGGTCGCTCGACAGATTTAGCCGTGAAGGAACCGTGGAGACGCTGAATCATCTACAGCGGCTGACAAGCTACGGCGTGAACTACAGGTCGTTTACGGAGCAGTACCTAGACTCGACGGGCATCTTCAAAGAAGCTGTCATCGGAATCCTTGCCGCTGTAGCAAAGCAGGAACGTGTAAGACTGTCCGAGCGAACCATTGCCGGTCTGGAGAGAGCCAAGGCACAGGGCCGCATCGGTGGACGGCCAAAGGCATCCGACAATCCAAAGACTCTTCAGGGTGTACGCAAGCTGCGCGATCAGGGCAAGAGCATTCGACAGATCGCAGAGAAGCTACACCTCAGCACAAACACTGTTCTGAAGATACTCATGGTTGCATGAGGAGTCCATCAATTGATGTAAGTCAGAACCTACTTCTTTCGCGGGAAGGGGAGAGGGAAAAGAGAACTTAGCGTAGTTCCACTACTTCCTGAATTTCCTCTGAGAGCCAGTACTCAATCCCTGAAGTCCAATTAACTCCGGTGACTGAATTCAACTCTGGTAACACAATCGAAGAGTCTCTCGGTTCCGACACACTACTGAAGCGCTCCGGTGCGATCGGGTGGCTCAGTGTTGAAGTGTCTGTCAAAATCATCAAACTTTCCTCACATTCTTGGACGCGTAAATACATCGCATGGATGCAAGTAGGCACAGAATCAGCATACAACGGCTGTCAATGAATTCAATTTGAATTCTCCTTTACCCACCCGCTTTTGGTCACCAGAACTGCCGTTTGAATACCCCCCGCAGGATTCGGGGAGCCTTTAATTTGATAGGCTTGGCGAAAGATGTCTGCGTGGGATACCGATTCAATGAATGCCAGCCTAGATGTCTTCTCTGGGGTAGTTTCGCCAGTTGCAGGTAGGGTACCAGGAAATTGATCTAAGAACTCGAGAACAGGAACAAACGGCTCTTCCATGTCCATTTCCTTTTCGTACTGCTCATACAATGCCCACATAGTCTTCTCTACGTTTAAAGAGGGCACTGCCACTGCACCCAAGCCAACTTGGTCTTTGGCTTCTCGACGATTAATTGGATGACCATGAAAAAAGAGTTTTGAAGTCAAGCTGTCCACAATTTCTTCAATCTTGTGATCATCCGATTTGCCCATGTGAAGAGCAAGCAGTTTCTTCGCCATCATTCTGGATTGCGACAGAGACCTCTTAACATTTCCGAGAGCCAGAGGATGCACTCTCTCTGCCAAAAGCCTGAACGCTTGAATTAATTCATCCTCATGTTGAATCCCAGCATCCTCTTTGACCAACGCAATGTATGCAGTCACGTCCTCCACGCTAATCCCGATGAGCTTACTGGGATCCTTCGGATCGGGAGGATTGAATGGGTTCGTCACAGTCGGATCGGTCGGTCCAAGCATTCCCATCGGGTGCATCACGATTTCGTTCGCACCGAGGGCCGTCAACGTGGCGGCGCTGAACGCCTTGAAGGGAACAAGCACCGAAAATTTGGAAGCAAATTCACGAATCAAAGTGACAAGCCGCCAAGGCACCGTTCCATCTCCCCCATTGCTATGGAGGAACAGATCCACCTTCACATCTTTTTTGGGCTTGTCTATGGCTCGCAAATGATCGTAGATTTTGCGAACCGAATCCATCGCCATCTGAACTTCTCGATTTGAGCGAGTGCTCGTGATGTAGGAAACTAGATGGCTTCCTCGCTCCTTTTCCAACTGCTTGATGAGCCCCACACGTTCTGCTCTGCCCAATTTGACTCTCCACTAGCAAGGATGTTGGGAAATATACAGCGTGAGTCGATGCTGAGTCATTGATATTCAATTTTCTATTGAACGAAAGTGGCAGATTGCACCGGATTCGACAGGGCAATCGTCACAATAGCGTCACAGGGGCCACATGTAGGCAGCCTACACATTGCTGTAAGTTATTGATTTTATTTGGCGTCCCCGACGGGATTTGAACCCGTGTTATCGCCGTGAAAGGGCGGTGTCCTAGGCCGGGCTAGACGACGGGGACGCTATTGGAAAGGGCAGAAAGGCGGTCAGATTGGCCGGGATGCGCCCTTAAGAAGGGTACCAACCTGTTGAACCCATGTCAAAGAAGCGAATTCAGTTGTCAGTTTTCAGTTCTGAAATCCCCAGGACCGGCAATTCCGCCGACCTGTCCGAGGTGCTCAACCGAGTCCCACTGAGTTTAACTGGTGGATGCATCCCGTTCGCTTTGATCCGATTGCCGGGTTGGGAGAGAGCGCCTGACGTTACAGCAGACCGGGTGGCAACAACGCGCATGTGGCGATGGCGATTTTTTGCGACAATCGGCTGGACTGATGCGTCACCGAGGCCTGTCATACTCAACCAATTTTGCTTATCAGGGTGCAACGATTTCTGTGCGTATCACAGAACACGCTGACTCGCGGGTTGTAACATAAATCCTGCATTTCGTTCTCCATCGCCCGGGAAAAGGGGCGTGGGACTGAGTAAGGGGTCACAATTTTGAAACGCATTTTTTGTGCAAGCAGCACTTTGCTGGTTGGATTGGCTGTAATCGGATGCCAGCAGGCTCCGCAGAAGGCTCCCCAGGGAGCCGCTGGGATGCAGGCGATGCCAGTGAAAACGGTAGCGGTGCAGTTGCAACCGGTGGCCCAGAGCAACGAGTACATGGCAACGATCAAGTCGCGGCGCTCGGCAACAATTCTGCCACAGGTGAGCGGACTTCTGACCAAAATCCTGGTGCACAGTGGCGAGCACGTGAAGGCCGGCCAGGCGCTGATGGAGATCGATCCGCGCCAGCAGCAGGCGACGGTGGCTTCGCAGGGAGCGACGGAGCGGCAGAAAAAGGCCCTGTACGACTACGACAGCATCGAACTTGGTCGCCAGAAGAAGCTGTTCGACGCCGGCGTGACGAGCAAGGACGCGCTGGACCAGGCGCAGCAGGCCTACGACAATGCCAAGGCTGACTACGAAGCTGCCCGGGGAACGCGAGACGTGCAGGAGGCTCAGCTGGGGTACTATTCGGTTCGCGCACCGTTTGACGGAGTGGTCGGAGACATCCCCGTGCACGTGGGGGACTATGTATCTCCGCAGTCGTCGCCGACGAACTTTTTGACGACAGTGGACCAGCCCGGGGATCTCGAGGCGTACATCTATATTCCGACCGAGCGGTCAAGCCAGGCGCGCATGGGCCTCGCCGTAGAGTTGTACGACACGAGCGGAAAGCTGCTGGAGAAGTCGAAGATCGATTTCCTGTCGCCGCAGGTGGATCCAAATTTGCAGGGCATTCTGGCAAAGGCGCCTGTGCGCCCCACGCCAGACATCATGCGCAACGCGCAGTTGATCAAGGCGCGGGTAATCTGGAGCACCAAGCCGATGGTGGTGGTGCCGGTTCTGGCAGTTACGCGGCAAGGCGGGCAGCCGTTCATTTACGTCGCGCGGAAGCAGCCGAATGGGCAATACATCGCCGCGGAGACGCCCGTCACGCTTGGAGACACCGTCGGAAACTCCTACTCCGTCACCTCTGGCTTGAATGCGGGAGACCAGGTGGTGGTGTCGAGTACGCAGTTCCTTGTGAACGGAATGCCGGTTTCTCCGATTCCTGGCTAAGCATGGCTGCTGCCTGCAGGCAGTGCGCGTGAAGGCGCGGGCCGGAACACAACGAAAGAGGACTCATCTTGTTTGTTGATTTTTTTATTCATCGACCGGTGTTTGCAACGGTTTGCGCGCTACTGATTATTCTGGCGGGAGCGGTTTGCATTCCCACTCTTCCGGTGGCGATGTATCCCACGCTGTCGCCGCCACAGGTGAACGTAACCTGCAACTATGTGGGCGCGAATGCCGATACGGTGGAGAAGGCTGTCACCATTCCCCTCGAAGAGGCGATCAATGGAGTGGAGGGCATGCGCTACATCCGCTCCGCCAGCACCAATAGCGGGACGAGCCAGATCACCGCGACCTTTCAGACCGGCTACAGCCTGGATATCGCGGCCGTCGATGTGCAAAACCGTGTCGCCAGCGTAACGGGACGGCTGCCTGCGGCCGTGAATGCAACCGGAATCACGATTACCAAGGCAAATACCAATTTTGTGTTCGGCGCGGGATTCTTTACGCTCGATGGACGCTATTCTCACGAGTTCATCTCGAATTACCTGGATGTTTACGTAAAAGACGCGTTGAAGCGCGTGCCGGGAGTGGGCGACGTGAATATCTTTGGCGAGCGCAAGTACGCGATGCGCGTGTGGCTCGATCCGCTGAAGCTTTCAGTGAATGGCCTTACGGCAACGGACGTGATCAACGCGCTCCTCGAGCAGAATGTCGAGATTCCCGCCGGCCAGCTGGGACAGCCGCCGGCCAACGAAAACCAGGCCTATCAGATCCCGGTGCGCGTGGTGGGGCGTCTTTCGAGCCCAGAGCAGTTCGACAACATCATTATCAAGAGCAATGCCAACGGACTAATCCTGCTGAAGAATGTGGGACACGCTGAGATTGGTGCGGAGGACTACAGTTCGTCGCTCGAATACAACGGGCACTCGGCGCAGGGCGTTGGCGTGATTCAACTCTCCAACGCGAATGCGCTCGATGTAGACACCAAGGCAAAGGCCGTTTTGCAGGAGCTTTCGAAGAGCTTTCCTCCGGGACTTCAGTATGCCGTCGCATTCGATTCGACAACGGTTGTCGGGGATTCGATCCGCGAAGTGCTTGTGACTCTTGGCGAGGCCATCGGGATCGTCATTCTCGTGATCTTTCTGTTCCTGCTGGATTGGCGCGCGACGATCATTCCGGCAGTGACAATTCCGGTTTCGCTGATTGGGACCTTTGCGTTCATTCGGATCTTCAACTTCTCAGTCAACTCGCTGACGCTGTTTGGAATTACGCTGGCGACCGGCTTGGTGGTGGACGACGCGATCGTGGTGATCGAGAACGTGCAGCGACACATCGCCATGGAGCACTCAAACCCGCACGAGGCGGCGTCACGCGCGATGAGCGAGGTGACGAGCGCGGTGATTGCAACGTCGCTTGTGCTGATTGCCGTGTTTGTGCCGGTCTCGTTTTTTCCGGGGACGACGGGAATTCTGTACCGGCAATTTTCGCTGACTATCGCCTTTTCGATTGCGATTTCGGCGTTCAATGCTCTGACGCTTTCGCCGGCGCTTTCAGCGATGTTCCTGCGCGGCGAAGAGGCGCGGCCGCAGCAACTTGATTTTCTGCACATCAAGCCGCTTTCGCGAGCGTTTGCGGGGTTCATTCACGGCGCAGATGGGTTGGTGACGTGGCTGGGCAAGACGTACGCAAAGATTATTCACGTGGCGCTGCAGCTTCGGTTCGTGTTGTTGTTGGTCTTCTTTGTCGGGCTCGGAGCGACCGCATGGATCTACAGGACCGTTCCGACTGGCTTCATTCCGCAGGAAGATCAGGGGTATTTAATTGGAATCGTGCAGGCGCCGCCGGGCTCTTCGCTGGCTTATACCACTGCTCTTGCCGATCGCGCGCAGGCGGTTATCTATTCGAATAAAGATATTGTCGGTGCGTTTTCGATCATGGGTTTCAGCTTTACGGGGAACGCTTCAAATGCGGGATTGATGTTTATCAGCACGAAGCCTGCGAAGGATCGCAGGGGAAAGGGTCATTCTGCAGCGGATATTGTTGCCGACCTTTCTCCAAAGCTCGGTGCATTCATGTTTCAGCCTAACGGCGGTCTCGTCGCCGTGATCCAGCCACCGGCCGTGCAGGGTGTCGGCAGCTATGGTGGCTTCCAGTTCATGCTGCAGGATACGGGCGTGAACACCATCTCTGATCTTGACCGTGTGGCGCACCAGGTTGTCGGAGCCGGACGCGCGCGTAAAGACGTGACCGGGCTCATCACAACATTTTCGGCAAACGATCCGCAGGTGCTCGTCAACATTGATCGCGACAAGGCGAAGGCGATGAATGTGCCGCTTTCGCAGATCACCACTGCGCTCGGCGTGTTCATGGGTTCACAATACGTGAACGACTTCGATTTCAATAACCGCACCTACCGTGTGTATGTACAGGCCGACCAGCCTTATCGCATGACGGCGAAAGACCTGCATGATTACTATGTTCGGTCGGATTCAGGACAGATGATTCCGCTGGACAATCTTGCGGCGGTAACGGAGAGCTCGGGTCCGCCGGTGATTACGCACTACGACCTGTTTCGCGCGGTCGAGATCGATGGATCGCCCGCGCCTGGATTCAGTTCGGGCCAGGGAATCACGGGCATGGAGGAGTTGGCAAAGCAAAACATGATGCCCGGCATGCGTTACGAATGGACCGGACTGACGCTGGATGAGATTGAATCGAGCGGGCGCGCACTGATCATCTTTGGGCTCGGACTTCTCGTGGTGTATCTCACGCTTTCGGCGCAGTACGAGAGCTTTGCGTTGCCTTTCATCATTTTGCTGGCGGTGCCGATGGCGGTGCTTGGCGCACTGGGGTTGGTGGCGCTGCGCGGCATGTCAAACGATGTCTACTGCCAGATTGGGCTGGTGATGCTGATTGGTCTCTCGGCCAAGAACTCGATTCTTATCGTGGAGTTTGCCGAGCAATTGCGGCGCAAAGGCCGATCGATTGCGGATGCTGCAATTGAGGCGGCGGAGTTGCGGCTTCGTCCGATTCTGATGACTTCGTTCGCGTTCATCCTAGGGGTACTGCCGCTGGTATTTGCAACAGGTGCGGGCGCGCTGGGAAGACGCTCAGTGGGCACAACGATTGTGGGCGGCATGCTGTTCTCAACCGTGCTAAACCTGGTGTTCATTCCCGTGCTGTACGTGTTGTTGAGCCGGCTGTTGCGACGCGGCGACGATCATGGGGCGGCGCAGGAGGAAGCGATCTAATAGCCTTAAGACTTGCTGCGATGCGCGATGATGTAGTCCTTGATGCGGTCGTATACCTGACTCGGGACTACACCTCGATCGACGAGGTCGTTTTTGCCACGATAGGGGCGGTAGCGAATGATGCGCGCAGCCCAGGTGCGCGTTATGCCGGGAACCTTCATGAGTTGATCGAGGGTCGCGGAGTTGAGATCGACGCGCTCTTCCGGCGCGGGCCGAGTCTGAAAGAAGGCTTGGGCTTGTGCGGATTGAGAGGCGAAACCCGCATAACCGGTCGAGAGAGTATAGATGAGCGCAGCCGCCAGGGTTCGAAAGAAAGGTTGTATCCTCACTGGCCTATTCTGCTCCCCGGGCGATGGACGCGTAAACCTTCAGTCAGGAACATGGCGAAAAGATGGAGACTGGGAGGCCGGTTTCCTGCAAAAATGGTGTTATGGCAATCCCCCCAGTTGCTTCTTCCGCCGGACAAAAGCTGCGCAGTCGAGTGCTTGGCAGCACGCGGCTCGTCATTCTTCTCATTCTCTTCGCGCTGCTGGCAGTGTGTCTTGTATTTGCGTGGACTACGCGCGATGCGATGGGGAATCTGTCGTTCCTGAATCCAAAGAACAATCCCAACCGCGCGATCGGCGGGAAGAAGACGATTGTGGATGTGAGTCCGTGGCAGACCGCACAGGCACTCGCTCCGCTCGCCATGACAGCGGAGGAGAAGGAGTACGCGCAGGATGCCGAGAGACTTGCAGACCACGAAGTCGACCAGGCATTCGCGTCGTCGTTGCGCCAAGCCACGCTCGACTCGCAGCACATAACCCTTACCGGCGATGCGCTGGCGCTTTCGAGGAAGGTGACACAGTTGCAACAGCTCATCGCTCAGGACAAGGATGACGTGCAAACGATCACCGAGCACTTGAAGTTGCCTCCGCCAAAGAACGGCAAGCCTGCCGAGTATGACGAAGGCGACCTGCAAGTGTCGAAAGCGCAGCTCGGGTTAGACACGGATGAGCTGGCCGACGCGCAGCAGGATCTGGATCGGGCATCCGGGGACCAGACATCGCAGATACAAGCAGAGCTGAACGCGCACGAATCCACGATGCGCGAGTACGACAAGCGAGTTCACGAGGGCGGCCAGTTGGCGGTCATCTCAGAACGCCGCTACGGAACCATGGCTGGACGCATTGGTGCGTGGTTCAGGCAGCGAAGCCGCTACGATCTGCTGCAACAAGCTCTAAACCAGACGAGAGCCGACATTGCAAGCCTGACCGCGCAGCATAACGCACTTGAGACGAAGGCCAACTCAGCCGCGGTCCACACAGACGATCTTGACGAGAAACTCGAGGGGCTCAAGGACAGAACCGCGCAACGGCAGATTCTCAGCATCCTGGACGATCGCATCCAGACGGAGCAGCAGCTGGCGACCGTGTATGGCAAATGGTCCGCGCAAGTACTGCTCCAGCATCGCATAGTGCTCCACCTGATTCTGCAGTCGCTGGCGTTGATTGCGTTTATCGGTATCTGCATGGTTTCTTGCGATGCCCTGGTACGCCGGCTGATGGACACGCCCGTACTGGACCGCCGGCGTTCGCAGACCCTGCGCAGCATTCTGGAACTCTCCATCCAGGTCGTCGGGGTCGTGATTATCCTGCTGGTGATTTTTGGTACGCCCCGTGAGACGCCGACAATTCTTGGCCTGGCGACGGCAGCGCTTACGATTGCGCTGCAGGACTTCATTATTGCGTTCCTCGGCTGGTTTGTGCTGATCGGCAAGAACGGCATTCACGTGGGAGATTGGGTGGAGATTGACGGGGTGGGCGGTGAGGTGATCGAAGTGCGGTTGTTCACCACGACACTGCTGGAAACCGGGACACTTGCGGACAGGGGCTTGCCGACGGGGCGCAGAATCACCTTCATGAATGGGTTTGCCATCCGCGGGAAGTACTTCAACTTCTCGACCAGCGGGCAATGGATGTGGGATGAGATTTCGTTGACTCTGCCTGCGACGGAGAATGTACACGAGCTGCTCGACCGTATTCAGAAGGCGGTTGTGGGGGAGACGGAGAAAAATGCCGGTCTCGCCGAGCAGGAGTGGAAGCGTGGTGCGCACGGCGACAGCCTTAGCCGATTCAGCGCGACCGCCGTGGAGAACCTGCGTCCGTCGGCCTCAGGCATAGAGGTTCTGGTTTGCTACGTGACGCGCGCATCGGAGCGATTTGAAGTGCGGAACCGGCTGTATCAGAAGCTGATTGAGCTGCTGCGCAATCCCGGACCGAAGACCGAGCCGGACGCAACTGTCGGCGCGAAAAGCGGGTAGACTGCCCGCGAGCATTTCTGATTGAGCACGTGAGGTTGACACCCGTTGATGGATGCCTTACTTTTGAAACAGATGCACAGCAGCCGCCATCACGGTCATCACCACCATCATGGAACATCCATGCCGGCGGACTGTCATGGCCTGAAATAGACGGCCAGAGAGATCGAAGAACCCCAAAGCCCGCCGGCACAAGAGCCGGTGGGCTTTTGATTTTGCAGCAGAATCCAACGTAAATCGAGAAAGACGATGAACTCACAACCAACAATTGATTTCGAAAAGATGGACGGCCTTGTGGCCGGCATCGTGCAGGATGCGCAGACCGGCGAGGTGCTGATGCTGGGTTTTCTAAATCCGGAGAGCTACGCTAGGACGCTTGAGACGGGATTTGTTACCTTCTGGAGCCGCTCGCGGCAGAAGCTGTGGATGAAGGGCGAGACCAGCGGCAATCGGCTACGCATTGTTTCTGCAGCAACCGACTGCGACAACGATTCGCTGCTGTTTCGTGTGATGGTGGATGGCGACGGGCTGGTCTGCCACGAGGGCACCGTAAGTTGCTTTACGAAGCCAGTTGCGTTTTCAAAAGTGGTGGAGGTGGCGCGTGGCTAACAAACTCCGGCTCGGATTGCCCAAGGGCAGCCTTCAGGATTCGACCATCGCCCTCTTCAAGCGCGCGGGGTGGAATATATACACGGACGGGCGATCGTATTTTCCGTCGATTGATGATGCGGAGATTGAATGCATGCTGATTCGCGCGCAGGAGATGGCGCGCTACGTCGAACACGGCGTACTCGATGCCGGACTAACCGGCATTGATTGGGTAGTGGAAAGTGGACTGGATGTTACGAGCGTGACCACGTTGACGTACGCAAAACAGAGTCGGCGCAAGGTGCGCTGGGTGCTTGCAGTGCCTGATGCGAGCCGGTATCAGAGGGCTGAAGATCTGGAAGGGAAGATTATCGCGACGGAACTGGTGGAAGTCACGAAACGATACTTTGCCGAAAAGGGCGTGAACGTAAAGGTAGAGTTTAGCTGGGGCGCGACCGAGGTGAAGCCGCCAACGCTCGCTGATGCGATTGTGGAAGTGACTGAAACGGGCAGTTCACTCAAGGCGAATCATCTAAAGATCATTGACACCGTGATGGAGAGCGAGACCCACCTAATCGCCGGAAAGATTGCTTTGGTCGACGACTGGAAGCGTGAAAAGATCGACCAGATCGCGGTGATGCTACGGGGAGCGATCGATGCGCAGTCGCAGGTTGGCCTGATGCTCAACGTGCAGCGCGCTGATCTCGAAGGTGTGCTGGCGGTGTTACCGGCGTTGAATTCGCCGACGATATCGCAGTTGAGCGATTCGGATTGGGTCGCGGTGAACACGATTGTCGAAGAGCGCGTTGCGCGGGATGTAATTCCCAAGCTGAAGGCTGCGCGTGCAACCGGGATCGTCGAGTATCCGCTAAACAAAGTAGTGCTGTAGGAAGAGACGGGACGAGAACGATGAAGGTGATTCGAACTCGAGGGCGAAGAGCAGGTGAAGCTGCCGCCGTCTTGGCTGCGCTGGAAAGGCGGGGTGGCGCGGCCCTGGACTCCGTGCTGCCGGCGGTGAAGCGCATCGTCGCGCGTGTCCGCCGCGATGGTGATCGGGGGTTGCTTCGCCATGCTGCACAATTCGACGGGCTTGAGGATGCGTCGCGGTTGAGGATTGAGCCGCAGGAGATGGCAGTGGCATGGGATGCGATTGATCCGGCGCTCCGCGAGGCGCTCAGGGCGGCGGCGGGACAGATTCGGCGGTTCGCGAAGCAGCAGCTTCCCAAGTCATGGAGCAGATCTTCGACGGCAGGGCTCACGGTGGGACAACTTGTGCGGCCGATCAGTTCGGTGGGTTGCTATGTGCCCAGTGGGCGCCATCCGTTGCCTTCGACGCTGCTGATGACGGCAATTCCCGCGCAGGTGGCGGGAGTGGAGCGGGTTGTTGCGGTTTCGCCGAAGCCTGCACTGGAAACACTGGCGGCGGCACATCTGCTTGGCATCAGCGAGTTCTATCGCGTTGGTGGGGCACATGCGATTGCGGCGTTGGCTTACGGTACGGCGACGATTGTGCGGGTGGACAAGATTGTGGGGCCTGGCAATTTGTATGTGACAGCGGCCAAGCGGCTTGTTGCATTTGATTGCGCGATTGATATGCTGGCGGGGCCGACAGAGGTTGTCGTCATCAGCGAGCGCGGCGATCCGGCAGAAATTGCGACAGATCTTGTTGCGCAGGCTGAGCACGATCCAGAGGCGCTTGCGATTTTCGTGACGACTCGAAGTGAACTTGCGCGACGGGTGGTTGGGGAAACCAGGAAGCAAAGTCGCAAGAATCCCATAGCGCGCGCGGCGCTCGATCGGAATGGGGTTGCGATTATTGCGGCGGACGTTGAGGAGGCTCGTGAAATTACGAATCGGCTTGCGCCAGAGCATTTGACGGTGGATGCGGTTGAGGATCTGGAGTGGGTGTCGCATGCCGGCTCGGTGTTTGTGGGCCGATGGTCGGCGCAGCCGATGGGCGATTACATTTCGGGGCCGAACCATACGCTGCCGACTGGCGGGATGGCGCGGGTGCGTGGCGGACTTAGCGTGAATGATTTCGTGAAGCTCGTTACGGTGCAGGAGTACACTGCGCGAGGAATTCGCTTGCTGGGTGCTAAGGCAGCCTTGCTGGCGGAGGCGGAGGGCTTGACTGGACACACTGAAGCAATTCGCGTGCGGTTGCGCAAGGCTTCACCGAAGCAAGTTTCGGCTGGTGCACGCGGAAGCAGGGCCCATGCGTAAATCCGCTTCAGTTGTTCAACCGATTCCGCGTGCGCGTGTTCAGGCGATGAAGGAGTATCACCCGCCGCTGGGGAATCGCGATGCGATGCGGCTCGACTTCAACGAGAACACGGTTGCGTGCTCGCCTAGAGTGCGCGAAGTTCTGGGCCGCATCTCAGGCGGGGAGCTTACGCGCTATCCGGAAAGAGCGCCGGTGGAGAGGATAGTGGCGAAACACGTGGGCGTCGCGCCGGAGCAGGTTGTTTTGACAAACGGAGTGGATGAGGCGATTCATGTTCTGTTCGAAACATTTCTCGAGGCAGACGACGAGCTGCTGCTACCAGTTCCGACGTACACGATGTACGAGGTATACGCCTCGACAACCGATGCACGCACGGTGAAGGTGCAGGCTGGTGGCGACTTGCAGTTTCCGTATGAGCGGCTACTGAGCGCGATTACGCCGCGGACGAAGATCATTGCAATCGCAAATCCCAACAGCCCCTCGGGGTCGATTGCGACGCGAGAGCAGATTGTCGAGATTGCGCAGCGGGCTCCGCAGGCCGTGGTGCTGGTAGACGAAGCGTATTTTCACTTTTATGGCGAGACCGTGATCGACCTGATTGATACGGTGCCAAACGTGATGGTGGCGCGGACTTTTTCGAAGGCGTACGGACTGGCGGGGTTACGGCTGGGAGTGCTGGTCGGGCCGGTAGAATCGATGCAATGGATCCGGCGCGTACTTTCGCCGTACAGTGTCAACTCGCTGGCGCTGGCTTGTTTGCCTCCGGCGTTGGAAGACGCAGCCTATCTGAACTGGTACGTCGGGGAAGTGAATGCGGCGTGTGCGGAGTTTGCAACTGCGCTGGACGCGGCGGGTGTGCGTCGATGGCCGAGTAGTGCGAATTTTATCCTTGTGGAAATCGGGTCAAGACACGCTGAATTCGTCCGCCTGATGTCGGACTGTGGCGTACTGGTGCGCGATCGATCGAATGATCCGGGATGTGACGGTTGCGTTCGCATCACGATTGGCACGCGAGAGCAGATGGGCGAAGCCGTGGGCGTATTGAAGAGGACGCTGGAGACACTGCGCGGCTGCAAGGAGGGGCGATGATGGCTATTCGATTGCGGAAGAGTTCGAGTAAGAATGCAACTCGCAGGGGCGTCGTTGTACGCGATACGAACGAAACTCGCATCGCCATTGATCTTAAGATCGAAGGCAAGGGGCAGTACAAGATCTCCACCGGCATCCGGTTTTTCGATCACATGCTGGAGCTGTTTTCGCGGCACGGGGCGTTTGACTTGGAACTCACGTGCAAAGGCGACTTGGATGTTGATCAGCACCACACAGTTGAGGATGTGGGGATCGCGCTGGGTGAGGCTTTCGATCGTGCGCTGGGCGACAAGCGCGGGATACTGCGCGCGGGCTATTTCATCATGCCGATGGACGAGACGCTGGCGATTGCCGCGGTGGATTTGAGCGGGCGGGCGGCGTACGCAGTGGACACAAAGGTAAGGACGCGCTTGGTCGGCGACCTCCAGTCGGAGTTGGTGACGGATTTCTTCGAGGGGTTTGCGCGGGGCGCCCGGGCGAATGTGCACGTGAAAACGATGTACGGCCGGTCGAATCATCACAAGATCGAGGCGATCTTCAAGGCGTTTGCGCGGGCGTTGCGTGTGGCATGTTCGCGCGATAAGCAACTGGGCGAGTTGCTGCCGAGCACCAAGGGGCTCCTTTGATGCGCGTCACGGTCATTGACTACAAGGCCGGAAATCTGACTTCGGTATTGAAGGCGCTGCGGCACCTGGGTGCGGACGCAGTGGTAACGGATTCGGATTTGTCGCTGATCGGGTCGGCGGAGCGGATTGTGCTGCCAGGGGTCGGGCATTTTGCGGCGACCGAGCGGTTGGATTCGACAGGTATGACCGAAGCAATCCGGACGGCGATTTCGCGGGGAGTGCCGTTTCTTGGAATTTGCGTGGGAATGCAGTGGCTGTACGCAGGGTCGAGCGAAGCGGCGAATCAGCGGGGGCTTGGACACTTCAAAGAGTCGTGCACGCGATTTCCGGAGTGCAACCAAAAGGTTCCACATGTGGGTTGGAACTCATTAGAGACCAATTCAGGATCGCGCCTTCTTGTTGGAGTCGGGGCGGGCGAGTTCGTCTATTTTACGCATTCCTATAAGGCACCCATCACGACTGAAACCGCTGCGATGGCACATTACATTGAGCCTTTCGCCGCTGCCGTGGAAAGCGGCAACGTGATGGGTGTTCAGTTTCATCCGGAGAAGTCTGGAGGGACAGGACTGAAGATTTTGCGCAATTTTATGGAGGCCAGAGCTTGAGGATTCAATTCACTCTTACGCTGGCTGATTATCAAGCTGCGCAATATCTTCGTTGGCACCAATCATCCACTCGGCGCTTTGTCCATTTCTTCGTCTATGAGGGCATACCGATTCTCGCGGCTGTGACTGGGTGCGTGGTTGTCAAAAAGCTGGGTTTACCTGGGCTGGGAATGCCCTATTGTTTTGAAACCCTCTTCGGCTTGACTGTTGCGGTCGTCTACTTGAAGCTGACGGCCAAAGGACGGCAAGCCAAGAGATACAAGAAGCAATTTGAACGCAGATTCTCATCCGAGGAAAGAACTGCCTGGATTGAAATGAACGACTCAGCTGTATCGTCTGCAATCGCCGGAACTGCCGCGGAGTCGTTTGAGTGGAACAAAATCATCGAATTCGCACAAGACGACAAGATGACGCTCCTCTATTTGACAGAGAAACGGTTCCTGCTCTTCCCGACTCCCGCGCTGGACTCTGCGGATCGTGCCGACCTTGACGACCTAATCGCCAGCCAATTCGCCGCGAGGATGTCATGCTGACCAAGCGAATCATTGCCTGTCTCGATGTCCATGAAGGGCGGGTAGTGAAGGGCGTTCAGTTTGTGGACATCGTGGATGCCGGTGATCCGGCGGCGCTTTCGGCGCGACATGCGCGGGAAGGCGCGGATGAAATTGTGCTGCTCGACATTACGGCTACCCACCAAGGGCGGCAGACATTGTTGGAGACGGTGCGACGCACGGCGCGTGAGTTGTTCGTGCCGTTTACCGTGGGAGGCGGCATTCGCAGCGCAGAAGAGGCGGAGCAAGTGTTCGAGGCCGGCGCAGACAAGATCAGTATCAACTCGGCGGCTCTGGCCGATCCCACGCTGATCGGCGCAATTGGGCGCACTTTTGGAGCGCAGGCTGTGGTGGTGGCGATCGATGCGAGGCGTGATCCAGAAGCCGACGACCCGGTGCGCGATGCGCAAGTGTTTGTGCAGGGTGGACGCAAGCCATCCGGACGACGTGTGGTGGAGTGGGCGCTGGAGGCGGAGGCACGTGGAGCGGGAGAGATTCTACTTACGTCAATGGATGCGGACGGGACGCGGGCGGGATTTGATTGCGAACTCACAGCGGCAGTGAGCGAGTCGGTGAATATTCCGGTGATTGCATCGGGGGGCGCGGGGACGGTGGCGCACTTCGTCGACGTGTTTGGCAGAGGGAAGGCAGACGCGGCGCTCGCGGCGAGTATCTTTCACTTCGGCGTGTCGAGTGCGCGGTCACTCAAAGAGGAACTGGTTGCCGCAGGCGTTCCGGTGAGACTGCCATGCTGATTCCTTCGATTGATCTCATGGGCGGCCGGATCGTGCAACTGGTGCAGGGCGAGAAGCTGCGGCTCTCGTTCGATGACTTCGAATACTGGATCGAGAAGTTTTCACGGTTTCCACTGGTACAGCTTATCGATCTCGATGCGGCGATGCGACAAGGCGATAACTCTGGCCTGGTCGTGCAGATCGCGCGGCGGCTTCCATGCCAGGTGGGAGGGGGGATTCGTTCGACCGAACGGGCCAGCGAGATTATTAACGCGGGTGCGATGCGGGTCATCATCGGCTCCGCATTGTTTTCGGAAGACGGAAAAGTGAATGCAGATGTTGCTTCAGCGCTTGCTGCGGCTGTGGGGGCGGAGCGAGTGGTTGCGGGAATCGACACCAAGAATGGGCGCATTGCGGTGAAGGGCTGGAAGGCGCAGGTGGCGCTGACTCCGGATGAAGCGATACCGCAGCTTGATCCGTTTGTGGCTGCGTATCTTTATACGCACGTGGATGGCGAGGGGTTGATGCAGGGCTTCCCGATTGACGCTGCGGCACGTCTGCACGGACTGACCGCGCGCCAGCTCATCGTGGCAGGCGGCATCCGAAGCCAGCAGGAAGTGGACGACCTGGATGCGATGGGCGTGGACGCCGTGGTGGGGATGGCGGTTTACACGAATCTGCTTGTAGTGTGATTTTCGCTAAGGCAATCGCGGCATCTCATATTCTGCTGGAATCCGCAACGCATCAGATATTCTGAAAGCATCGGTAAGAAAAGAGCACGAAAGGAAGAGCATAGACCATGACGAAACCGAGTGGGATTCGCCTGGCCAAGCGTCTGGACGAGGTTGGATTCTCTGATATCGTGCAGATCCGCAACAAGGTGATGGAAATGCGGGCAGAGGGCCTGCAGGTCCACGCGCTGCATGGGGGCGAGCCTTATTTTGAAACGCCTGAAGCCATCAAGTATGCGGCGGTGAAGGCGCTGGTGGAGAACTATACGCATTATGCGCCGTCGTCAGGCGTGCTTCCGTTGCGCAAGGCGCTGGTGGAGAAACTTGCCGCGAAGAATGGAATCAATGCGACGACAGATGAGGTGATTGCGACAGTGGGTGGCTCGCAAGGTCTGTATGCGGGCTTCCAAAGCGTCCTCGATCCTGGCGATGACGCGCTGATTTTCTCGCCGTACTGGACGCCAATTGCCGATCTTGTGACAGGAACGCAGGCGCGCCCTCTGTCGGTGCCCACCTCGACGGCGCGACGCAACGGTATTCGCAAAACGCTGGAACAATTTTCAACGCCCAAGACACGTGCCATTTACTACAACACGCCGCAGAATCCGAGCGGGCTGGTGTTCACGCGGGCTGAAGCGGAGGAAGTGGCCTCGTTTGCCCGTGAGCGCGACCTGATCGTGATCGCGGACGAAGCATACGAGGATCTTGTGTATGAGGGCGAGCACGTCTCGATCGCCTCGCTGCCGGGCATGGCAGAGCGCACGATCACATGCTTCACGTTCTCAAAGACGTATGCGATGACGGGTTGGCGCGCGGGATACGCCGTGGCGAAGGAACCCTTTATGACGGCGCTCAAGAAGATTGTTCTGTACTCGACGAACGGCGTGAACACCTTCGTTCAGCAGGCTATGATCCATGCGTTGAAGACGACTGAGGTTGAGATTGCCGCGTATCGAGAAGATTACAGGAAACGAAGGGATCTTCTGGTTGGCGTCCTGAATGAAGTCGGGTTGAAGTGCGATCCGCCAGCAGGGGCGTTTTACGCGTTTCCAAATGTCGAGAAAATTCATAAGAACAGCCGCACGGCTGCGCAGATTCTTCTGGAAAAGGCGTACATCGCAACCATTCCGGGATCGGTGTTCGGCGCGCAGGGCGAAGGACATCTTCGCTTCGGCTATGCGATCACGATCAAGGAAATCGAGGACTGCGGAGAAGCTTTGCGCAAGTTTCTCGGCTAGCGTTCGGTGAGCTGCGCTTCGCCGATGGCGCGGCCGGTTTCGACCCGGGAAGAGCGCAGCAGGCGAGCGATCTGCTTCAAGTGAAGCTGGACGGCGTAGGCGCGCAGAATCTCAGCCTGAGAAAAGTTGAATCCCGTGTGTCGCACTTTGTCCATGCGCTGCTCGAGCTGTGCGATGTCCTCTTCTAGATTGATATCGGGAGGTGGAATGTGGAAGCGCCAGCCATGAATGCATTTTGCCAGGTACTGGAAACCTGATTGAATGTCGGCGGTGAGACGGCCTAATTCGGGCTCCAACTGCACGGCGTAGTTGTCTTGGTGGCTCTCGCGCACGGCAAGTTCCAGTGCCACCAGGGCGTCAAAGATGGTGCGGCCAAACTGGGCGAGCATTCCGAGACCTTCGCGCCAGCCGGGACCGCCGGAGGGTTCATTGCGCGACGCTTCAAGCAGTGCATTGTTGCCGCGAAGCAGGGTGAGCGCATCTTCGCGCAGTTGAGCCAGGTTCTCAGCCGGGCGTCCGCGGAACCCTTGCAGGATGCCCTCGAAGAATGCGTTGAGTACGAGGAACTCCTGCGCAAGTCCATCACGCAAGCGCAGCCGCGCTCGATCGGGAAAGACGAGGGTCGAAACTGCGACGGCGACGAGAATCCCGAGGAAAACTTCACCGACCCGATGGAGGGCAAGGACCCAGTGTGAGCCACCTTTTTGCACCAGCATCACAATCGAAATCGTCACTCCGGCGAGGCGCGAGCTGCTGCGCAGACCGAGGAGTCCGCACAGAAAGACGGCAGACAAGACGGCAAGGATAAAGTTCCACGGCAGAACCCCAAAGAGCGAGAATCCAAAGCCGAAGGCGGCGCCGATAATCGTTCCCAGGATGCGGTCGCGCGACGCGGTGATAGTGGCGCCGAAGTTCGATTGCAGCACTATGATGGCGCTGATGGCCCCCCAGTAGCCGTCCTGTAGACCAAATTGCAGCGCGATCCACCAGCAAAGAGCAGCGGCGAGAGCAGTTCTCGCTGCGTGGATCAGAAGCCGCTTGCGCTCCCAGTTCAGCAGACCCTGCGCTGCAACCCCGTCGACGCCCAATTTAACGGCGAGCTGCTGCTGGGACCACGATTTGGATTTGGCTAAGCGCATTACGTCAGAATCCCGCCCCCCTCAGTCATAGCATGCCGCATTGAGCCTCAGTGCGTGCAGTGGCGTGGGACACACACCGTAGAGCACCGAATATGCAACATGAACAAGCACCGCAAATTTATACTGAATTTCGATTGACTATGATTCGAGTTGGATATTCCGCAAATCTTGCCGCCGAGTGGCTTTCCGATTTTCCGCAAGGGATCGAGCTGATTCGACTGCCGCGTGATCTTGACCACGATGTCGAGATCGACGTCTGGTTGCCTGACCCTTATCCGACAAGGAATCTGAAGATCGTTCCCCATTTGCGGGGAGTGAAGGTGGTTCTTTCGCTGATGGCGGGAACGGAATGGATTCCTGGCGCTATGGGACCGCATGTGACCATCTGCAACGCGCGCGCCGCACATAATGTTTCTACGGCCGAGTGGACGGTTTCAGCGATCCTGGCGATGTTGAAGCATTTTCCGTTGTTCCTCGATATTCAACGGTCGGGTGAGTGGAAGCGGCGGTTCGAGGCGAGCGCGGAATATGCGGAAATCACAGGAGATGCCCGGACGCACTATCCGCCGGTGATGCTGGAGGAACTGACCGGGAAGACGGTGATGCTGGTTGGATATGGTTCGATCGGCAAGGAGATCGAACGCATGCTCGAACCTTTCCGAGTGGACCTGATTCGGGTTGCACGAACGGCGCGGGAGAATCCGAAGGTGCATGCGGTGTGCGAACTGGATGCCTTGCTGCCCAGGGCCCAGGTTGTCGTGCTGATTCTGCCGTCGTCACCTGAGACGCGATGGCTGATTGATGCGCAGCGGTTTTCGCTGATGCAGAAAGGCGCATTGCTGGTGAATGCGGCACGTGGGCCGATCGTTAACACGGAAGCGCTGGTCGAGGCATTGCAGAGCGGGAAGATTCGTGCGGCGCTCGACGTGACGGATCCGGAGCCTCTGCCGGTCGGGCACCCATTGTGGAAGTGCCCGAACCTTCTGATCACACCGCATGTAGGCGGATCGAGCCCGGAATTTACGCGGCGTGCTCTGCGGGTTGCGGCCGATGAGCTGCGTCGCTATATGGCCGGAGAGCCGCTTCTTAACGTGGTGCAAACGGCGGTTTGAACGGCTCGAGAGGCACGTTGCCAGTCGCGGAGGCCGAGGATGGCGAGACCGACCAGACCGGCATAGAGGACTGCGGTAAGCCACAGGTCCTTATACATGTATTCGCCGATGTACACGAGATTGACCACGATCCAGAGCCACCAGTTGGCGATGTGCTTGCGTGCCTGCCACCAACTGCCGACGAGGCTGAAGCTGGTGAGTGCGGCGTCGAGATAGGGCAGGGCTGCATGAAGTTGCTTCGCAAGTTCGCCGAGCACAAAGCTGCCGGCGATGCCCGCACCGATAGCGATTAAAAGACTCGGCAGGGCGAGCGGGACGACGCGCACGTCGCCTTCTTCGCGTATGCCGCGCCACCAGTGCCACCACCCATAGAGGGTGAAGACAATGAAGAAGACCTGGAGAAGTGCGTCTGAAAGAAGCCGAGCGCGATAGAAGACGATTAGATAGAGAATATCAGCCCCTAGAATGACAGGCCAGCAGATTAGCAGGCGTTTGGTAGTGAGCCAGATGCCAACTGCGGTGGTGACAAAGCCTGCGAGCTCCACCCAGTTCGCGACCAGGTAATGAGCGATTGCGGAGAGAATCATGCACTCACCGCCCGGGTCTGGCGTGTTTCGGCCCATTGGCGCAATGGCTCGATGATCTTCAACCTGCCGGGACCGCGGAACCATTGGGCATGACCAACAAGATAATCGCGGGTAGCAACGCGAGCTTTTTCCGGCGATTGCAGGACGCCGAGAAAGTAGTCAGCCTCGGTGAGCGCGAACTCCGCGTGACAGAGGGCGAGCATCGGGGCCAATGCCGCCGCCTCCGTATGGCTGAGTCGACGCCTCTCCTCGTAACCGTCGAGCATTGCCCATAGGTGGTCCAAGTGGGCTGGAACTTCGTCGCCATGGTCGGGATCCCGAATGAGGACGAGCCACTCCACGATGTTGCGTTCGATGGCCTGGGCGATGTCGCAGATCGCGTTGGTGCGATCCGCAAGGCCGAAGTCGATGACAGAGGTGGCATGCGCGCGAGGGCTGGCGTCGCTCCAGAAAAGGTTCGAAGCATGGAGGTCGTTGTGCGTCCAGAGTGGACGGAGCGAGGGCAGCAGGAGCTTGATTTCTGCATGGAACGGCGCGAGGAGATCGAGCGCATCGAAGCAGTCGCGGCAGGTCTGCGCATCCTGATCGAGGACCGGGTGGGCGGCGAGATATTGCTCTAGTGCGTTCTGCGGATCTTGCGATGCGAAGATGGTGAAGCTCGCGACAAGCGGGCGCGCCTTTCTGGGCGGCGCGTTGTAGCTGATAGCGGCGAGGTGCAGGCAGGCCAGCATCTGACCTGCGGAGCGAGCGTGATCTAGCGATCGGAACGAAGTCCACGAGATCGCGTCTTCATACATGTCCAGGCCGGAGGGGATTTCGTGCACTTCGTAAGTCCAATCGCCGGTCTCAATCGCGGTGTTGCCCGAGCTGGTTGCGAAGATACGGGGCACTTCGACGCCATTCGCGCGCAGATGCTGCATGAAACGGTGCTCTTCGATGAGGCCTTCAGCATCGCGGACTGAGCGCGCATGTCGCTTGACGAAGATTCTTCCTTGACGGGTTCTGACGACACTCGCGGCGGAAAACGGGCGCGGGCTGAAGGAAACAATCTCGATCGGATCGCCGGCGACGGGCATCTTTGCGAGAAGCGCGCGGACTTCGTTGAGGGTCAACGGCGGCCAGTCGGGCTTAACCAGGGAGCCATCTAATCCGTGCGCTTTTGCGGGTTCGTCCAATGCAGCTCCTTTGCTATTGCTAGAATCTGTAGTGTGCCGAGAGCCTGACTGTCGTGGGCGCGCCCTGGTGAATGAAGGTGTCGCCGTAGCTGGCTCCTGTGTCTTTCCAGAAGCGCTTGTCGAGAATGTTATCTGCATAGATGTGGAGCGTGACGCGGCCAGCTTCGCCCCCGGGGGAGTAACGGGCGCCGAGGTTGAAGAGGTTGTAGCCGCGCACGCTTACGAGGTCGTCACGCGTGGCTTCCTTGCGGCTGGTATAGCTCCAGCCGGGCATCAGGTGCAGACCGCGCGCGTGGGGCACAAGAACATCGGCGAAGAGCGCGGTGTGAAATCGCGGAACGTTAATGACCTGCTGGTTGTCGAAAGTGGGTGTCCCTGTGCTGTTGGAGATGGCGCGCATGGCTGTCGCCGAGGCGCTGAGCTGAATCCAGTTTGCAGCTTTGCCTTGCGCATTCAGTTCGATGCCGTCGTGGGTCTCGTGGCCTTCGGATTCGAAGCATTGGTCGCCGGGAATGACATCGCCGCCGGTCATAAGATTGGTCGGGCAAAAACTGTCAGCGGCTTGAATGATGCGGGGATAGAAGAAGGGTTGGCGCATGCGGAAGAGAGCGGCGGTGAGGAGGATTGTGTGCTCGTACTTCGCGCCGATTTCCGATTGACGAGTCATGAAGGGCGTCAGGAAGAGACTCGAGTTATCAACCCACCACGGGGCCTGAGGCCCGAGTGAGAGCAGGGCACCGTAATTGCCGTAGAGGGTGAGGTCGCGTAAGGGCGAGTAGGTGGCTCCGTACTGTGGCAGCCAGAGCGTTCGAGGCCCGGTGTAGTTGAAGTCGGTGACTTGCACGAAGCGGCCGCCGGCCTGCAAGACGACGTTGCCGGGAAGATGGGCGCGCTCCTGCACGATAGCGGATCCCTGGTGGTTGAAGTCCGCGAGCGTTGAGGGGCCGGCCTGCTGGTACGGGCTTTCCGGCGCATAGGGGACGTTTGGCTGATAGAGGTTCTCGACGCCGAGCGGGATGTAGACGATGGAAGGAGAGAGATCGACGGATCGATGAAAAAGGGATCCTCCGATGACGATGTCGTGACTGAATTTGCCGGTGGTGAAGTGGCCTTGGAGGAGCGCTTCTCCGAGGGCATCGATGCGGAGTTCGCCAGGGCTCCGGTAGTCGTATATTTCGTAGCTGCCGTCGGGACAGAAGAAGTAGTAGGGCGAGTCAGGGCAGAGCGAGTTGCCGTCGGCATCGAGCGCCGGACCGTAGGGCCAGATTACGTTGTCATCGATGAGAGAGTGGCTGTAGGAGCCGCCGAAGCGGAGGTTCCAGTTGGCAGCGAGTCTGCGCTCGAGGCGGGCGCCGGCGTTGAAAGTGTCGAAGGTGTTGGGCTTCGACCACGGCTGGAAGCCGAGCATCACGGAGGGATAGACAGGAGTGGGCACCGCGGTTCCACCGAGCAGTTGGTAGCCGGCTTCGGAGCGCTCGACCTTGTGTTGGTATTCAAAGTCGGTAGTGAGTTGCGTGTCGGCTGAGAGCTGCCATCTGCCGTTGGCAGCACCCATTCCACGCCAGCCGTTCGCACCTTCGACATAGGTGTGGATGTTTTCGCCGGCGGCGGTGATAAGAAGTCCGGAATTGCCATGGAATCCGGGGACGGGGAATTCTGTTGATCCGTAGGAAGAACGGCGATGGTCGGTCGCGAGATCGAAAGAGGGACGTTGGCCGGCAAAGGGCTCTTTGGTCGCGTAGTCGATGACGCCGCCGGCGGAGGCTACGCCGCTCTCTAGGCCAGCAATGCCTTTCACAATTTCGACGCGCTGCTTGTTCTCGAGGGGAACGTCCTGTTCGCCGGCGATGGTCATGCCATTGATCTGCATGCCGGTTGCCAGATCGATGGGAAAGCCGCGGATCTCGAAGTCGCCGTAGTAGCCAACCGGCGCGTAGTCCTCGCCAACCGAGGCGTCATTCTTGACGACGTCGGAGAGCACGCGCGAGACCTGGTCGCTCATTACAGCGCTGGTGACGTCGGTGACGGAGAGGGGCGTCTCGCGGATCGGGGTGTTGTCGAGACTGCCGGCGGTTCCGGCGTCGGAGAGGTAATCGTCTTTGACTTCGCCGTGAACGACGACCGTGGTGGTGACGCGGTCCGGTTTTTGCTGCAAACGGCTTGACGGTGGGTTTTGTGGCGCGGACGCATTTGAGGTCGTTGAGCTTTGTGTCCATGCGCTAGATGCGGTGAGGGCGAGAATGCAGGCAATGAACCACTGCGCGGAGGTGCGCAGGTGGAGATTTGCGCCGAGAGCGGAGACAGCCGTTGAGCTCTGGACAGACCCTCGCTGCGGGCAATTTGAGTCGAGTTGTCGAGGACGAGATTGAGACGCACGCATACCTTGTTTCCACCTTCATGAAACAAGAGCGTCTGCGCTGGGATTCGAGGAAGTTGGCCAACCTGGCTTCGAAAGCTTCCCACGCCGGTATTATCCGGATCGGGTTCGAGGGTATCTTCTCAGCCCCACACCAGTGGAGCACCCCTGTTTCACTACACGCAATTGAAACACCATGGATGGATGGAATGCAAATGGGCAGGATTTGGAAATGGCGATCCTCTTAGGTCAATCGGCGTTTTCCGGGATAGGGGTGAGAGGCTGTACGACCGCCGGAGAGGTCGCGCGCCAGCGGGTGAGCATATAGGCGAGGAGGAGGCATGCGGCTATGCTGATGCCTGCATCGGTTAGGAAACTGCCCGCAAGTCCATGCCAGTCGTAGCCGCGGCCATCCAGGAATTGCATGTAAGTGATAGGCAAATTGGAGGCGGCGAGCAGGACGGTAAACAGTGTCGCAGCGAAAGGATTGTCGGGGCCAATGACCTCAAAGGCGATCGCATTTGAGGTGGCAAAGGCGAGGGCCTGAAACAGATTCTCGCCCGTGATGGCGACGGCGAAGGTCCAGGGTTGGCGCGGGAGCGCGAGGAGGCTCAGTGTGAAGATGGCTCCGACGATGCCGATGGCGAGGTAGACGGGGCGAAGCGGGAATCGGCGGGCGAGAGGGAATAGGAGAAAGCTGCCGACAATGCCCGCTGCGCTGGACCCCAGGCCGGCGAAGAGGCTGACCGTGCGTTCGCTCGCGGAGAAATCGGAACCGGTGCCGCCCAGGACATTCGTGAGCGCGAAAGAGGCCGCGGGAAGGAGAAACAGAGCCAAGGCCATAAGGACTTGCCGCTGCTTGAGGAGCGAAGCGAGTTCGCGGTTGAAGCGGCCAAAGCTCTCGCGCGCGGGACAGCGCTTGGGCGGAGGCGAAGGGATAGCCAGAAAAAACAGCATTGGAACGAGGATCGCAGCGCCCATCATAGCGCCGGCCAGTGTGGGAGGAAACCGGCTGATCAGTTGGCCGGCAAGAACCATCATGAGTCCACCGGCGCCAATGTTCGACACGGCAAACCAGACGCCAAGGCGGCTGTCTTCCTGCTTGTTGACAAGGCTGCCCATCCACCCTCCGACTGCTCCCTGGTAGAGCATGGCGGCGGCGAAGCCGGGGATCATGACGGCTTCAACGAGACCAGGGTTGCCGGGATGCGCGACGGTGAATGCGACCGCGATGGCGGAGAGCGATCCGAAGACGAGCGCGTAGGTACGACGACTGAACCAGGCGTCGAGCATTGGGGAGACGGTGAAGATCCAGAAGCCGGGAGAAAGGATGGCGGCAGCAATCGTTGCGATGTGGCCGGCGGGAATGCCGTGAGCGGCGAGAAGCTGAGGGATAATGACCGCGCAGAATCCACCGGTGAGGCCGAAGGGTGCATTCGTCAAGCCCATGAGCCAGGTTGGCGGTAGACGCTGAGTTTTCTGCATGCGCAGTTTTCAACCTCGACAGAAACAGGTGGCGATACTGGGACGCAGGAAGGTCCGGTGCAGATGTTGTACAGGACGCATGGCTACCTGGGAAACGGGTTTGCGAACGACGGCACCAGCTGCGTCGTTGCAGTGAGGCCCATTTATTGCTGCAATCTCGATTGGGTAAGTGGGGCCAGATTGTCCAGATAGAACTTATTCGCACTTATTTTGTGTGCATTCGAGGGACTTATCTTTTGCGATTAGAAGGTTGAAATCAGAAATAAATCGCGCCAAAGAAGAAATCGAATATGAATGCACCATGAATGGTGATATCCACAGAAAACACTAGGGTTTTGCACTTGCATCCACAGGTCAGGTGGGCCTACTGTCTCTAACTAGCTGGTGACTCTGTAGCTGGTTGGAACGGCAACACTGGCGTGGTAGAAAGCGTAAGTAAGGGACTCGGTAGGGGAATTCATGGTCGGCTTGCCGATAGTGAATCGACGGACCGGAGCTAAGAAAGCGCCGGAAGCTATACCAAGATTGCAGTGACCTGAATGGACACGAAGATTCATCCGCGGCGCAAGCTGAGGATGCAAAGTTCGATTCAGCCAGGGAGACATCATCGACTCAGCCGTAGATGCCGAAACGGGGCAACCCGAGGAAGCAGATACGGGTCAGCCGAGGAACCAAGATTCGGGGCAACTCGAGACGCGGGGAATCGGCGAACGGTGAGAGACCCAAGATTTAGGGCAACCTGGAAATTGGTCGATTGCCGTAGCCGAGGGGAAAATGTCCGGGGCAACCTGGAGATTCAACTGAGGCGAACCGGATGGTGCGTGATCCGAGGTAACTCGGATATCCATCAATCGGTACCGGAGGATTCAACGTTCGGGGCAACTCGGACAGCGAATCGTCGGCGATACCGAAGGGCCGGAACTTGGGGCAACCTGAGAACCGGCAGGTCGGCACCGCCGAATGATGCGAACATCGGGGCGACTCGATGACCCATCGCCGGTAAAGCCGGAGATGCAGGGCAAGGGGCGACCCGAGTTCTTCATCGCAGGCGCGGCAGGAGAAGGCGAGAGCAACGGGGCAACTCGGAATTCCGCTGAAACCAGCAACGCCAAAGGCATGCTCGTTCGGGGCAACTCGAACGGACCATCGCCGGCACAGCCGAAGGCTCGAAGCCGAAGGGCAACCTGAGGATTCGGACGCCGGCTCAGCAGAAAGGGAGCGGGGAAGGGGCAACCTGGAGACGCAACCCGGGCGGAGCGGGAGGATCGAGGAAGCGGGGCAACCTGCCGCCTCATCGACAGGCAGAACGGGACGATGCATGATCCATTGAGCTAAAAGATCATCCGGAAAACGCCAGAGGCCGCAAGGTCTCTGGCGTTTTCGAATTTTAGGCACATTTCGGGCCGTATACATGGCGCTCAGAACATCAGCACCGCGCACATCACAACTCCTCCTCCCACAATCACGAGCACTGCGTTCATATCGAATTCACGGAGCCTGCCACCGATAGGAATGCGCACCGGCTGAATGCCGTTCGGATCGTGCAGCGTGCCGCCATAGGCTCTGCGAGAGAACATCGCTACGAAGAACGCCAGCATGGGCAACGCTGTGAGAAGCGCAGCTAGATGGAAGTGTCCGCGCGATTCGGTCGAAGGCCACCAGATCAAAGCCACACCAACAACCCCCATAAAGAAGAGTCCGAAGGTGTGCCACACGATATGGAAGCGCGCGTGGCCAGGCCACAGCGCGTTGGTGGCATGAGTTCGATTCAGGTCGATGAAAAGAGGAGCTATGCCTTGGCCTGTAGCAACGGCAGTTACCAAGAGCCGGGCGAGGAGAGAAGCGGACATCAGATCCCTTTCGTTGGAGCGACGATTGACTTAGAAGCGAATCCCTTGTCCATGAAGGCCACGCGCTGGTTGTCGGGAGGGGAGTCGGGCGCGCTCTCCGAGATGGGTAAGAATCTCCATATTCGGCGGGAGGGAATCGAGAGGATTGCCTTGTTTCGCTGGGCAAAAAGGATCGAGGGAACCAGGAGAAGAAACAGAAATCGCTTTATCGGACCTCAACAGAATAGTAGGACCCGGGATCGCCGATCCGCAATGAGGGGAACCGAGTTCAGGAAATCAGATCAGCGCGAAAACTCAGTGCATTGCCGACGCGCCGGGGCCTTGTCCAGGGCGGTTCGCATTGAGCATGAAGGCCATGAAGACGAGGAAGAATGACAGCCAGGAGAGCTCCATGTACACGTCCTGGTAGCCCTGCATCTGCGCCTGCTGGTTGAGTTGGTTGTAGATGGATGCAAGCGCCATGCCACCGCTGTTTTGCCCGCCAAACGTTCCGCCGAGGAATCCGGTGAGTGCCTGCCGGTGCTGTTCGAATGCGTTGGAGCCAGCCTGCATGGCGCCCTGAAGATGTTGCTGGTGCCAAAGCGAGCGTGAGGTGACCTGTGCGTTTGTGAGGGCGATCAAGATGCTGCCGCCGAGGTTGCGCACGAAATTGATGAGGCCGGCAACCTGGTTGCTCTCTTCCTTGGGCATCCCTACATACGCCGCATTCGTGATCGAGATGAAGCAGAAGGGTAACGGCAACATCTGCACTACGCGCAACCACGATGCCTGCGAAAAACTCATTTGCAGACTGGTGACATTGGCGGCATAGCGGAAGGTGACGATGAACATGATGAATCCGGTCACAGCCAGCGTGCGCGCGGATATCTTGCCGGTCGCAAAACCCGCCATGGGCATTACGATGACGAGGGCTATCCCGCCAGCCGTCAAAGCAAGACCCGCGGTTGTGGCGTTGTAACCCAGCAACTGCTGCATGAACTGCGGCTGCAGAACGGTATTCGCGTTCAGCACGCCTCCCACCAGCATCATCAGGAAACAACATATTGCAAAATTCTTGAAGCGAAATAGCTTCAAGTTAATGAGCGGATTCTTTTGCCGCCACTCCCAGACCACGAGTCCGATGATTCCGCCGACAAAGAGAACGGCGAAGAAGCGAATGAAGCCGGACGCGAACCAGTCATTCTCCTCGCCCTTGTCGAGCATGATCTGCATGCCGCCCATGGCGATGGTGAGGAACGCGAGGCCCATGTAGTCCATGTTGCGCAGCTTGGATGGATCGGCCTTTATCCATGGCGGATCCTCAACGAGGCGCGTAACAAGGATGAACGCGAGAATGCCAACGGGAATATTAATGAAAAAGATCCAGCGCCATGTGTAGTTGTCGGTGATCCAGCCACCGAGGGTAGGACCGATAGAAGGGGCGAGCACGGCGACCAATCCGTAGAGGGCGAAGGCTTGTCCGCGCTTATGTGGCTCAAAGCTATCAGCCATGATCGCCTGCGCCATCGGCTGCATGCCGCCGCCTCCGGCGCCTTGGATGACGCGGAAAACCAGCAGCATGGGAAGCGAAGGCGCTGCACCGCAAAGAAAGCTCGCGATTGTGAATACGGTAATGCAAAAGACGAAAAAGTTACGGCGCCCCATCAGGCTCGACGCCCATCCACCCAGAGGAAGCACGATGGCGTTGGAGACGAGATAACTGGTCAGCACCCAAGTGCTCTGATCCGTACTGGCGCCCAGGCTACCGGCGATGTGAGGCAGCGCAACATTTGCAATGGAAGTGTCGAGCACTTCCATGAATGCCGCCAGTGCGACGGTGGCCGCAATGAGCCACGGATTGACGCGCGGTTTCCACTGGGCCATCGCGGCGGCGTCGGGATTAACTACCGTCGTGGACTGTGCCGCTCGTGCGGGTACCGGCGGTTCTGTCTGCAATTCGGGCAAAAAGCTTTCTCCTGGCGCGATTTGATGCGTTCTTCAGTTGCGGGGAACGAGAGACTTCAGCGGCAGGATCGCGGCTTGAGATGTAGCCGGCCTGTCACTGAAATATAGATGTGCATTATCGCCAACGGGGTTCATGGATTGCAGCGAACGCCTCACAATACGGCATTCGGCCCAGGCTGAGCGGTCTGTTTGATGATTGTCATCCGCCAGCCAACCAGAGCGATCGACAGCGCAATGATCTGCATGAAAACGATAAACGCGACGCAGGCCGGCCACTTGCCGAAAGCCCAGAAGGCTCCCGGAACGACTCCGGCTGCCGTGCCGCCGAGGTAGTAGCACGTGATATAGATGCCCGCAGCGGTGACCCGGGCGCCGGGAGGGGCTGCCACGCGCAAGTGGCTTTGCGAGGCAGTCTGCGCGATGAAGACACCGCTGGAAAGCATGGCGAGTCCGACGATAACAACAGGGAGCGAGTGTGCAAGCGTGAGCAGGACTCCAGCGATCGAGCAGCACATGGCTCCGCCAATGCCAGCACGTAGACCGACGCGCGTGATCAGATACCCTGCCGCCGGGGTCACAATGAGTCCGATCAGATACACAAAGAAGAGCGAACTGAGCGCGGTGGTCGAGAGAAAGAACGGCGTGGCGCTCAGGTAGAAGGTGATCCAGGTGAAGACACCGACAAGCGAAAACAGTACGTTAAACCCGACGGCAAATGTTGCTACCAGTCTCCGGCTCCGGAACATTTCCTGCACTTGATACGGGAAGGGCGGAAGCGGATTGGACCGGGGCTGAGCCGGGGCGCGGCGGTGGCCGTGCGGCAGCCACGCTGCCACGGCTGCCGCTCCGACGAGCGAGGCTACACCGAGCGCCACGAAACTGACGCGCCAGCTGTAGGCGTCGGCAAGAATACCAGCTGAAATGCGGCCCATGAATCCACCCAGCGCCGTGCCGCTAACGTAAAAGCTCATGATGAGCGCGACGCGTTCCGGCGGCCATTCCTCGCCGATGTATGTCACCACAACGGCAATGATGCCCGGCACCATGATTCCTTGCAGAAAACGCCAGAAGATCAATTGCGCCAGGCTCGTTGAGGTTGCGGCCAGAAGGGTGGGGATGGATACGCCGAGGAGCGACACAACGATCACTCGCTTGCGCGCCAGCCGTTCCGTAAGAGCGCCGAAGATGGGTGCTGATATTGCCACGCCGAGAGTGGCGGCCGAGACGGTCATGCCGACGCCGGTCTTCGAAGCGTGAAACAGGTGAGCCAGCAGCGGCAGGAGGGGCTGGGTGCAGTAGAGCTCGAGAAATGCGCAGACACCGCATAAAGCCACGGCAGCGGCGGCCTTGTTGCCGGGCTCGGGATGCTGGTCTGGCTGAGCAGGGAGTTCCAAGAATCAGGATACAGGCACTGCGCTCAGAAACCTCTTGTGGCCCAAGCAGCAACCCGACCGCAATCCGCTTCGAATCACTTCTGTTTCGCGGGGTCGCGTGGAGCGGTTAACCTAAGCAGACGATGGATTCCCCTTCCACCAGGCCTCCGCGACGAGGGATGGAGGCATTTGCCTTTCGCGACTTCCGGCGATATCAGATGGCGCGCGTCGCGGTCATTCTAGGCGCCGAGGCGCAGGCCGTCGCGGTAGCATGGCAGGTCTATTCGATTACCCATCGGGCTCTCGATCTTGGGTACACCGGGTTGGCGCTGTTTTTGCCCGGGTTGCTGTTTCTGCTGCCGGCAGGGCACGTGGCCGACCGCTTCGACCGGCGCCATGTCATCCTGTGCTGCTATACGCTGCAGGTGTTCTGCACGGTGGCGTTGCTGGCGCTGGCAGTTGCCGGCACAGACAGGGTGTTTTACATCTATGCCGTGCTATTCCTTATTGGAACGGGACGCGCATTTTCAGCTCCGGCGAGTTCGGCGCTGCTGCCCCACCTGGTGCCGGAGAAGCATTTTGTGAATGCGGTGACATGGGGCGGAGCCATCTTTCAGCTTGCCAATGTAACTGGGCCCGCGCTGGGCGGATTGCTGTTTACACTGCCGCTCTCATTCGTTCTCCGCGGCCTGGGCCTTGAGGGCGCCGGCATCGTTTACGTCTTTACGTTTGTCTCGCTGATCTGGTTCCTGGCGCTTATCTTGAGTCTTCACACTCGGCCGGGGCGCATGGAACATCGCGCTGCGTCGCTGAAGGTGATCTTCGCCGGCTTTCAGTATGTGCGCAGCTCGCCACTGCTGCTGGGATCGATGTCGCTGGATCTATTCGTTGTGCTGCTGGGTGGTGCGGTGGCTTTGATGCCGATCTTTGCCAGCGACGTGCTGCACACGGGACCGCGTGGACTGGGAGCGTTGCGGGCGGCGCCGGCGATTGGAGCGCTTGCCATGTCGCTGGTCATGGCGCGGTTTCCTATCAGCCGCAAGGCAGGGGCGCGGATGTTTGTCTGCGTTGCGATCTTTGGCCTGGCTACCCTGATCTTTGGCGTATCAAAGAACCTGTGGCTCTCTTTGGGGGTGCTGGCTATCAGCGGCGCTGCGGACATGATCAGCGTGATCATTCGCGGGTCGCTGCTGCAACTGGCAACGCCACCGGAGATGCGCGGACGCGTCAGCGCTGTCAACTCGCTCTTCATTGGAGCATCCAACGAACTGGGCGAGTTTGAAAGCGGGCTGACGGCGCAGTGGTGGGGCGCGGTGCGGGCCACGATCTTCGGCGGATTGGCCTCGCTGGCAGTTGCCGGGACCTGGGCCGTTTTCTTTCCGGGTCTGCGGCGCGCTGACGAACTAACCGCCGATGCATTGCGGCCGAGGCCGGGACCGGGAAGTTTACAGACGCCGGCGGCTGGTTGAATCTCGGCCAAGAAGAGAAGGAGGACGCGTGAAGCCCTGGAAAATCGTGGTCATTCCGACCTTAATCATGCTGGTGATCGCCGGCATCTATATGTTCTCGGTCTGGAAAAAACGCCAGGATCCGGGCGTAGTGAACCAGGGGCAGGAGCAGAAGCTATCCGCAGACGATGTGGCCGTGGTTCGGATGGAGTTCCCGGCTCACTTCGACGATCTGAAGGATGAGGAGGGCAAGAGCATGTGGATGAAGAACGGATACACTATGCCGTACTTCCCATATGCCGCGGGCAAAGTCGACTTCAAGAAGAGGGTCGGCGTGATTGCTCCTCTCGAGAAGCTTGATATCAAGAAGGCCATCAAGGCCTCGGTTCCGGCGGATGTTGACGACGGCATCAGCCACGGCAGCAAGCAGGCGCTGTATGTGTTTGCGCTGCCCGGCGATAAACAGGAGTACGCGACGCCGGTCGGTGCGGTGGACGGGAGCGAGGAGCAATACTATAGCGACCTGCTCTATTTCTACGACGATCCACATACGATCTATGGGAACTGGCCCAAGGATGTGTGGACTGCGGTGGATGCTCACCAGGCGAAGCCGGGTATGAACGAGTTGCAAACGCGGCTGGCGCTGGGTCAGAAGATCCAGACAGATGATCCTAAGACCGAGGGAAATCGCACCGTGACTTACGATGCTGACGGAAAGAAGTGGACGGTGACTTTTGCCCACGATCGCGCCACCAAGGTTCAGGGCGGATAAGGTCCGGAGTTAGAGGCACTTGTCTTCGTCATTGCTCAACAGCTTGTCATGATCGCGACTACTCGATACGCAGCGCCACCATCGGCTCCACTCCGGCTGCGCGGCGTACCGGCGCCACGGACGCCACCAGCGCCGCTAACGCAAGCAGCGCCGTGGCGCCTGTCAGCATTACCGGGTCCCACGGCTGCACGCCGTACAACTGGTCCTTCATCAGCTTTCCGGCCAAAATGGCCAACGGAATCCCCAGCCCCAGCCCAAGCCCAATCTGCCAGAGTGCGCCGCGAAGAACCATGGTGACCACATGTCCGCGGTCGGCTCCCAGAGCCATCCGCAGTCCAATCTCGTTGGTGCGCTGCTCGACCGTGTAAGCCATCACGCCATAAAGCCCCACTGCGGCCAGTGTAAGGCCAAGCAGTCCAAACAGAGAGGTCAGCGTGGCAATCATATTCTGCTGATGAAAGTCGGCGCTCACGACTTTGCTGTAAAGGTTGACGTCGTCCACTACCAGGCTGGGCTCAACACGGGCGATCGCCTTGCGCACTTTCTCTTCCATCCCCGGAGGATCGCCGGGGGCCCAGATCACGATGTTGTAAAGGTAGTGCGACCACTTCTCGCCTAACGTCCAGGCGGGATCGTCGTATTTCGCCGTCTGCATCTCCGACACCCAGAACATTGGCCCGACAGGCTCTTTGTAGTCACCGGTCATGTACCGGATGTCTTTGACCACACCGACGATCTCATAGGTGGAGGCGTAGCGGAGCCGATTTGGACCGAAGTGCTGGCCAACCGGGTTCTGGCCTTTGAAGAACCGCCGGACAAAAGCCTCGTTGACAACTGCGACATTCGGCGTCGCCGCGGTGTCGTCCTCGGTGAAGGGTCGGCCCATCACGATTCGGGCGCCGATGGTCTCGAAGAATCCCGGCATCACGCGCGCCCAACCCGCGCCAGTGTCCTCTTTAGGTCCCGGCTCGGGCCTGCCCTGGATGCGAATCCCTTCGTTCCAGCTATCACCGGTCATCGGCGCATAAAGCGCGGGGGCCACCATCCGCACTCCCGGAATCTGCTTCAGGCTGTCGTCGATCTGACGGAACCGCTGCTCCATCTGCTCGGGCTTGGCGTTGCCGAGCGTCGGATTGATCCATGCAATGTAACGTCCTTGCATGTCGAAGCCGAAATCCTGATGTTCCAGGTTGCGCAGGCTTTGCGACAGCAATGCAGCGGCGGACAGCAGCACCAGTGACATCGCCGCCTGCGCGATCACCAGCGATTTCTGCGCCCACGAGCGACCTCCACCCACCGAGCGATTTGCTCCGCGCAGTGCCTCAACTGGATCGGCGCGCGAAGTCATCCAAGCCGGCGCCGTTCCAAAGATCATCCCCGTCAGAATCGAAAGGCCCAGCGAAAACAGCAGCACCGGCAAGGATGGCAACGGACTTACCGGAACATAGTTGTTCGGTCCGCCGATCTCGAAGGCCAGATACAAAATCAGCCGCGTTCCGCCATACGCTACGCCGACCCCAAACGCGCCGCCGATCACCGCCAGCAGTACACTCTCCACCAGCGCCCTACGCACCAGCCGGAGCCGTGAAGCCCCCAGTGCGACTCGGACCGAGATCTGCGCACGATTTCTCAATCCGCGCGCCAACATCAGGTTTGCCAGGTTGCCACAAGCCACCAGCAGCACACATCCGGCAGCGATCAGCAGCAGCTTCAGACCATCCTTGTATTCGTTCCGCATCGCCGCGACACCCCCTCCCCCGGAGGACAGGTGGAGCGTCTGCTGTTGCCAGAGTTGTTTCTCGCCCGGCTCCATGTCCGGTACATGGCTCGCCAGCCAGCCGTGGAACTCCACGCGGAGCTTGGCCTCGAGGGCCTGCGGACTGACTCCCGGGCGCACTCTGCCCAGCAGGTCCAGATAGTTTTCGTTGGCTCGCTTTGGCCGCGCCACATCCGTCGCCAGTACCAACTCGGACGTGATCGGCAGCCAGATGTCCGGCATTCCCCAACCAGCGAGCTTGGCACCGTAAAACCCCGGCGGCGTGACCCCAATGACGGTAAATGCGTGCCCGTTGATCTGAAAATCCCCGCCGATCACGGAAGGGTCGGAGCCGTACTTGCTCTCCCAGACGCGGTAGCTCAGCACCGCAACCAGCGGCGCGCCCACTTGATCGTCGTCGTCGGTCATCAGCCGGCCCATCCACGGCTGCACGCCCAAGGTACGGAAAAAATTCCCCGACACGTACTGCCCGTTGCGCGTATCCACCGGGGCCTGCGATTCGCCACGCCGCACGCCGAGCGGCGCATTGCCGGCCTGCAATGCCGCCAGGTCGACAAACTCTGGCGTATGCTCGCGGAAGTTTTTGTAGGCCTCCCAGGAAAAGAGAGCGAAATTGCCGTCGTCTCCCTGCGTGTATCCGCCCCAGTTGCAGCAGCGGATCTTGTCTCCGATCCTCCACAACTCCTCAGGCTTCGTCACCGGCAAAGACTTCAGCATCACTTGGTGCACCAGCGTGAAGATAGCCGTTGTGGCTCCGATGCCCAGCGCCAAAGTGATTATTACTGTTGCTGTAAACCCAGGTGCTTTCCGTAATTGTCGTAACGCGTCACGCAGGTCCGCCAGCATTCACACTCCCCCTCGGCCAGGTCTGACCATGCATAGTGAAAGCACGATATTCGCCGTTCCCCTGGCGCTGCTGAAGGCCAAAACGACGGCTTTACGGAGAGGTAAGCGATTTTTCTTGTCCGAAATCAAAATCCAGCGTTCGGAATCGAACAGCCAGAGAATGTAGAAATGAGAATCTGCCAGTCATTGTCGAGGAATTCAATTGGAATTGCGGGGAACACACACAACCCCGTGCGAATTCTGATCGGCCCCCCGGGCAGGTACCGGCAAACGGTGCCTAAACTGAAGCCCGTCTACCGGTACGAATCAACAGACACTTTTATGCCACCTAAAACGCGAACCGTAGAGACAGTTGAGCTTGCCGGGGGTCCCCGACTCCGACGCGGAGGAAGCCGTTGAAGTCAAACAGTGCCGGCGAACTAAGTGGATTGAGGTTGTTGGTGTTATTGAAGGTGTTAAAGACCTCAAGGCGAGGGATAAGCGACAGCTTGCCGTCGTGGAAAAGGAAGGGACGGGACACGCCGAAATCAAAGACAAAGAACGCATTATCTTTCCTGAGGTGATTGCGTCCGCAGTCAATACCATTGACGAATCGAGTCATCGAGTTGTTGAGGGTGCATGGGGCTCCGGTTCCAGTCCCGTTGGAGTTGTCGGTTTCGGGCTCTGCGGAATGCTGCTGAATGCGCAGGTTGCCCTAGATGCCGAAGGGCAGATTGCCCACTGCGTAGGCGTTGAATTTGTGGCGCTCATCGCGATCCGAGTAGGAATACTCTCCCTTCAGGTTGTAGAGATTGGCGTAACGGAAGGTGAAGGGGTCGCGCTCATTGGAATCGTCGTCGCGATCAACCGAGAAGGTATATTCGGCTTCTGCCAGAAAATGATGCGACATGTTCTTGCGCAGACCCACGGTAAGGCCGCGGTAGAGAGACTTGGCGTTGCTGATGGTGTTTGTGACAGCACCGAGGGTTGGAAACGGCCCCGCTCCACAGTAGGTCACTGTATCTGAACTGCCGGGTGTCGGGTCCCCAACGGGGCAGGCTTGCCCGGGCAGCGCGGCAATCGGCCCTACGTTGGGGTTCAGGAATCGCGTCAGGTAAACGCCCTTCGAGTCTGTGAAGTCCGCGAAGGCTACGAAGTCCTGTGAGACCTGCTGATCGTATCCGAAGTTGAAAGTGTAGATGCGGGGATTGTGGTAGTTTCTGTCAAACACCGTGATACCCGCGCCGACACACCCGGTTGTCGGACAGGTGGTGACCGGCAGGATATTGGGATAGGTTGGATTGCCCAACCCCGAGAACTCGGTGAGGGTCTGCTGCTGCACGCCGTTTGTGGTGATGGCGCCAACTTCGGTGAGCATGTTCTGCCGAGCGTTGAAGATGCCGGCGCTGCCGCGGAGTGCCGATCTACCATTGCCGAAGATGTCGAAGTTGAATCCGACCCGCGGCTGAAACTCGGCTGTTTGATTGGGAAGATAGCCGGTGGACGGGAACTTCGGGTCCGAAAGGTATGGGCCGTATAACGCTTGCGAAGGCGCGATTTTCATCTTGGGGAAGAACTGCGCTTCCCAGCGGAGGCCATAGTTCAAGATCAGGCGCGAAGTCGCCTTCCAGGTGTCCTGCGCATAGACAGCGGGTTCCTCGTTACTGATGTTGGAATAACCAGCCTGCTGAACGGTCTCGCCGGACTGGGTGCCTGCGTCCTGGAGGTAAAGGAAGAGCGGGCTGCCGAAGCTGGTCGTACCATCTGGGCACGACGTCGTGGAGACGAAGGAACCGTCGGAACACGATTGTACGTCTGGACCGAACCTGTTTCCCTGGCTTGCTGGCGTGGCGTAATGAAGAAAACCCGTTACGCTTCCGAAAATGTACCGCCCCAGAGCGAATCCATCGAAGATCTGCACGTTCTTGCTGTGCAGATACTCGCCGCCCATTTTGAAGGTGTGCTTGCCAGCGATCAGAGAGAAATTGTCTTTGAGATCGACATGCCAGAAAACTTCAGTGGCCCCCGGTCCGAGGAAGAACGGCTGTCCGAAACGGAAAGAAGGAAAGAACCCAATGCCGGTGTCGGGCACCGCACTCGAGTTAATCGCTGAGCGGGGACGCGTCTCATGTCCGTAAGTGACGTGGGCCTCGTTGAGATGACGATCGTTCAATGTGGAAACCAGATTGAAGTTAAGCGTCTGGATGTGAGCGGGGCCTTCGATTCCGTTGGCTGAATTGCCGTAAGTCGATACGTCGAAAGTCTGGTTAGGATTGTTCGAATAGTCGAAGTTATAGGATGCGTAGAGAATATTCTTCTGATTGATGTTGTAGTCCATCCGGCCGAAGAATGCGCCGTTGTGCACGACGTGATCAACCGGTTTACCCTCGGTCTCGTTAAAATTGCTCTTATAGAAGTTGATGAGCACCAACCGCTGGCAATCTCCGCTGGCGTCGATATCTGCATCCGAGATGTTGCCGCCAAACGATGGATTGGAATTCGCACAGGAAGCGCCGATGGGCGCACTCAGGTTGGGACGGAGCAGGTTTTCGTCGATGCCTTCTGCCGCGCCAAAGTAGAACAGCTTGTCTTTGATGATGCGGCCACCGGCGCTGCCGCCGAACTGTTCGCGGTGGAAGTTAGTGAGAGGCTTGCCGTCAGAGGTATTGGCGGTAAGGGCTTCGAGGCGCTGGTATTCGAAGAGACTGCCATGGAGCTCGTTTGTGCCCGACTTGGTGATCACATTGACCACGCCGCCGCCGGTGCGGCCGAATTCGGCATTGGCACCGCTAGCCACAACCTGGAACTCTTTGACGGCTTCAAGCGTGATGTCCACGGCCGCGCGCTGGCCGCCCGATTGCTCGCCGAAGAAGCCGTTGTTATAGTCGCCGCCATCGAGGCTGATGTTGTTGAAGATGCCGCGCTGGCCGTTGAAGTTGATCTCGTCGCCGTCGGGACCCTGCACGATGCTTGCCCCCGGTGTCAATGTGAGAAGATCTTCGAACTTGCGGCCGAGTACCGGCGTTGTGGCAATGGCTGTCTCGCCAAGATCCGACGTCGAGGATGTGGTCACCACGTCCACCAGCGGAGTGGAGGTTACGACAATCGATTCGTTGGTTCCCTGAACATGCAGGCTCAGCTTCAGTGAGATGGTGCGTCCCACGGTGAGATCGAGGTTCTGCTGGACGGTGGTTGCAAACCCGGTCTTCGAAATCTTTACGACATACCTTCCGGGTTTCAAGGATGGAAATTCAAAGTGCCCGGAGGAGTCGGTAACCGCCTGCTGAGTGGTCCCAGTGTCCAGGGCGTCAGCTTCGACCGCGGCGCCCGGGACTGGTGCGCCGGCCGAATCCGTCACATCGCCCTGAATGTTGCCGTTGGTCGCCTGAACCTGGGCGCTGAGTTGGAGGGATCCAGTCGCAAAGATCAGCAGGGCAATAAGAGAGAGTCTCTTGATGAGAATCGTCATGGCATCTCCTGACAGAGAAAAAGGGGGTGGCGTGGGCTGGTCCCACGGTCAACAAAACTGATTCGGAAAGGAATGGAAAGCGCTACAGGGAACAATGCAACCTTGCTGCAAAATTCAGCCTTTGAAACCGCACCAGCTTGACCGAGGAAAATTCTGCATCGTTGGCTGTGCGTCGAAGTCCATGACTTCGGGGGGTACGGCGCTTTCTCAAAACATTACCATGGATGTCCGGGAATGACACTCAATATCCGAAAGTGTCCTGGGCTCCTGGACTGCGCTAACCCGCAATGGAAACGGACCCCCGAGTTACCCCATCGACAACGAGCTATCGATAGAGACTGATCTCGGGGCATGAGGATCCGGCGTGAAGGTCGAGTTACATGAAAGGCCCCGTGACGCCGATCCATCGTTACTGACCTGTCATTGAGCATCTGGTGCAAGGGAACTGTTGGAGCGTTCGGAGCGCGGCATGGCACCTGCGAGCAGAAGAACAGTGCCGCAATACATCAGAGTATCGAAGAGATAGTTCAGCCCCTCGAGACTGTCGCGCTTTACCACAGCAATTGGCACGTACACGACCAAAATCACGAAGAACGCGGTCAAGCCGATCCATGCCGCTGCTGCGCGGGTCTTCTTCCCTGCAAGCAGCGGGATTCCCGCGATTGCGTACATCACGGCAGCTACGTAGGTCCAGATGGCATGTCCGAAGAGCCATGTGGGGGTCACCATTTCCAGGGGAATGCCGGGGACGTGGTCGGCGTACAGGAATTGCTCGATCGAGTAAAACAGCACAGGAATGGCAATGAAGTAGCGCGCGATTGTCGTGGCGATTCGCGCGACGCGCGGGTGCTGTTGCCGGCTCAGGCTCGCCGCCAGCGCCAAGGGGCCGCCGCAGAAAGACAATTCCCTTAGCGCGAGCGTGATGCCAAAGCGATTGTGCAGATCGTGCAGGCTGGCCGGGGCGTCCATCAGCACGACGAAGAGGAAAAACGTCAAGGCCAGCAGGCTCGCTGAGAGACGTGCCTGAATCCGTGTGACGAGGCTGAACGCGGCTGCAATGAAGCAAGCGCCAAGCAGGTACACCCAAAAGACATGCCACGGAAGCCACGACGGGACGATCGAGGCGATTCCCATGGTTACGGTGAAGTGTTCGGTGCCGAAGGCTGCAATTGGCACCGCGTAGAAGAGTGGACCGAAGAGAATGAGCTTGTCGAGTTTTGGTTCTGTTCGCCATTCGCCGCGAAGAAAAAGCGCAACAAGCCCGACGGCAAAAACCATTGCGGCGACGCCGTACGACCACGTGACCTGGATGGGAATTGCGAGCAGAGCCAAGGTCGACGGCGAAACCATCAAGCTGTTTCCCACGGATAGTCCTTTCTGCCTCGATAGTGTCTGGTCTCGTGTTGGCCTACGATTCACCAGGCTGATCCAAGGTAGTCGAAAGCGTTTGCTGCGTACATTCGGGAGATTCAACTCACTAGATTTTTGTTGTCAGACGGTCTTGGAGCCGCTGGAATTGGCTGTCCACAAGCCAATTCTCAGGGAACAAATGCAGTTCCTACTCATCCCCTCTGGCCAAGGCCGTTGGAGACTTCGCTGTACATATCCGATCCGGAACGAATGGATCGCCGGTTTACTTAGCTTCAGGCCTCGTCCCGGCTCGCCGTTCCGAGGAGAATCAGTGCAATCTCTCGATGGCCGGCCTTCTGCGCGATCTCGCTCAGCGTCTGCCCGTCGGGCGATCGCAGTGTCACATCCGCACCGCGCTCGATCAGCAGCCGTACGATCCCTTCACGGCCACGCGCAACGGCGTAGGCCAGCGGAGTGTGCCACGCCTCAGCGTCCCAGGGAAACAGCCCGTAGTCGCGGAATGGCCGGTTGAGAGAAGCCGGATCCTCTTCGAGGATCAATTGCACGCGATCGATCAGGCTGTATTGGATCGCCTCGATGATGTCGATCGGCCCACGCAGAATGAGATCGCGGGCTTCCTTGTGATCAGCGTAGTCGGCCCATCCCGCCGGCGTGCCGTGATACTTCTCTTCGCGCGCGCGGACATCGGCGCTGTGTTTCATCAACACATCAATAGCGCTCACGTTCCCGTACCACGCTGCCGCATGTAGCGGTGTGTAGCCGCTCGTCGAGTCGATCGAGGTCTTCGGATCGTCGTGTACATTCACCGACGCTCCATTGCGGATCAGTGTCTCGATTACGTCGCCCGGCGCGCGTTCGCTGGCGCGAAGGATCAAATTGCCCCATCGTCCGCAGGGCTTCAGTGTACCGGGATCTCTGCGCAGGAGCCTTTCGACGTCCGCAGTTCGATGCAGCGCCACTGCTGCCGGCAGCCGCACCTTAGCTCCGCGCTCCAGCAGCACTTGCGCCAGGTCGTGCCTGCCGTCGAGCGCTGCCAGATCGAGCGCCGAAAAGCCGGCTTCGTCGAGTGATTCCGAGTTAGCACCCAGATCGAGCAGCGTCCTTACCGCCGCGGGTTGATTCTTCAAGACTGCGAGATGCAGCGGCATACGACGCATCCTCGTGCCGTTCATCCGCCGCTCCCGATCGCCCGGCGTGCGCGCGATCAGCTCACGAATCACCTCCTCTTCGCCCATTGCGACCGCGGAAAAGATGTTGTGTCTGGCGCCGTTTGCCAGCAGATACGCAACGATTTCGGGATTGGCCTGGATGTAATCCCATGCCGTTGCCCAGCCGATCACGCCCAACTCGTGGTAGTCCCCTTCGCCGATCGTATCGGCACCGTGTTCCACCAAAAGTCGAATGATGGGGAAGCGATGCTTCTCCACGGCGAAGTGGAGAGGATAGGCGTTGTCGCCTTCGCAGCGGGTGTTGGGATTGGCGCCGCGTTCGAGCAGCAACTTGGTCGCCGCTTCGCAATTGCCAAAGACGGCCTGGTGAAGCGCGGTTCTCACACCCTCGCCGCCGCGCTCGTCAATCAGTTGAGGATGTGCATCAAGCAGCGCATTGAGTCGTGCGACGTCACCCCTTCCTGCGGCATCCCGCAAAGACGCAACTGCCTCTGCGGTCGCGCCGGCTGCTTCGAGCGTCTTGACGTGAGACTGCAGCCTCGACCAGGACGCGAATCCATATTCACTCGCAATCACTTGCTGCGCATCCGCAAGTGTGCACGGCGACGTGGAGATCTGGTCTTTGGACAGGTTTCTTAAACGCGGATGGCTCTCGCGAATGCGCGTCAAAGCTTCGGGGTCGGCTGCCTGCTGGCTCTTCAACAGCGACTTGGCTTGTTTCCGGAGTTGTTCGAGACTGGGACGCAGCGGGAGTTGCCTTGACATGGAAATCTCCTTTCCGTTCGTGGCCTGTGTCCGCAATGCAGGCAGAAAGAAGATTTGTCAGATTGTAGCGATCAACTGCTGCAGGTGGGCTTGGCCCTTTCCGCGGACTGGATGCGCCCCGTGCGCCGAATTAAAACTAATTCCTGATTCGTGGCGAAGTCAACGACCAACTCGCCATGCCGACGTAACCCCGATAAGGTCGATGATCTCGCACAGGATGTCTGGATTGCTGTATGGCAGGCCTTACCGCGTTTGAACGATGTGGCAACGCTGAAAAGCTACATCGCGCGCATCGCGCAGAACATCTGCGTCACTCATGTCCGGCGCGCTCTCGTACGCCGAACCCAGCCGCTAGCAGATACTGTGGGATTGGCGGTGTTGTGATTGGGGCCTGGTGGCAAAGACGCGCCCAATGCAATCGTCTGGATTCGCTGACTTTGGATACGGTCAGCCTGCTGAAAGCCATGATCGCGAGGGCAAGGCACGATCTTTTTCTGGCCCGATGTCTTTACGCGGGCGTCCCGTTGGGTGCCGGGGTCAGCTTCTCGGTGCTGAAGTTTGCCGGTATGGGCTTATCGCCAGCTGCGAAAGCGATCATCCCTGGTCTGGAGATGATTCAGACTGGGGCGGGAGTCGCGGCTCTAATCATCATGATCGTGATTGGTATTGTTCTGGCACGTTCAAGAAGTCTGCAAGTTCGGGATCTCAGCGAAGAGCTGAAATCGGTCGAATCCGATCTGTAAGATTTGAGTCGATGGTGCGACTGGAGTACTGACGCCTGTCCTGAGAAGCAGTGCGATCCGCTTCTCCAGGAAGACCATGTCTAAGAAATCAGGCCAAACAATTATCATCGCCCTGTGCACGGGCGCTGCTCTCATCGGATTGGCTTGCTTTCAGCGATACAACGGCGGAATTCGCGTCTCCGAAACGATGTTATATGTTGCTGCCGCCGTCATTTGCGTATCATCGGTGGTCTACCGCCTGCTTCGCTGCCAGAGCGCCCGAATAAGGTCTCGAATGGGCAACGCAGGATCTTAGGCGGCCGTATTTGCGGCACCGCTGATCGGGGAATTCTTGTGCCAAAGTGAGCAAGTAGATCCCAAAAGACGCCCATTTCGTCATAAGGCAATTCGGGCAGGGGCGATTTTGGAATATGCACTAACGCTGGAGCAAGTCGATGGGCTGGGTGAAGTCGGTGGCGTGGATATATTTCGCAAGCGAGGGGTGCTGGCGCTCGAGGGTGAGGTACATTTCCCAGGCGACGCGGCGATAGCTAAAGTGGCCGGCGGGGGCGGAGCGGAGTTCGCTGATGTATTGGGCTTCGGCGAAGTCCATTTTGAAGAGGCAGCGGACGCGCGTGGCGAGCGGCAGCAGGTAGAGTGCGGAGGCACCGGCCTCGGCTGCTGAGCCGGCAGCGATCTTCGCGCTGGAGGCATGGGCGGCTTCGATTGCGGACTGATAGTCCGAGAGGACGCCGGCTTCTTCGAGTCCGGCGGCGTCGCCGGAGTGGGGTGTCTCGTAGCCGTGGATTGCGGTGAATCCCTGCTTGATCTGGGTGACGCGGCGATGGCGATGCATGTCGCGGAATCCGCCGATATCCATGAGGATGTCGAAGCGGAGGGCGGCACCGGCGTGGAAGGCGCGGAGAGCTTCGTCGTGTTTACCGCGGTGGCGCAGGCCGAGTTCGATGATCTCTGAAATGCGGGAGGCGGGAAGCGCCGCGACTATGTCACGTACCTGACGGTAAGGATGATGGCTAGCCCAATAGATGAGAGTGGCGGCGAGTTCGACTTCGAGGGATTCGGTGCGTTCGACGAGATCTACCACGGGGGATGGGGCTGGTGAGGTTCCGTTAAGGATTTCTCCAGACATTTTTTTGAGTTCAGTTCGTGTATGGATGAGGTATTGGTTGGGCTCGGCGTATTTGACGAGGGTGGGGGCGGTGTGGACTTCACGCGTGAGAAGGTTGGCGGCTTCGGCGGAAAGACTTCCCTCAGGGGCTAGAGCCCCTTGAATTAATCCGGTATCTTTCGGCACGACTGAAGTCGTGCCCTGACACGCGGCCTCGGCTTGACGAAGCTTCTCGATGAATGCCTCACTGGCACGGGCGTTGACATTCCAGGCGGGGCCAGTGGCGGCGTCGCGGAGTTTTGCGCCGAGATCGCGGACTTCGGCAACGGGATGCGAGAGAAGGCGGGAGACCTGCGTTTCAAGCGTACGAGCGTTGACGATCTGGCCGAGCGAGGTATTGGTGGCGAGAGGCAGCAGGTACCGGGCGACGTCGAAGGCCCGCGCCTTGAGGGTGCGGTCGTAGGCATCGGGCTTCATGGTCTCGGGGCACTTGACGCGCAGGCGCAGGGCTTCGTGGACGGCGGCGGTGGTGCGCTGGTAGGTAGCGAAGAGATTATCGACGGTGTCGGCGTAGAGTTTGGCAGATGCAGTATCGGACGAGAAGTCGGGGAAGTACCAGCCGGATTTCTGGAAGTTCTGATAGCGGGTGGAGCGTTCCTGGCCGTCCCAGCGCTGCTCGTCGACAAGGACGATGGCGGCTAATAGGCTGAGGCGCTCGACGGCGAAGGCGATGTGGGCCAGGTCGGCGATGGAACGGTGACCGTACTGGAAATAGAATGTGTTGAGGAATTGCTCAGCGCGCTGGGCGCTGATCTCGGTGAGGGATTCGCGCATAGAGAGCGCGGAACGCGAATATTTGGCCATGGCGTAGGCCAGCACTTCGGGATCGGCTCCGTGAACGGCATAGACATCAGTCTGGTTATGTGCGCCTGCGGGCGAGAAAGATTTACTGGACATGGACGAGGGCTCGCGACCAGAATACGGCATCAGGTAAGGCCGGGCTGTGAATCCCCCGGACCGATCGATACGTCAAAATTGCAGGGCGGGAGCGCACGGCAGAATGCGGGAGTTCAAATTGCGGACATCGCAAAGGCCCCGGCCATTGCCAACCGGACGCTGGATGCTGTCTCAGCGCTGGAATGACCTTCTTTTTGCGCATTGGCGGGTACCCGCGGCGACCGTGTCTCCCTTTTTGCCGGAGGGGTTGCAGCCGGATACATTTCAGGGCTCGGCGTGGATTGGCATCGTACCGCTCTGGATGGATCGTTTCAACTTCCGCGGGATGCCCTCCGTTCCTGGAACGCGGAGTTTTCCCGAACTACACCTTCGCACCTACGTGCATGACCAGCGCACCAATACGCCGGGCATCTACAACCTCTCGGTGGATATTGGCAGCCTGCTGGCTACGGCGGCGGTGAGGCTCGTTTTCCGCCAGCCCTGCAACTGGGCGGAGATGCGGCTGAACCAGCGAACCGAACGCGAATTCTCGATTTATAGCCGCAGGCGGTTTGTCGCGAGCCCCGTGATTTTCAACGCACGGTACCGGGGTTTGGGCCCGACGCGGAGGCTGGCCGAGATTCGCAGCGGATCGCTTGAATATTTCTTTACGGAGCGGTACTGCCTGTTCACCCGGAATCATGCAGGCCTAGCCGTGCGGGCGAATATACACGCGGTGGCTTCACCGCTGGAAGATGCCGAGGCGGAGATCGAGCGGAACGATATGCCGGCTGCGCTCGGAATTCAAGTCGCGGACCATGAGCCGGTGCTGCACTACTCGCGGCGGCTTGCGGTGTATGTATGGCCAGCGGAGTTGGCGGAGCCAGTGCGGCGACGGCAGCGCATCCCCGTACAGGCCGTACCCTCGAATTGAATCAAGTGGAATTTAACGGCACGCGACGTGGCTTGAAGCTTCGCGCTGCCAGACCTTTCGAGCCAGCATAAGAAATCCGACGACAGCTAAAAGGTGAAATGCATATTTTCCGATGAGGTCAACGCGGGTCCAACCCGCGGAACTGGCGTCGCCGATGGCCATGCAGCCGAGCACGGCTCCGAAGGATAGTGCGAATCGGTGGATGTCACGCCAGCTTTGCGCCGCTGACCAGTAGCGCACGATCGCGAACGCGAGGAGAGCCCAGGTCGGGCCGGCGACAAGAGGAATCCAAACATTGACGCCGGGGTGGGGAACGAAGATGAGGCCTATCGGTTCGAACCAGGCTACACCGAAGATGAACCCTTTCAATCCGATGAGCCAGGGGTTAGCCGGTTGGCGCGAGTCGATCTGACCGGAGTGGCCGTAGCCGCGCAGCAGCCACGCGATGGCGATCAAGGCGACGATGGAGGCGAGGCCGATCAAGATAAGAGCGACGGGTGGCTGGTAAGGTGCGGCGTGGAGGCGTGGGCGGGCTTGTTGCGTCCAGCCGTACCAGGCGATGCGGCAGCCGATCAGGAACGCGATGCACGTGGCGATGAGGCCGCGGGTGCGGAGCCAAGGCTGATTTCGCCGATCGGGGAAGATGAGTTCGGTGACCTGGACGGGGATCAGGACTACCCAGACACTTTCGAATCCGAGCATGAAGAGAAGGTAGAGCCAGTTGACTCCGGCATATCGGCCGAAGGCGGGATCTGCGCCGGGAAAGGGGAGCGGCGCGATGGATGTCTGCTGGATGATGAACTCTTCAGCGATGGAGAGCGCGAGGCCGAGGCAAAGGAGGCTGGTTGCGCCGGCGTTCCAGCGGCGAACGAGTTCACGCGCGAGCAAAGCGCCGCCGCCCCAGACCATGATTTCGGGGATGAGCACGAAGAGGATGCTGAGGCGCGTAGAGCCGCTGAGGACTTCGCTGATGACGGGAGCGAGGATAAGCAGCGTCCAGATAGGTGCTCGAAAGCGAGTTGGGGCCGGCGCTTGCAGGCTTGTGTTTGTGGGTATGGATTCGGTTGGCATGGATTACTCCTCGGTGTGCGCAGGGGATGGAGGGGAGGTGCGCGCTTGTTTCAAGATGGTCTTCAAGTTCCAGGCAAGTTTCCCTGAAGAGATGTCGGCGATGAGGCTGCGAACCCATGTGAGTTCGGCTTTCATGATGGCGATCAGATATTCGCTTTCGACGAGATTGATGCGAAGCACGTGGGCGGATGCCCCGGAAACGCCGGCGCTGCGATGCGCGATCTCGTTTGCAAGGTGTGTGACGCGTTCCTCGAGACGGAGCAAAGCTTCACCGGGCGTAAGGTGGACCAGAAAGCTCATGGCGGCCATGAACTCCGATGATTCGCGGCGCGGCACAGCGATGATCTGGCGGAGGACGCGGGTGAACTCCTTGCGGCCTGCTGCGGTGATGGCGTAGGTGGTGCGCTCGGGACGGCGGCCTTCGCGTTCGGTTGATTTCGCGGAGATGAGGGCATCGCGCACGAGCCGTCCGATGGCGTGATAGAGCGAGCCGCGCTTGAGGGCGAGGATCTCATCCTTGTGGCGCAGGCGGAGCAAGCTCTGCATCTGGTACGGATGCATAGGACCTTCGCGAAGGAGGGCGAGGACGGCGATTTCCCAGATTCCGAGTTCGTTGGTCATATAGTTCATATGAACTATATCGCATGAGCTACTTTGAGACAAGCCCCAGAATCGATGAACGGACGGGCGCTGGAGTTAAAGGAGGTACTCACTTGCCTATAATTGGCGTTGGAAATGCGCGGCGCAATTGAGGTTAGAGCGGCGCTGAAGGCGGAAGGTCGATGGCGGATTTGGCGGGAAGAATTGCGCTGGTAACGGGAGCTTCGCAAGGGATTGGGCGGGCGTGTGCGCTGGAACTGGCGAAGGCCGGAGCCATGGTGGCGCTGGCGGCGCGCAACGAGGCAAAGCTGGCGGAGGTTGCGGCGGAGATTGCTGCGGCGGGCGGACAGGCCGCGGTATTTGCACTCGACGTAGCCAACGAGGAGTCGATCAAGAATGGCGCGAAGGCGGTGACGGATCGATTCGGCAAGGTGGAGATCCTGGTGAACAATGCGGGCATTACGCGTGACGACCTGATGATGCGGATGAAGCGCACGGACTGGGATGACGTGCTGAGCACGAATTTGACGGGCACTTTCTTACTGACGCAGGCGCTGTTGCGGCAAATGATGAAGAACCACTGGGGCAGGATCATCAACATCACGAGCGTGGTGGGCCGGACTGGACAGGAAGGCCAGGTGAATTACGCGGCGTCGAAGGCGGGGCTGATCGGGTTTACGCGTTCTCTGGCGCGGGAAGTGGCGTCGCGCGGGATTACGGTGAATGCGGTGGCGCCGGGGTATATCGAAACGCCGATGACGACGGTTTTGGGAGAGAAGCTGCGAGAGAAGATGATCGAGCAGATCCCGCTGGGGCGGGCTGGAACCGATGCGGAGATTGCGCAACCGGTGGTGTTTCTGGCGTCGGATGCGGCGGCGTACATCACGGGGCATGTGCTGGATGTGAATGGCGGGATGTTCATGGGGTAGGAATAGGGATTAGGGAACAAGGAATAGGGAATAACAAACTCGCTTCTCTGCTGATTGATCTTCGCTACTCCCTAATCAGGTTTTGCTTAGATTCCCAGGCGGTCTTTGAGGGTGCGGACGCGGTCGCGGGCTACGGGGAGCTGGGTGTGCTGCGCGTCTTTGAGCGTCAGGACAACTTTGCCAGCGAACCAGGAATTGACTTCGTGAATCCAATCGACATTGACCAGGGCTGATCGGTGGATGCGCAGGAACTTTGCGGGATCGAGATGGCCCTCGAGATTGACGATGGTCTGGTCGACGCAATGACGACGGCCGGCAACTACGGCAAAGGTGAGCTTGTCCTGGGCGATGAAATGAGTGACATCGTCAAGCGGGAGAAACGAGATACGTTCGCCCACGCGGGAGGCGATGCGATTGGGATATGTGGCATGACCTTCGCGGAGCGATGCTGTCAGTTCTTTCAATAATTCGGGCAGCGCGGGATCTTGCTGCCAGTCCGGCTTGACGACAGGACGAAGGCGGCCAAGTTTGTGAAGCGCGCGCTCAAGATGATCTGGTTCGATCGGCTTGAGCAAGTAGTCGATGGCGTTGGTTTCGAAGGCCCGAAGCGCGTGCTGGTCATAGGCCGTCGTGAAGATTACGAAGGGCTGGACGTTCAGGCGGGAAAGCAACTCGAATCCGTTGAGGCCCGGCATCTGGATGTCGAGGAAGAGCACATCGATTGATTGCGCAAGAGGATCGTTGAGCTCGGCAACGGCTCGTGCAGGGTCAGTTGCCGTGCCGGCGATCTCAATCTCAGGGAAGTTGGCGAGCATGCGCTGCAATCGGTCGATGGCGAGTTGCTCATCGTCGACGAGGAAGGCTCGAAGTGAGGCCGCTTCCACCTTCATTCGATCTCTCCAGCGGGCAGAGCGATGGAGACGACGGTTTTGTCATCGACTCGTTTCACATCGAGTTGCGCAGCTTCGCCGAACAGCAGTTCGAGCCGGCCTGCGAGATTGCCCAGGCCGTGATCGGGGGCGACGTTGGCGAGCGAAAATCCAGGACCATCATCGGAGACGGTGAGGAGAAGCCGGCCATCGTTCTGCGTGCTTTTGATGGTGATGAAAGCGGGCTGGGTGCGCTGGGCGACGACGTGCTTCACGCTGTTTTCGACCAGGGTTTGCAGGGCGAGAGGCGGAACCTTGATGTGGTCGAGCTCATCGGGAACGGAGATCTCATAGTGCAGGCGCTGCCCAAAGCGCGTGGTTTCAATTTCGAGGTAATCGCGCACAATCTTTAATTCCTGTGCGAGCGGCACGAGGCTGGCTTGATTCGCGCTGATGGAAAAGCGGAGCAGCGAGGCGAGTTTGCCGACAGTGTCTTCGGCGCGTTTGGGATCGGTGGGAATGAGAGACGCGATGGAGTTGAGCGTGTTGAAGAGGAAGTGCGGATGGATGCGCGATTCGAGCGAGGAGAGGCGTGCTTCGACGAGGAGTTTGTTGGCGCGTTCCTGCTCGACTTGGCGGGTGCGCAGCTCGAGGGTCGCGGCCTGCAGGCGGTGGCGCAGCGTTTCATACGACGTGATGCTGAGGCCGACGATGAGCGTAATGACCAGGCAGGTTGGCCAGGAAGATTGGACTTCGCGCCAATAAAATCCGGATGGAATGATGGCGATAAGTTTAAATATCAGTGCGCCAATCAAGCATCCGCAGGTGGCGGTGACGGTCAGAACCGCAATGTATATCACGAAGATGAACCGAGGAAAACGCTCGGTGTAGCGGAACCCGATCCAATTGAGAGACAGTGCAGTAGGAAAGCCAATGAGCATCGCGTAGATGAAGGATCCCAGGAATTGGGTACCGATGTGGGAGAGGTGCGTGTGCTCAATCACGAGGATGAGAATGGTTACGACGATCGCGATGGCGGGAACAATCCAGAGATCGCCGCAGAAGGCCTTGAATGCGCGGAGGGCCTTGTCTGATTGATCGCCGGAGGCATCGACGGATCGATCGCGCGCGGGAATCATAGATGGAACCGCACTCCGGCGGAGGTAGCGGTGCTGTATGGCGTCGCGCCAAAGTCGGATGTCTTGCTACCTGTGGGGACTTCCAGGTGAACGTAGGAAGAGAAGTGATTGCCGAACCAGCGGCTCACATCGACGACTCCGACGAAGCTGCGGTCGTCGAGATTGGCGACGAGGGAACCGGAGACGTCCCACTCTTTCCAGCCGGGGAGTTGGCGCAGCCGGGTCTTGCCGACGTTGAAGAACGCGTAGTGCTGGCGACCGGCGAGGGGCGAAACGGACATGCCGCGGAAATACGACGTGTTGGGCGGATTGTAGAACTCGCCGATGAAGGTGACGCCGGAGTTCAGAGTGCATTTGGCGCCGATGAGCGCGGCGGCCTGTTCGCGCCATGTGGCTTCGCCGTGCACTTCCCACGCCTGTCCTAGGACGCGTGTGAAGGTGAGTGCTCCGAAAGAATCTCCGCCGCGATCGTTGCCGGCGATGAGGGATGTGTCGAATCCGCGCACCAGAACGTTATACCGGAACGCGGTGGTGTCGCGCAGTGTGGAGTGGGCAGGGGCGAGAGCGGCGCTTGACCAGGCGAGCGTGAGTGCATGCGGGCCGTGCACGTAGTCGGCTTTGACCATGTCGCGGCCCTGGTTCACATTGAGGCGGTCGGTGGGGTTGGTGGGATCGCGCGCAGGATCGAGGACGCCGGCTGCGGTGAAGGCGTATCCGGTGCCCCACCGGACCATCTTGCGGCCTGCGGTGAAATCGACATCGCCGGCGGAGACACCGGCGTAGGTTTCTTTGACGCGAAGGATCGAAGCGGTGTCGGCGTAGGTGGTGTTAAGGCCAATGAGGCTGGTGGAAAAAGTAAGGCGGCTTTGATAGCGAAGGTCGAAGGTGGGCTCGACGAGGACCTGGTTGAGGACATGCGGAGCGGACTGGGTGAGACCGCTGTAGAAGGTTGCGTCGTCGATGACGGCGAGGGAATAGCGCGTGTTGATGGATTTCTCCTCGGCTGCCGGCGGATCCTGCGCATGAGCGCAGGACCACGCCGACGCGAGAGTGAGAACCAAAATGACCATTTTCGTGTTCATGGTTTGTGGACTCGACATTAAGGCCAGTAGATGAGAGCGATCTCAACCGTTGAGCCGGGTGCTGCGAAAATGAATTTGGTTTCGCCGAAGTTGGGAGGTCCCTGACGTTTTGCGGGGTTATTGGAGTGGCCATAACCCTCAACAGGCATTCCCACTTCGTTGAAATCCAGTTTCTCGTTCTTGTTTTCATCGTGAATGACTGCGACTCCGTAAGTTCCTTCTGCCAGGTTTTCGAATACAGCTTCGGCGGTGGAAGTCTTCGTGTCAATCTCGACAACCCTGGAATCGACGATGGTGTTTTCGTCGGTGCGGAGAGCGACGCGGATGTTGCCCTCGCTGTTGCGAATGCCGGTGATCTTGATGGTGAGTTTGCCGGTCTTTGGCGTTTGTGCGATGGCAAGCTGGCCGGCGAGGATGAACAGAGAGAAGCAGAGCGGCAGTATGGTCAGCCACGATTTTCTTCGAGTGGTTGCGATCACTTCATATTCCTTTCTTGATCGAGCTTGTGTGGATGATGCCGTTTACAACGCGGCTTGTCTGTGATTGGCTGAGCTAAAACCTGTCGGAGCGGCCCTGGTAGAAGAGCTTGTCGGGAAGATTGCGTTGCACGGCGCTGGAATACTCGAGGACGCTGTGCGAGTTGTGGCGGATTTCGTCGTAGAGAGTGAGCTTCTTGAGCAGCATTTTGCCGCCTGAGTTCGCATATTCATCGAAGGAGGCGGATTTGATGTGCTTGCCGGAGGTGAGGTAGAACTCGGCGCGCACGGGGCGCGCATCTTCAGAGCGGACCCAATAGCGGATGCGCTGGTAGGTTGCGCCTTTGCGCTTGGCAGCGAGGTCGAGGACGTAGCAGTTTTCTGCGCCGATTTTTTCTTCACGGACGTAGGCGGCGGAGTAATCGATGGCGTAGTTGGTGCGGGCGACGTCGCCGTTGGAGGCGTCCCCGGAAAGGCGTTCGAGGGGCGTGATGCGCACGGGACGGCTGGTATCGGGAAGGTAGATCCACATGTCGTCGCCGAGCATGAGTAGGTGGCGCCCTTTGTCGCGGGGACTCATGAACTCGACGTAGGTCTTGTCCGTGCCTTTTTGCGAGACCTCGTAGAGCGATTCTTCGTCGGACTTATTGGATTCGAAGTTGGTGATCTTGACGCGCAGGACGTAGGCGGGCCAGCCGTTGCGGTAGGTATCGGAGCGCTTGAGCAGGGCTTCGGCGTCGGGCGTTGCAGCGTGTCCGATTGCGGCCCACGCGATGAGGAATGCAATGGAGGCGAGCAGCAGGAAGGAGCGCAGGGTCAGATCAACCTTAGACATGGGCCTATACATGAGCAAGGGCCTCCGCAATTTGCAGGCGCGATGCGCGGATCGCGGGCAGGATGGATGCAAGTGCGAGGGAGATGACGACCATGATGGAGGAGCCGATCATTAGCGTCGGTACGTGGAGGACGCGGAAGGGAATGTTGACCGTGTATCCAGGGGGTGGCGGCATGTGAAGGCCGGCGGCGTTGAGGAGCGAGCCGAGGAGATTTCCACCTCCAACGCCGATGGCAGCGCCAAGGATACCGAGGAGCGTTGCTTCGAGCATGAAGAGAGCTACGATCCAAGAACGCGGCGTTCCCATGGCGAGCATGGTGCCGATTTCGCGAATGCGCTCGAGCATGGCCATGAGGAGCGTATTGATGCTGGCCATGAGCACCATCAGGAAGACGATGAGGCCCATGAAAAGGAAGATCCCATTGAACATGGTGTGCACCTGGTTGTAGTAGGTGGCGAGGTCGATCCATTTTTTCAGCGTCATTTGTTGCGACAGGCCGTCGAGACGCGGGGCGAGTTCTGTGTAGACCACGTCTGTGTTTTCCGTAGCGTCGAGCCCGACGACGAGATTAGTGACACGATCGCTTTGCAGCAGGCGCTGGGCGGCGGGCAGGGTGATGCGGAGATAGCGTGCGTCCATTTCGGCGATGCCGGTCTTGACGATGCCGACGATTTGCACGTCGACGCCGTTGAGCGCCCCGTCGGAGGTCATGGCCAGTAGCGTGAGGCCATCGCCGACTTTTACGTTCATGGATTTGGCGAGTCCGACGCCGATGAGGGCTTCAACGTCGCCGCTGGATCTGGAGGAGAGATTGCGACCTGTGCCGGTGACCTGACTTGCGAAGCCGAGACTGCTTTCTGCGTCTGGATCAACGGCGCTGCCCATGAAACCAACGGCTTTGATTCCGTTGGAGACCATGCCGTAGAACTCGATGCGGGGAGCGATGCCGCGCACGTGCGGAGCGGAACTGACGGTTGAGGCTACCTGGCGCCAGTTTTCGATTCCGGTGTCGAGCACTTTGACTTCGTCGCGCTTGAAGTGATCGGTGGTGAAGATCTGCAGGTGGCCGAGGCCGGCGCGGATGGTGTCTTCGCGAAGTCCTCGGGTCATGAAGGCAAAGTATCCACCGGCGAGGAGCAGGCCTGCCACGCCGCCGCCCACCATGAGCAGGGTCATCAGCGTCCTGCGGCGGTTGCGGAAGACGTTACGAAATGCAAGCAGCAAGAACTTGCTCATAGGGGGCTCCTTTGGATTGATCGGGGTGGGAATCACCAACGATGCGGCCGTCGGTGAGGCGAGCGATGCGCGGGGTGTGTTCGAGCAGGCGCTGGTCGTGGGTGGAGAAGATGAAGGTGAGACCGAGAGCGCGGTTGAGGTCGCGCATCAAGTCGATGAGATGGGTGGCGTTTAGCGTGTCGAGGTTGGCGGTTGGTTCGTCCGCCAGGACAAGCGACGGGCGGTGCACGATGGCGCGGGCGACGGCTACGCGCTGGCGTTCTCCGCCGGAGAGCAGGTCGGGGCGTTGCTGCGCGCGGGAGGAGAGGCCGACGCTTTCGAGGGCTTCGGCGACGCGCTTGCGACGCTCGTTGGCGCTGACACCCTGGACAAGCAGAGGGTACTCGACGTTTTCGGCGGCGGTAAAGACGGGGATCAGATTGAAGGTCTGAAAGACGAAGCCGATTTTTTCGCGGCGCAGGGTCGAGGTTTGCGATGGGTTAAGGTGCGAGGTGTCAGTGCCGGCGATGAGGATGCGGCCGCTGGTGGGCTTGTCAATGCAGCCGATGAGGTTCAGCAAGGTCGATTTGCCGCTACCGCTGGGGCCGGAGATGGCGAGGAATTCGCCTGCATGGATCTGGAGGCTGATCTTGTCGAGGGCGGTGACGGCGCTGTGGTCGAGGGAGAACTTGCGAGTGACCTGGTCAACGCGGACGAGTGAGTCGGTTGGAGCCATCGGGGGCTGTCCTTTCCGGAGCGGTCTTGTGCTCTGGAGAGGAAGATAGCGGGGGATGGCTTGAATCGCGCGCAGATTCGGATGAGGGGTTGAATCGGCGGATGAACGGTTCGAGGAAGCGGATCAATCGGAGATGTGATCCCAGGTCTCAAATGCGAGACCCTTCGGCAGGCTCAGGACAGGCTCTAGGGCACCCGAGGCGGAGGAGTCCGGAGGGATCGAGCCCTGGAGCTATTGTGGCGACGGGGCTCCGTCATTACGCTGGGGCGCTGGACCCATGACGGCGACGGAGGTGGCGAGGAAGGCGCCGTTCCTAATGGAGCCTTCGGCGCGGATCATGTCGCCGACCTGGATGTCAGCCAGGGTCACGGGATCGCGGCGTTTGCGGAAGATGGTGCTTTCATCCGCGACGAAGGTGTGGATGGCGTTATCGGGGCCGCCCTGCAACGTGACCTTGACGTCGTTGATCGCGGTTACGCGGCCCATCACCCAGGTCTTGCCATAATTGGCTTGCATCTCGCGCATCTGTTTGGCGCGTTCTGCGTCGATCTGGAAGATGACGACAGCACCGACGGACTTCGCATTGGCATCGATTTCACCGGAGGCACCGATGGCATCGCCGATTTTGATTTCGCTGGCTTTGATTGAGGTTGGCGGGTTGGCGGGGGCCTGGTTGTCATTGCCCTGCCCGCGACGCTGGCCTCCGCCGCCTTTCATGATGCGGGTGTTGACACTGTAATGGATGGTGTACAGATCGCCGTTTTCTGTTTTTACGGTGAAGTGGTCAGGAGCGATTTCGGTAACGGTGCCAAGGACGCCACGGCCCAGCATCGCGCCGCCGCCCCATCCTCCGCGTTGGCCACGCTGCGGGGTGGGTTGGCTCGGATCCTGAGGCTGGGGTGCATCCTGCGCAAAGGAGCGGAGGCTGAGAGCACCGAGCAGCAGGAGAAGCGGCAAGGAAACGCGAGAGGCTTTCATATATTCCCCATGAGAAGTGCAACCTATCAAGATAGACGAGCGGCGCGCGCAGGAGGACGACGGCTCTAGCGAAGTCTCACTGCCGGGAGGGCGCGATTATTGCCGTTTCTGAGTTTGCGAGTTCAGTAGTTCTTCGAATTCCGGCAGGCCGTGCAGGGCAGCAAACTCGTTGTCCGCAATAATCTTCTTGGGACTGGTATAACCCTCGTTGAGGGCCATCCGGAGGTATTCAATTGCGCGCAGAGGCATGCCGGCCCGGACGCATCCCTTGGCCAAATAGAAATTCATGGCACCGCGATCAGAGATTGAAGCCGGATTTTCAATGCGGGGCCGGGAATTGTCTTCGAAGATGAGCGGATCGACTTTGAGCGCGGCCTGGTACTCGGCCCATCCTTTGGCGAATTTGTGCTGTGCAAGCAGATTGGTGCCGAGATTCTTGAGAATCAGGGCCGAGCCGGGATCGATTTTGAGTGCCTTGCGATACATCTTTTCAGCGTTGTGATATTCCTTCAAGGCATCGTAGACAGTACCAAGATTATTAAGGACGGTTGAGTTTTTGGGGTTGAGTTTGTAAGAAGTCTTGTAACAGTGCATCGCGTCGGTCAGGTTGAACATCAACTGGTAAGCGATGCCGAGCTTGTTCCACACGGCAGCGTCATCAGGCGGCGCTTTCTTGTAGGCTTCAATGGCTGCCTGATAGCGTTGGTGAGCCATGAGTGCGTCGCCCACTTGTTCGAAGGTCGCCGGAGTCTTGGGCAGGGTCGCTGAAGTAGCTGCAGGCGCAGCGGGCTTTGGAACTGATTCGGGAGGGGCCGGCTTTTGGGCGGAATCGGAGGGAGTGACCGCTGGAGACTGGGCGGAAACGAAACCGGAGGAACACAAACAGGCTGCCATCAGCATGAAGGCCGGCAGCGGGCGTTTATCAAACCTGCGCATATTCCCTCCTTACGAAGGAACCGAGGCGACAAACCTGCATCATCGTCTCCTCAAATTAGAGCACCATTATGTGCAACATCGTCAAGCTTGTTTGTTGCGCGGGTGCAAGGCGGATTGAAAAGGGCATGAGCCGGAACGATGGATTCGGGTCCAGACACTGTGGAAGAGAGGATTGTCGAGGATGAGCACGACGGTTTCCCCGCAACTGCAATCGGATATTGCCGAGCGCTTTCGCAGTGTTCGGCAACGCACACTTGCCCTGTGTAAGCCGCTGACGCCTGAGGACATGATGGTGCAATCATGCGCCGAGGCGTCACCGGCGAAATGGCACCTGGCACATACCGCCTGGTTCTTTGAGTCCTTCATTCTCAGAGAGTTCCTGCCGGGCTACATGCTTTTTAATACGGAGTTTCCCTGGCTGTTCAACAGCTATTACCGTAGTTTTGCCCAATTCCCGGAGAAACGGCTGCGGTCTTCGTTTTCGCGCCCCGGAATGGACGAGGTGATCCGCTATCGGAGCCACGTCGACGAGGGCATCGAAAGACTGCTTGACGCGTCTCCTCAGCCGGAAGTGCTGAAGCGCATTGAGCTTGGGGCGAATCATGAAGAACAGCACCAGGAGTTGCTGTTGACCGATATTCTGCATGCGTTTTATACCAATCCTTTGCGGCCGGCTTATTTGAAAGGGGAACAGGGATTGGGAAGGCCAGATGATTCCCGATCAGGGCACTCAGCGAATAGGGATCCCCTGAGGTTTGTGGAGTTTAAAGGCGGGCTGGTGGATGTGGGACATACCGGAAGCGGATTCTGCTATGACAACGAGGTGCCGCGGCATCGTGTTTTTCTGGAGCCGTTTGCGCTGGGGGAGCGCCTGGTGACCAACGGAGAGTTTGCGGAGTTTATTGCAGACGGCGGCTATCAGGAGCCGGAGTTGTGGCTTTCAGCGGCCTGGGATGCGGTGGAGCAGAATGGCTGGCGAGCGCCTCTCTACTGGAACGAAGACCGCGAAAGCTGGAAGCTGTTCACTCTGCGCGGCGAGGTTCCGCTGGAAGCGGCTGAAGCTGCGCCGGTTAGTCACGTCAGCTATTTCGAAGCTGATGCCTACGCGCGCTGGGCCGGTAAACGCCTGCCGACCGAGATGGAGTGGGAAGTTGCAGTCGAAGGGCATGCACTTGACGGAAACCTGCTGGATACGGGGGTGCTTAGGCCTGCGCCGGCGGAAGAGGTGGGCCAGGCTCTCACGCAAATGTGGGGCGATTGCTGGGAATGGACGGCGAGCGCCTATCTCGGATATCCGGGATTCGAGCCGCTGGCGGGTTCGCTGGGTGAATATAACGGAAAATTCATGAGCGGGCAGATGGTGCTGCGTGGCGGGTCATGCGCGACTCCTAAGGCGCATATTCGCTCGAGCTATCGCAATTTTTTTCAACCAGAAACGCGCTGGCAATTTTCGGGAATCCGAATGGCAGACAAGTAACTCCGATAGGTGGAGGAGCATCCTAGTAACGGCATGACTACGATCCCTGTTTCCCCATCCAGCTTTCACATTTCAGACAAGATCGCCTCTTCGGTGTACGAGGGGTTGTTGTCCAATCCAAAATGGTTGCCCTCGTGGCTGTTTTACGATTCGGCCGGATCGCGACTCTTTGAAGAGATCACGCGCGTCCCCGAGTACTATGTGACGCGCACGGAGCGGGCGATTTTGGAAGCCCGTGCTTCGGAAATCGTCGCGCGGGCTGCCGGGGGCAATGCACTGCGGCTGGTGGAACTCGGAGCTGGCTCTGCAGAGAAGACGCGTCTTCTGTTGAGCGCCGCGGTGGAGCGGCAGGACACGGTGTTCTACGAGCCGGTGGATGTTTCGGCGAGTGCGCTGATTGAAGCGCAGATGCGCATTGAGGAAGAGATTCCGGGCGTGCTGGTTTGCCCGCGCGTCGAGGACTACACGCGCAACCTGGAACTGGATACGACGCTGTCGACGGAACGCAGGCTTGTGCTCTACATCGGGTCGAGTATCGGCAACTTTGAACCAGGCGAATCGTTGCTGCTGCTGGAGCGCGTAAGGGCGGCGCTCGATCCGGGCGATTGCCTGCTGCTTGGAGTCGATCTCGTTAAAGATGAGGGCGTGCTTTTAGCGGCCTATGACGATAAGGCGGGCGTAACAGCCGCGTTCAATCGCAATCTGCTGGTTCGGCTAAACCGGGAACTGGATGCGGATTTTCACCTGGAGAGGTTTACGCACCGCGCGGATTGGAACGCGGCACATTCGCGGATGGAGATGCACCTGGTCAGCGAAGTGAAGCAAGCCGTCTGGCTGGCTGGCATGGATCTGCGCGTGGAATTTGCTGCGGGCGAGAGCATCCACACCGAGAACAGCTACAAGTACCAGCAGGGCGATGCGGAAGCGCTAGTGGCGAAGGCGGGATTTGCACACGAGGCGACGTGGACCGATGAGCGCGGGTGGTTCGCGGTGTGCCTGGCGCGAGCGATTTAAAGCCGAATCTCAAAAGTGTCGAGATTTGCGGTTTCCCACCCATGCCGCGATGAAACTGCGTCATGGATGGGGCACCCAAGTTTCTTCGGCTTGAGGCGAAAACCCAGGTCTCAAAAGCGAGACCTGGGGCACCCAGATTTACGGTTGATCAAAATACTGAACACTTGCCTATTTGGGATTCGCAATTCGCAGCAGCAGGACATCGTGACTGGGGAGTTCGATGGGCATGTTGTTGGTCAGGTCCATCTCCTTGCCGGTCCATAGGTTCTTGGCGTGCTGCGGACCGTGGAGGCCGAGTTGCGTCAGATCGAGGTGAAACGGGTGGGTTGAATAGACGTCACTGCCGGCGTTGACGATGGCGATTGCCTTGGCGCCGTTTTTGAGATCGCGAGCCCAGACTTCAACTTCACCTTTGCTGTAGATGTGACGGGCCTCGTGGCCGAGGGGATCCTGATCGATGGCGATGACGTCGCGATTCGTGAGGATGGCGTGAATCTCGGGCTTCATGTGGGGCAGGTCATTGCCGGCGAGAAGCGGGGCGGCGAGCATGGACCACATGGAGAAGTGAGTGCGATTTTCGGCAAGCGACAATTTGCCGTTACCAACTTCGAGCATGTCAGGATCGTTCCAGTGACCGGGACCGGCGTAGGAGGCGAGGCCAACCTGTTCGCTCATGAGGTCGTAGATGCTCTGCCAGCGTGCCTGAATGTCGCCTGTAGTGCGCCAGAGGTTTCCGCCGAGGGCGGGTGCCCACTCCCACACGTTGTCCCACCCGTACTGGCATAAGGAATAGACGATGGGGCGACCAGTGGCTTTGAGCGCCTTGCCCATCTTGTCGTAAGCGGCGACCATGAGACGCATCTGCGCGGCCTTGTCGTTGGGCGCCTGCTTTTCCATCACTTCGGGAATGAAACTGCAGAGATCGTATTTCAAGTAGTCGATGCCCCAATCGGCGTACATCTTCGCGTCTTGCTCCTCATGACCGAGCGAACCCGCGTACCCTGCGCAGGTCTTGGGGCCGGGGCCGGAGTAGATGCCGAGCTTCAGGCCCTTGGAATGTACATAGTCGGCGAGGGCTTTCATGTCGGGGAACTTGGTGTTGGTGTGGAGGACGCCGCTCGCGTCGCGCTCGCCTTCCCAGGTGTCGTCGATGTTTACGTAGATGTAGCCGGCATCCTTCATACCGCCTGAGACGATCTGGTCGGCGGAGTCGCGAATGTCCTTGTCGGTGACTTTTTCGGCGAAGTAGTTCCAGCTGTTCCAGCCCATCGGCGGTGTGGCTGCCACTTGCGCCCTGGCGGATGTTTGAAACACGAAGGTGATGGCGGCGAGAGCGATTGCGGCAAGGGGAAGCGGAACTGAAATGCGCATGGGCTGATCTCCAGTGGAAACGATTACAGCAGAGAATACTAAGCGGCGTGTGTGAATGTTGACAATTGCGAGCTGAGCGGCGGAAAGGAATTCTGCGAAGGAACGTGGCCCAGCGTGCGAATATCTTGGAACGATGGCTCAAGCCTCATCCGCAGCAGAGCACGGTCTTCATCGCCAGTTGAGTTTGCGGGACCTCGTTATCTCACAGGTGCTCTGCGTAGTGGGCGCCAGTTGGGTGGGCGTGGCGGCGGGACTGGGAAAGGCCGAGACGCTGCTGTGGATCGGGGCAATGGTGCTGTTTTATTTGCCAATGGCCGCATCGGTGATCGGGCTGAATCGCGTTATGCCGCTCGAGGGCGGGCTGTACGTATGGGCGCACCGGGCTTTCGGGAACCTGGGTGGATTTCTGACGGCGTGGAATATCTGGTTCTACGGGATCGCGGTGACATCAGCGATTCTTTATCAAATTCCGACGGAGCTGGCGTACCTGATCGGGCCGAGAGCCGCGTGGCTGCCCGAGAGTCGTTGGGCGGCCTTGATTATCGTGGGAGTGCTGGTGGTGGCGTTGACGCTGGCCGAGTTGCGCGGGCTGGAGATCGGTAAATGGATTCACAATGCGGGCGGCGTCGCGATGATGATCGCGTTTGCAGCGCTGATCTGTCTCGGCCCCTGGGCAGTGTTGCGGCACAACCCTCTCCAGTGGACGCCGCTCGCGCTGGAGATTCCTCCGCATGATCTGAAAACGATGGCGTTGTTCGGGCAGATGCTGTTTGGGGCGCTATGCGGGCTTGAATATATCGCGATCCTGGCGGGAGAGAGCAAGGCTCCGGAACGCACGATTACGCAGTCGGTGTGGTTCGCTTCACCGATTATCTGCGCGATGTTCATTTTGGGAACGGGTTCGGTTGTGGCGTTTGTGCCGCGGGGCGAGATCAATTTTATTGCTCCGATTCCGCAGACGTTTCGGATGGCGTTAGGGAATGTCGGGATTGGCAATTTGCTGGCAACGACGGCGATCTTTCTGGTTGAGATACGACTGCTGGGCGCGGTGAGCCTGCTGATGACGGGGGTGAGCCGGCTGCCGCTCGCGGTGGGCTGGGATGAGTTGATCCCGCGATGGTTCACAAAGCTGCACCCTCGCTGGAAGACGCCGGCGAATTCGATTGTCTGTACATCGGTGCTGATCTTCCTGCTGGTGGCGATGGCCAACGTTGGGGTTCATGCGCAGGAGGCCTTCCAGGTGCTGTCGAACGCGAGTCTCACGCACTACGAGGTCGCGTATGTTGCGATGTTCGCCATTCCGCTGGTGGGAGCGGCGGGGTTGCGGAGAAAGCTTCCCGCATGGTTGAAGTGGACATCGGTGGTGGGGCTGGGATCGACGGTTTTCAGCCTGCTGATTTCGGCGTATCCCTTTGTGGATGTCGTGAACCCGATGGCCTATGCGGCAAAGATTGTGTGCACGCTGGTGGTGAGCAACCTGGTTGCGTACAGCTTCTACAGGGCGCGCATGCGAACCCGGGGTGTGCCGTCGGTGAGACAACCTCAGACTGAGCCCAAGGATTGAGCGAAGAGCTTCATTGCATCGCGGTGGCGTTGCGCGCGTCGAGCGTGATGGAGTTCGCGCCGGCGCGGACTTGGACTGGCTGGAGCCATAAAAGCGTCTGGTTGTTCAGGCGCGTGGAGATCATCAGGTAATAGGTTCCAGGCGGAACTCCGGGGAACGTGCCGCGGCCGTTGATGTCGGCGCGGACGGATGAAGCTGCGCCGGCCTTGATGGCGGTCATGATGGTCGGGCAGTCAGGCGTGCGATTGCCGCAGGCGAGGCCGAAGAATTTGAACGGAACTGCGCCTGCCGGCATGTTGACGCCGGATTTTGCAATCGTGTCGTTGATACTGCTGCGCAACAGTACGTAGGGATGGTTGGCGAGCGGATTGGGCTGGCCTGGGGTGGGCGGAAATCCCGAGACCACAGAGAGCGTTGCGTTGCCCAGCGGTGCATTGGGCGTGGAGACGGTGCCACCATTGTTGTCGGGAACGCGGTTCGCTGGCGCCGAGGCGGAGGCCGTCACCATCGCAACTGAGCCGCCGCTTATCGGAATCGCTTTGCTCGGGCTGAGCGCCGCGAGATTGCAGGTCTGCTCGAGGGGCGCAAAGGTGAAGTCGTCGTTGTCGTCCTGGCCGGTCACCATGCGGCCGTGTACCTGGTATGGGCCGGTTGTGGTGGGTACAAGCGATCCATCCGGCTTGAATGCCAGAACCAGCGGATGATCGGACGCGTCGATCTTGATCTGTGCGCCGTTGGCTGTCGCGGCCACGGTGTAGGGATAGGCGCGGGCGGAGTCGGGGCCGCAGCCGAGGATGGCGGACTCAGGAAAGAACTCAACGCTGAAACCGGTGGATGCGGCGAAGATGCCGTGCATGCGAATGCCCGGAGGCGTGGGCGGCCCCTTATCGCCGCCGAACGCAGTCTTCAGCAGATCGGTCTGCATAGTCTGGATGCCGACACTGGCACCCTCTGAGGAGAGATTGAGAGCGGGACAAGTGGTCGTTCGAGGGGCGAAGTTGGTGTAGCCCGCATTGGCGTTGCCGGCAACGCGGTTGCCGGCAGCATCGTACAGATTGCCGAATTGATCTTTTTGCGTGGCGCCCGTTCCGGCCCCTCCGCTGACATAACCAGCGGCAACGACGCCCTGGATTGTCACCGGTCCCGGCCCGGTGATGGTGCCGTCCGCGTGGAAGGTGAGGTCGAGCGGCTTGGGCCTGGTGTTGATGATGAGGGCGGTGCGATTGCCTTCAAATTTGAGACTGTAAGCCTCCTGATTGGGCGAGAGGGATGAGCAGTTAACAAGGACGCCACCGTCGATAAAGTCGAGGCGCCAGCTCCCCGCGCCCTGGAAAACACCCGCCATGACGGGGCCAGCAGTAGGTGCTGAGTTCGCCGGTACAGCGGCTCCGAGCGAGCCGAGAGTCGATGTGACCATACTCGAGAATGCGCCGAGCAGACTATTGCCAGTGCAACTTGAGGGCAGACGGCCAGAACTCACGCAGCGACGGAGAGCGCGCTCTTCTTCGTTTTTCGGCGGAGCGATCTGAGATGCACCTCCGGGCTGGTTTGCCGGCTGCGGCGGCGCTTTCATCTGCTGCTCGGCCTTCTGCACGTTGGCGTTATAGAGGTCCTGCTGCTTCTGTTGGAAGGCCTTGGCTGCGGCGACTTGTTTGGCAGAGGGCTGCTGGCATGTAGGCAGGAGCTTCTTGAGCGCGCCGCGCGAGACGTATGTGTAGGAGTTGATGCCGGTGGGCGTCAGGTGATCGGGATGCGCAACCATACAGTTGCTGGTATCCGAAGTGTCGCGAATATTGCAGTTTTCGATGTAGATGTGTTCGCCATTGCAGATGTAGGTCACACCGATGGGGATGTCCTGCGAGGAGGCCTGGGCTGGTGCGCGCAGAGGTGGGAGCGCCGCAATGGAGATGGCTAACAGAACGGAAAGGCGGCAAACGCGCAATGGAAACGGGTTCATGTTTCCTCCCGGGTAGAAGAATGGCAGGCCAAGAAATTGCCAGACGTGATCTGCTGATGTGAGACAAACAGGGAATTGAGGCCTGATGTTAACGCGATCTGCACCAAAGGAGCAATGAGAAGTTGTTTGGGGGCGCGCGGATCAGTCCGCCGCGGGAGCGATGTCGTAGCGAGGAGTGGTTGCCATGAGCCTTTCGATTGCTTCGACGCTGCCTATGCCGCCTCTTGCACCAGAGCAGGTGCAGTTCAACGCAGCGGCGGCGCAGGCGAAGTCGAGTTGGCGATCGAGGGGCCAATCCTGCAGGAGGCCGTAGATAAAGCCTGCGTGAAAGACATCGCCGGCACCGGTCGTGTCGACGACCGGCACGCGGTAGGCGGCGCAGGAGTGGAAGCGCTTGCCGTCCCAGGCAATGACGCCATCGGCGCCGAGCGTCGCCGCGGTGAGGACGCAGCCGAATCGCTTCATGGCGGTACGGAGAGCCTGTTCAAGATTGCGTTCCCCGGTGAGACGAGCGGGGAAATCGCGGCTGACGACGAGGTAGTCAACGTTCGCAATCAGGTCTTGAACGCCGGAGTAGGTTTCATCGAGATCGGCGATGACGGGAACGCCGGCGGAGCGAGCCCATGATGCAGCCTGGGTTGCGGCAGCGGTTTCAAATCCGTCGACAAGCAGGGCGCGCGCATTCGCGATCCAGGAGCGATCAAGGTCGGAGGGTTGGAGAAGGAGGCGCTCATCGCGTCGGCAGAGGACGGTTCGTTCACCACCATCGTCGACGAGGATAAGCGACTGGGGACTGGCGGCATTTGCCACCGTGATCAAGCGCGCGTCCACCCCGGCGCGTGCGAACTCGTCGCGATGGAGACGGGCTCCGTGGTCGTCGCCGAGTTTGCCGACGTAGCGCGTCGTAAGGCCCCAGGTCTGGCAGGCGATCACGGTGGTGGCGGCCTGGCCGCCGGGGAGGATGCTGGCGCTGGTGTATTCGGTTTTGGAGCCGCGTGATGGGAAATGAGCGAGAGGAATGAGCGTATCGATTGCGTTGAGACCCACGCCTACCAGGTCAACTTGAGCCGGCTCTGCCATCCATTTCATTGTAAAGGCGCGGAATTGAATGGAGCTGGATTAAGCGATCAGGAGAAGCGTGTCGTCTTCCACAAGACCCAAATACATCCGGCGGCGGAGGCGACCAGGGTCACTGCAAGCACGCCGACCCAGGCGAAATTCATGGCAAGCTCAGGTACGCGCGCGTTCACTCCGAGCCAGACGAAGACGACGACGGAGGCGGCAAGAATTGCGTAATCCCACCAGGAACGGCGCTCGATGGTTGTGGCGGGACCTTCACCTGCGTAAGCCTTCATGACGCGGTCGTAGTCGAGGTCATAGCGGGCGCACTCGCGGACGAGCGCTTCGCGCATGGATCCGCGCTCCTTTTCTGTCGCAACGGCGGTGGTGACGGCGAGCGCTCCGCAGATCATGACGAGCGAGCCGATGAGAACGAGGAGGCGATGATCGGCGTCGGCATGCGCCAGTTCGCCGAACACCAGCGCGCCCCAGGCGAGGCCCCACATCTGGTTGGTGTTGGAGAGCGGAATGCCGCGGCCGATGCCAAGATATTTTGTGGCGAACTGCTGGAAGATATCGCCAATGACCCATACGAATCCGCCAAGAAAGAGCCAGAAGAGCAGATGGCGCATTTCGCCGGAGTGAAAGACCGCCGCCTTGGTTCCGCCATCGAGGGCGAGCACGAGGGCGATCATCGTGCCGAGTTCACCAACGGTAAATATGGTGACGAAAGAGAGCGGATTCATGCCGCTGATGTAGGCCTTGCGATAGGGGATGTACATGGTTCCCCACAGCAGGCTGGCTCCGATGGCGGCAAGGACTCCGCCAACCGCACGATTGTGCGCGCCGCCCGTGTGAATGGTGCTGAAGCCGAGCATGACGGCTGCCGCGACGATGGCCACCGCACCGAGAACGACCTTGGCAACGTTGATGCGGGTGGCACCTTTTAGCTCGCCGAAGAGCACCCGACCCCAAAGGATGCCGACGAGCGAATTGGTATTCCAAAGAGGAAAGGCGATGGCCAGGCCGACATCGCGAATGGCAAAGACGGTTAAGGTGTTGGCGACTGCCCAGAGCATGCCCGCGAGGATAGCGATGGGAATGAGGTGCTTGTTTTGGGCGAGATCGGCGAAGACCTGCCGCGTGCCTTTCAGCAGCGTGGGAACGCTCCAGCGCGCGGTGAAGACGCCGGCCACCATGCAGAGCGAGATGGCGTAGGGCGACAGGCCGGAGTTGACGAGTTTAGTGGGCGCTTCGGCCGCGCCGAGCCATACCCCGGCTGCCAGTCCGCAGACGACGCCGATGCCGTGAACAGACCTGATGGGGGGAGCCGGATTGGTGCGAGCTACTTCGCTCATGCTTGCTGGACTTTCTCCCTTGATTCGATTTTCACGACACCCATTGCAATTTCGCCAGTAACGAAAGTCCGATGTTTTTGATTCAATGCAGCACGATGAGCAGCGCGAGACCAAAACAGAAGACGACGACTGGTATCACGAAGTGTGTGTCGGTCAGAATGGATTTTGTCTTCGTCAGAGTGGTCATCGGATTCCTCTTGGATTGTCTTGGTCTCGTGCGTGTGCGACGGGTGAGCGAGTTATCGTAGCGAACTCATGTCGATTACGAAACGATATTTCACATCCTGCTTCAACATGCGCTCGTAGGCTTCATTGATCTGCTGAATGGGGATGACTTCGACTTCGGAGACGATGCCGTTGCGGCCGCAGTAATCGAGCATCTCCTGGGTTTCGGGCATGCCGCCGATCATGGATCCGGCGATAGAGGCGCGTTTGGTGATGAGCGCAAACATGTTGATGGAGGGAGGCTTTTCAGGCAGGCCGACGAGCGTGATGGTGCCGTCCTGCTTGAGCAGCGAGAGGTAGGGATCGAGCGAGTGGGGGGCCGACGCGGTGTCGAGGATGAAGTCGAAGGTACCGGCCTGTTTTTTCATCTCCGCCGCGTCGGTGGAGAGAATGACTTCGTCTGCGCCGAGCTTGAGGGCGTCATCTTTTTTCTTCAGCGAGGTGGTGAGTTGCACGGTGTGGGCGCCGAAGGAGTGCGCGAATTTCAGTCCCATGTGGCCGAGTCCACCGAGACCGACGATGCCGACTTTTTTGCCAGTACCAGCATTCCAGTGGCGCAGGGGCGAATAGGTAGTGATGCCGGCGCACAGCAGCGGAGCAACCGCCGCGGGATTGAGATTGGCGGGGACTGTGTGGGCGAACCGTTCGTCGACGATGTAGTTGCTGGAATAGCCGCCCATGGTGATGGAGCCGTCGACGCGGTCCTTGGCTGCGTATGTGAGGATGGAGCCTTCGATGCAGAAGTGTTCTTCCCCGCGGTTGCAGGGCTCGCAGTGGCGGCAGGAGTCGACGATGACACCGACGGCGGCGAGTTCTCCGAGTTTGAATTTTGTAACGGATTTGCCGGCGGCAGCGACGCGGCCGACGATCTCGTGACCGGGGACCATGGGATAGATGGCGTTGCCCCACTCATTGCGCGTCATGTGGAGGTCAGAGTGGCAGACGCCGCAATAGAGAATTTCGATTGCAATTTCAGAGGGGCCGGGCTCGCGGCGGTTGAAAGAGTGCGGAGCCAGCGGTGATTTGGAATCGAACGCAGCGTAGCCTTTGGATGAGGGCATGGAATGAATCCTTTCAGGAGACGAGTGTAAATCAGGCGCATGCAGAGTGATGATGGGGCGGGGTTCAGATTCGCAATTCTTCGGGGGCTGATTCGATGAATGAGATGACGAACGCGTTTATGTGCGCTCTGCGACGACGACCCGGGGGATGCCTTGCAGGTCGGGTGTGAATTCGATGTTGGTGAAACCTGTGGCAGCGAGAAGATCCTGGATCGCGGGATGCTGGCCGTAGCCGATTTCGAGGGCGATGAATCCGCCTGAGGCGAGAGCGGCGAAGGCTTGCGGGATGAGGCGGCGATAGATTTCCAGGCCGTCGTCGCCCGCGAAGAGAGCGAGGGATGGCTCGTGATCGCGCACTTCGACGGCGAGAGAATCGCGATCGGTGACGGGAACGTAGGGAGGATTGGAGACGATGAGGTCGAAGGTTTCGCCGGCGACTGGGTCGAGAAGATCGCCGTGAAGGAAGCGGATGCAGTCAGCGAATCCGAGTTTTTCGGCGCTCGAACGAGCGACTTCGAGAGCGGATAATGATGCGTCGGTAGCGGTAATCTCGGCTTCGCCCCAATCGTGCGCGATGCTGATGGCGATGCATCCAGAGCCGGTGCCGACGTCGAGGACGCGAGGCGGCCAGCTAACTTGACCAGGATCTCCCTCTCTGGGTGTCCTTTCCCCGTTGCGAAATGCGGGGCGGATCTTGCGAATCGAAAAGAACTTGGTTGGCCTACGATCGAGCGCCGGAATCAGCTGGACGGCTTTCTCAACGAGGTGCTCGGTTTCGGGGCGGGGGATGAGCACGTCGGGTGTGACGCGAAACGGCATTCTGTAGAACTCGACTTCGCCGGTGATGTATTGGATGGGTTCGCCTTTGCGGCGGCGTTCGAGCAGGCCGGCGTAGCGGATGGCGGAGCATCCGGCGAAGTCGTCTTCTGCGTGAGCTATGAGCCAGGCTTTGTCTTTGCCAATCAAATGCAGCAACAATGTCTCGGCATCGCGCTTCGCACGCTCGGGATGGGGGCCCGCGCTGAGCTGCGACTCACCGTACTCGAGAAAGTCGCGCAGCGTCATCAAGCTGCCTGGTCGTTGTCGGCTTTGAGTTGCTCGGCCTGGTAGTGCGCGACGAGGGCGTCGACGATAGGTTGAAGGCGGCCTTCCATGATCAGGTCGAGCTGGTGCAGGGTCAAGCCGATGCGGTGGTCGGTGAGGCGGTTCTGCGGGAAGTTGTAGGTGCGAACCTTCTCGCTGCGGTCACCGGAGCCAACCTGGGATTTGCGGGCCGCGGCGAGCTCGGCGTTCTGCTTTTCCATTTCCTGCTCGTAGAGGCGGGAACGAAGGACGCGCATACCCTTTTCGCGATTCTTGATCTGCGATTTTTCGTCCTGGCAACTGACCACGGTGTTGGTGGGGATGTGGGTGATGCGGACCGCGGAGTAAGTCGTGTTGACCGACTGGCCGCCAGGACCGGAGGAGCAGAAGGTGTCAATGCGAATGTCCTTGGCTTCGATCTTGATGTCAACATCTTCGGCCTCAGGAAGGACGGCGACCGTGATGGCAGAGGTGTGGACGCGGCCTTGCGTTTCCGTCGCGGGAACACGCTGGACGCGATGCACGCCGCTCTCCCACTTGAGCTGGGAGTAGACGCGCTTGCCTTCGATGATGGCGATGACTTCCTTGTATCCGCCTACGCCGGATTCCGACATCGACAGGACTTCAACTTTCCAGCGGTGCTGCTCCGCAAAGCGGGTATACATGCGGAAGACCTCGGCGGCAAAGAGAGAGGCTTCGTCGCCGCCTGTGCCGGCGCGAATTTCAAGGATGACGTTCTTCTCGTCGAGGGGATCTTTGGGGATCAGCAGGATCTTGATTTCTTCTTCAATGGCAGCGGCGCGGGGCTCGAGAGCAGCGATTTCTTCTCCCGCCATGGCGCGCAGGTCGGGGTCGGTCTCGGCGAGCATGGCGCGGGCTTCGGTCAGACCCTGCTGCACTTGTTTCAACTCGCGATACTTCTCGACCGGCTCTTCGATCTCGCGCAGGGACTTGGCGGTCTTCTGATATTTCTCGTGGTCGTTCAAAACTTCAGGCAACGAAAACTGCGCCTGCAGGTCGTTGTAGCGTTGCTCCATTTGTTCCAGGCGATCCAGCATGGCGTGCCCTCCGGGCTCTTGCGTTTTTGGAATGGTTTTTCGACGGGAAGGGGCGCAGAACATTGTAGGCGGCGGGCGCCGCTAGAGGAGAGCCGGGATGGGTTGATGGAGGGCCATTGCGCTGTACTGATTGTACCCGGTTTTTGGATGCGGGGGATTACCTTGCGGATTCTTCGCATTCGCGACCGGGCCAAGTCAATCACTGTCAGTCGAGCGGCACGACGGTCGGCCAATGCAGAAAGTGGTCTTCATCGCCAAGCATGATCCGTGCCGGATTGAGGGCCAAACTGCTGCCCAGCGCAAAACCAGGGTAGTCGACATCGTCGCGCAATTCGAATACAAGCTTTGTCTCCAATGTTTGGCCGGGCGCAACCTCGGCATCAAGGCCGGGAAAGGGCGCTCCATTCGCAGGGGAGAGTGCGTGCATGCCCTGCGTGGACACCTCGTACACCCGGCCGCCTCGATCAATGAGCACGCCCTTGCGGCCGATCTCCCGTTGCACCCGCCCGCGCGAGTGGTTGGAAATGCGGACATCCACCAGGTAGAACGCCTTCCCTGCATTCGTTGAAGGAATTCGATTCCATCCCATAACCGCAAAACACATTTCGTCGAAGCAGCGGTCCTCACCGAGCGACATGATGTGCTGCGGTGTCATGAGCGCTATCGCGGTTCCGATTCCCAGATATACGACCCACGCACCGACGATCACAGCGAGGGAGCGAAGAGCGAAGACTCGGCGGTGGAATGCAAAGGCTGCAAGGGCAGCCGCGATGCCCGCAACTGTTGCGAGCACCATAAGAATCAAGAGCAGGTCGAATGCGGTCATCTCGACTCCCTGATAGGTAAGTCGTAGATATCTCACACAGTCTGGAGATATCTCCCGCATTATACTTTAAGATGCAAAGTATAGGCCAGCTGACGTCAGAAGCACGCAATATGGTCGCAGGCGTTCATCAGGGGAAGCTGCAGACTTGAGTCATGATCCGGGTCGGAGTAGATCGTGATGGTCGCGGCTTTGTAATCCTCCGGCCTGGCGGTCATGATGTTGGGCACAAAGGTCTGCGGGTTGCGGTCGTAGAGCGGGAACCAAGTGCTCTGAATCTCCACCATGACGGTGTGGCCGGCCTTGAAGACGTGATCTACGTCGTGCAGGCTGTAGCGGTACTCCTTCACAGAGCCGGCGCGCAAGGGGGTCGGCTTCTCGAAGCTGTCGAGATAGCGGCCGCGGAAAATCTCCTCGTTGGTCATCAACTGGTAGCCACGCATCTTTGGGTCTGGATCGTCGTCGGGGTACTGGTCGATGAGCTTGACGACCATATCGTTGTCGGAACTGGTCGTGGAGGCGAAGATGTCGGCCAGCACCTCGCCGGTGACGATGAGGTCTTTTTTGAGCAAGGGGAGCTTCCAGACGGCTACGTCTTTGCGATCGGTGACGAAGCGCTGGTCTTCGGTGAGCCAGTTGAACCACTGCGAGCCCTCGCTGTAGGTGACTTGGATGGGGCGTTGACGGTAGGGCACGGGATTTGCCGGATCGCTCTGGTAAGTGGTCTTGGCGGGCTCCTTGGTGTCGCTCCAGCTAAGCTGCCCGTCGCCGACGAGGTGAAGGCTGGTAGGTTGAGCTTCTTTCGGAGGGAAATGTGCGTAGTACTTCCAGGTATTCGATCCGGTCTGGAAGCTGGCGGTATCTTCGAGATTGAATCCCGGTTCATCCTTCAAGTAGTGTCCGAAAAACTTCGCTTCAATCTGCGCGCGAAATTCCTTGCCGATGGGTTCGCCATAATTCAGATTGCCGAGGTGGCGCGATGAGGAAGACCAATAGCCGTGCCGCCAGGGGCCGAGGACAAGGAAGTTTTCATGATTGCTGTCATGGGGCTCGAGCTTTGTGTACTCCTCCTGCGGTCCCCACATGTCCTCCTGGTCGTAATAGCCGCCAACGCTCAGGGTTGGAACGGAGACCTTGTCGAGGTGACTCTCAACGGCGCGTGAGGACCAGACGGAGTCGTAGCTGGGATGGTCAAGGAAGAGCTTCCAGCTGGGAAAAGGCTCCTTGATGCCGGATTTCTTGACGTCTTCGGCAAACGAACCGCGTCCGAGGAAGTAGTCGTAGCCATCGACGGGTTTTCCGTCCTTATCTTTACCGTAGCTGACGTCGGCGCTCTCCTTGTTCGACTCCATGCCGTAGACGTAGTCGTAGCCGTAGGTCTGGCGAAATGCGCCGTTGTGAAAGAAGTCATCGCCCATCCAGACGTCGATCATGGGGGCCTGCGGCGAAACCGCTTTTACGGCTGGATGCGGATCGATGCCGGCGGCCATGGCAAGGAAGCCCGGGTAGCTGGTGCCGACAAAGCCGGCGCGGCCGTTGTTGCCGGAGACGTTCTTGAGCAGCCAGTCGACGGTATCGTAGGTGTCGGTACTTTCATCGACGGCTTTTGTGTTGCTATGGTCGACTTCGGGGCGGCTCATTACAAACTGGCCTTCGCTCTTGAAGCGGCCGCGGATGTCGCCACAGACGTAGAGGTATCCGTCGCGGGCCAGTTCAGGGCGGCTGCCTGAGAAGGATGCGCGGTTGGTTCCGTCGCAGCCATAAGGAGTGCGCTGGATGAGGAAGGGGAGCGGCGTAGTGATGTCGGCGGGCTTGAGGATGACGACATGGAGCTTGATGCCGTCACGCATGGGGATCATGGATTCGGTTCGCTGGTAATCGTGGAAGATGTGGTGAACAGCGTCTCCGGTGCGCTTGAGAACAACCGCGGAATCGTTGGACGGGATCATCGTTGCGCCGTGACCGGCGGCATCCAGCGTGAACTTGAGGGTTATCTTGGTTCCAGAGATAGCGAAGTCGGTCGGCGAGTTTGTTATCAGCGCAGTGGGGACCTGGCGTTCGGATTCAAGGACGAGCTTGCCGTCGTGGACGTAGAAGCTGACGGGGGTGTCGGGGTCGCCAGGGTCGGTGTATTCGCCGGAAAGAGCATCGAGTTGAGCGGCAGTCGGCGGGCTGGCCTGAAGAGGCGTAGCGGCGATCGCAATTGGTGCGGATTGCATAGCCTTGCTGGTTGAGAGAAAGATTGCAAAGCACAGGGCAACAAGAGCAACTCGACGTCGAGTCAAGGCAGGGACCTCCGAATAGAGCTAATTAGTGCGCGTGGCCGTGATGGCCGTGAGCGACCGGGCTGGACATTTCTTCAATGGGAACTACGCAGCCGTGGAGCTCTTCGCATCCTTCGTGTTCAAACTGAATTGTAGAGTGCTGAATGGAGAAGTGATCGCGCAAAACGTGATTCAGCTTGACCAGGATGCATGCGCTTTCGGAGGGCGGAATGTCGGCGATGCAGACATGGCAGGCTAGCGCATGGCTGTTGGAGCCGAGGCTCCAGACGTGCAGGTCATGGACGTTGCGAACGCCGTCGACGTCCTGCATTCCTGCCCGGATTTCGCTGAGCGAGATGCCGCGCGGCGTGCCTTCGAGAAGGATGTTGAGGGTTTCGCGCACGATGTCGAAGCTGGTCCACAGGATCAGGGCAGCAATCAGGAGCGACAGTATCGGGTCGATCCAATTGCGCCCGGTGAAGAGGATGCCGGCTCCTCCGGCGATGACTGCCGCGGTCGAAAGCGTGTCGCCCGCCATGTGGAGAAAGGCGCTGCGCATGTTGACGTCGCGGGCCACTCCCCAGAGGAGCGCGGCGATTACGCCATTCATCAGCACGCCGGCGGCGGCTACCACCATCATCAATTTTGGTTGTACGGCGACGGGAGCGCTCAGGCGATGGATGGCTTCGACGGCGATCCAGACGGAGATGACGATGAGCGTGGCGGCATTGACGAAGGCAGCCAGTACGCCCGCGCGCTGGTAACCGAATGTCTTGGAGTGGGTGGCGGGGCGCGTTTGGAAATAGACAGCAACAAAACTGAGCAGGAGCGCCAGGAAATCGGAGACGTTGTGGCCCGATTCCGAGAGCAGTGCAAGGGAATGCGCGCGCAGTCCAGCGATGAGGGTGATTACCACGTAGGCCAGCGTGGCGACGAGCGAGAAACGCAGTACGGATTGTGTCCTGGATGCGCCGGCAGACCCAGGCGCGGCGTGGACATGCATACTGAAAGTGTAAACGGGGTTGGGTATGGCGCGCTAATGGTTGCAGGGGTTCTGGTGCACGCCTGCTAACCCCGATCCGGACGCAACTCTCCCAGATCGTTGTGCTTTGATGGATCGCGGTGCGGAAACACCGGCAGGCTCGATCGGAGTCCCGACCAGGATTCCGAGATGACGATGCTGTTTTGGGGGTTGCCGGTCTGGTAGCGGACGGAGCAGGGGAAGCCGGCGCGCATCTCTCCGGGATCGACCACGTCGAGCAGGGTGGTGATGTCCTGCGAACACTCGTAGTCCACGCCGGCGCTTCGATAGCTGTACTCCAGCATGGTCAGGGATCGACCTTCCTCGATGCTTATCTCACGGATGTCGAGCAACATACCATCGATGACGCGACCCGTTAAGGCAAGCATTTTGCGGCGTGCTCGCTCCAACTCCTCTTCTGTCGGTCGCTTGCGCCGCAGATAGAAGACCGCACCAACGGCCAGGCCGGCGATCAGGGTTACACCGGCTGTCGTTTCCCAGGCGTTTCTGGTAAGAAAGTTCATCGCGGGGGAGATCGAGAATGATCCCAATTTGAGCATACCGCAGAGTGGACTCTTTCGTACCACAGGGAGAGAGACCGTCGCTATCCGAAGGTACTGCCTGGTCTATTCCGGTTCTTGTTCTTGATCCCCTTCATCCGATGCATCTAAACTCGCGTGATCGGAGGTGTGGGATGAAGGTGGGCGTGCTTGGATCGGGCGACGTTGCGAAGACACTGGCCGGCGGGTTCCTGAAGCATGGTCACGCAGTGAAGGTGGGTAGCCGGAGTCCTGCGAAACTGGTGGATTGGGCGGCTGAATCAAGGGGTGGCTCAACCGGGACGTTCGCAGAGGCAGCCGCGTTCGGCGAACTGGTGGTACTGGCGGTGAAGGGGAAAGCGGCTGCCGAAGCGCTGACGCTGGCGGGAATGAAGAATCTGGCAGGGAAGACGGTGATCGACGCCTGTAACCCGATCGAGGATGCTCCGCCGGAGAAAGGCGTGCTCCGCTTCTTTACCGACATCAACCTGTCACTGATGGAGACGTTGCAGCGCCAATTTGTTGATGCGCGTTTTGTGAAGGCCTACAACTCGGTGGGCGCTCCCTGCATGATCAACCCCGATTTTGCAAGCGGCAGGCCTACGATGTTCATCTGCGGCAACGACGAGGGCGCTAAGAAGCAGGTGAAGCAGATCAACGAGCAATTCGGCTGGGAGACGGCGGACATGGGCGCGGCCGAGGCAGCGCGTGCGATCGAACCGCTGTGCATGCTATGGTGCATTCCCGGCTTCATCCGCAACGACTGGATGCATGCCTTCAAGTTACTGACGAAATGACTGACGGCGCTAAGAAAATCGGGACCGAGCGGTTGATTCTGAGGAAATGGCGTGAAAGCGATCGCGAACCGTTCTCGAAGATGAATTGCGATCCGTTGGTGATGGAGCACTTTCCAGCGTTGCTGTCGCGTGAGGATAGCGATGCATTGGTCGATTTCGCCGAGGCGCATCTTGAACAGCACGGATTCGGACCCTGGGCTGCGGAACTGCGCGAATCGCAGGAATTCATCGGATACGTCGGCCTTGTTATTCCCCGATTCGAAGCATCATTCACACCATGCGTTGAAATCGGCTGGCGGCTGGCGCGGAAATATTGGGGCAAAGGACTGGCAACCGAGGGCGCGCGCGCCCTGGCTAGTCACGGGTTTGAAGTTCAGAGGCTGCTCGAACTAGTTTCTTTTACAGTTCCATCGAATGTGCGCTCGTTGCGCGTCATGCAGAAGCTCGGGATGACCCATGACCCTCGCGACGACTTCGATCACCCTTCAATTCCAGCGGGCCATCCGCTCCAGCGTCACGTGCTCTACCGGCTCAAACGGGATGACTGGATGACTGCGAATGCGCGCTAGTTCGTCAAAACAACCATAAAGTGCCCGAAAGGCCAATACTCACCTGTTTCCAGCTGAGAGTTGCGGCCGCGGAGGCTGACGAGCCAAGCGTCTCGCACTGTTTACTTGGTTTACTGGCCCGTGAGGCGATTACCCAAGACCATCAATGAAGTGCCGTGATCAGGCGAAAGCCCAAACAGGCCGACGTCTTGTCGAACCTATCATTCAAGCTATTGCAGAGTTGGATCGAAAGGATCGTTAAGTTGAGCAGAGGGAGTGGGAGTCTCCTTGAGATTAGTCTTGGCAAGCCATACAGCCTTAAATGCCAGACTAGGCGGCGCAAGGCGCGCGGCAAGCTCAAGAAAACGAGCGGGCCTCAAAAAGCGGTTCGGCTTATCCAGATAGAGAATTACAGTCGGGACATTGCGACAATAGCGTTTCAGCGGTTCACCGACACCACGAATGAAAACAATGGACTGAAAACCACGTCGAATGAGCGATTCGATCAAATACCCCCGTAAGACCACCGACAGCGAGTCCGCTCGATGTTCCTGGTCCCGGTTCATTTGGAACCGCACAGTCGCTTGGTCACGGACGTACCATCCGCCCAGAGTCGCAAGCCACTCGCCGCTGTTCGAACGCAACCCGATCAGCATCGGCCGATCTGCAGCTAAACACATCCTCACATCAATCTCTACGCGCTTGCTCTTTGCTGGAATCGATGATTTTCCGATTAGCTCACGGGTGGCAGTGCGAAACTCTGGAATCGTCAACGGCTCAACATATGCGTGCCCTTGCGTTTCGAACTGGCGCCGATAGTAGCGAAAGTTCCGGCGCGTGTGTGATCCCATCTGGCTCAGAAGTGCTTCATAACTGGAGGGCAGTGCGAGCATTGCGTTAGTGGAATATTCGCGATACGAGGCAACTGCGCCGATCGGACTTACGATTCTTTCACCAGCATAGAGTTCATATTCCGTGTAAGGGATGGCGAGTCTAATGCCAAGTACCGTTTTAAAGGTCAGGAGATGTGACAGAGCGCTGCTCCATACTGCTTCCTGTTCTTCCGGTTTGCATGCGATGATCGGACCGTCACTTGCATCACCGCAGATCAAGCCCGTACGAAACCCCGCAAGCTTAAGCTCTTTTGCGTAGAACAAGCCAATGACAGCGCCTGCGCGCCTCACCACTACCACTCGTGGAAATGAGCCTTCTTGCGGAATTGAATTCAAGAAGAACTGAGGGCTGAGCGTCCCCAATTCATCGCCGATTATCCGCTTGGCGCTAGTGGCGAGGCTCATGATGTCTTTGGGGTTGAAGACGCTCTCTGCGACATATTGTTCGGATTTCGGAACGGCGACTAAGCGTGTCGAGATACGCTCCACATTTGGCTTTGGTATTTCATCGCGCTCCGACCGATAATCCTTGGGCAGGTGATTGGAAGACATGCGTTGAGAACTCCGAAACTTTGTTGTTTTCTAACGATCGAACGGCTCAAAACATGAGATATGGGCCGCCTCTCATATTTAGAACGTCGTCCTGTGGCTGTGCATATTTGACAATGAACCGGATCCTGATTCGGCGCATTGCCTTCTCAATGGTCTGTCCGGAAGGTATGAGGACTAGCCACGAGACTGTAAGGACCGTCGCTACGGAGCGGGCGAATACTTCGTTCAGGCCGTCTGAGGTGGAGGTTGACGCAAGAGAATCATGATGCGTGATTCGAGCGGGCGTCGACTCCCTGCTTGCGATGAGGTGGACGATCGCTAACAGCGGAGAGTCGGAGGAGGGACGGAAGGTATTTCGACTGCACTGTCACCGAAGCGGGCGTTTAGTGCAATCTCGGAAGCCTCCCTTAATCGGAACGAGATCAGAGGTGCAATACCATCCGAATTCGTCTGCGCCACCTGGTGCGATTGCGCGTGAATTGCAAGAGGGGAGCTATTTCTTTGGAAGGCAGTATCGGGCAGGTCAATTTGAGGGGCAATCAAAACCGCCGCAATCGAGCCTAATAGCACGATCAGCAGGAGTGAGGTGAGCGGTGCTGATTTGAAGGAGTCCATAGAATACGGCACTACCCTTATGGCACTGGGTTTCTTCTAAATAGTATGTGAACCCCTTAAAAAGTTGTCAATGAGTTCACCGACGTTTCACGTTCACTTAAGTAGTATTGACAGCTTGCTCTGAGCTCGCGAGTGCATTGCGGTGGCCGCACAGACCATCTCAGTGCGCACAATACTCTTTCGGCTGGACTTGGCTAGCGCAAAAACTACCTTTTGGTTAGCGCTCGGGCACGATTTGGCCTCGATAGGACCAACCGATGACTGTTTTCGCATATTTCTTCAGTGCTACCCTCGCCTTGACCAGGCTAAGCGCACCTCGTATTCTCGGGAACGATTAAGGCGTATGCGCTGCATCGAGTAGCGCTTCCGCGGGGAGATGGCAGCATGAGTACGATTGCACCGTCAACTGCGCCCATTTATCTCTTTGCTGCTCAACCGCTCCTGGTGCGCCGGGCCGCAGTTCTGGGAGCCGGAACCATGGGCTCGCGCATCGCTGCACATCTTGCCAATGCAGGCATTCCTTCGTTGCTGCTCGACATGGTTCCCAGCGGGGATGGCTCGCGGAACAGGCTGGCAGAGTCGGCGCTGGCTGCTCTGGCCAAGTCAAAGCCCGCAGCATTTTACGAGGCATCGCTGGCGTCGATGGTCACTCCCGGCAACTTTGAAGACGACTTGCCGAAGCTGAAGCAATGCGACTGGGTCATCGAGGTGGTGGCGGAGAATCTTGAGATCAAGCGGGCGCTGCTGGATCGGGTTGTGCCGCACCTGGCGCCGCAGGCTGTGTTGAGCACAAACACCTCGGGATTGCCGATTGCGAAGATTGCGGCGGGATTGAAGTCGCACCGGGACCGTTTTTTCGGCACGCACTTTTTCAATCCTCCGCGGTATATGCAACTGCTGGAGATCATTCCTACGGCGGAGAGCGATGCGGCACTGATTGGCGCATTCGCGACGTTCGGGGATCGTGTGCTGGGCAAGCAGGTGGTGTTCGCGAACGATACGCCGAACTTTATCGGCAACCGCATTGGCGTCTTTGTGATGTTTCTTGCGTCGACGCTGATGCTGGAGCAGGGTCTGACGATCGAAGAAGTCGACGCACTGACGGGGCCGGCGCTTGGATTTCCGCGAACGGGAACATTTCGCCTGGCCGATATGGTGGGCATCGACATCCTTGCGCACGTCGCGGCGAATTTTCCGCAGGGAGTAACACCGGGAGGATTTGCGGAGAAGCTTCAGGAGATTGTGAAGCGCGGCTGGCTGGGCGACAAGTCGAAGCAGGGGTTCTATAAGAAGACGCGTGGCGCGGATGGTAAAGACGAACGCATGGTGCTCGACCTGGAGAACTTCGAATATCGCCCTTCGGTGAAGCCGGCGCTGCCTTCGCTGGAGATGGCGAAGAACGCAGCCACGGTGCAGGAGCGGATTAAGCTGCTGCTTGCGAATGATCCGAAGAAGGATAAGGCCGCAGCGTTTCTCTGGCCGTTTCTCTTGTCGCTGTGGAACTTTACTGCGGAGCGCATAGGCGATGCGGCGAACGATGCGCCGTCGATCGACCAGGCGATGCGGGCGGGGTTCAACTGGGAACTGGGCCCGTTTGAGCTTTGGGACGCGGCGGGAGTGCGCGAGTCTGCAGGCCGCATGAAGGCGTTGGGTATTCCGGTGAGCGAGGCCGTTAGGGGTCTTTTGGACTCTGCGCCTGAGACCTCTCCTGTTTCCTGGTATTCGCCGGACGGACCGCAGTGCTACAACCCAACGACCGGCGCGTGGGAGACGATCCCGCAACAGCCGGGGCACGCGCGCGTTGCCGATTTCCGTCGGAGCAATGGCGTGGTTCGGAGCAATCCAGGCGCATCGCTGGTGGATATCGGCGACGGCATCGGCTGCATCGAACTGCACTCGCTGAAGAACGCGATCGGCGGCGATGTGGTTGCGATGATTGCGTCGGTGCTGAATCCAACGTCGGAGGCGGTAAAGAACTTTCGCGGCTTTGTGATTAGCGGTGATCGCGACCGGTTCAGCGTCGGCGCGAACCTGATGCAACTGCTGCTGGGCGCTCAGGAGGGTGAGTGGGATGAGGTTGAGGGGGCTATTCGCGCGTTTCAGCAGATGTCGATGTCGATCAAGTTCTGCCCGCGGCCCGTGGTTGTTGCGCCGTTCAACCTGACGCTGGGCGGTGGTGCCGAGATCTCGCTGCACGCTGCGCGTCGGCAGGCACATGCGGAGACTTACATCGGGCTTGTGGAGACGGGCATCGGGCTGATTCCCGGAGGCGGCGGAACGAAGGAGATGCTGCTGCGCGCTGTAGATGCGGCTACTGCGCTCGCACCGCCCGATCCGAAGGACCCGCCATCGCGATTTGCGCAATCGGCCGAGATGAATTCGGCATTGAAACGGACGCTGGAGACGATTGCGATGGCGAAGGTGGCGACGTCCGCGGCAGAAGCGCGTGCATTGGGACTGCTGCTGCCGAGTGATGGAATTACGCTGAACCGGGAGCGGCTGCTGCTGGACGCCAAGGCGCAGGCGATTGCGCTGGCCGAGGCAGGCTATGTGGCTCCGCAGCCACGCGTGATTCCGGCGCCGGGTACGGCTTCGCTTGCTGTGCTGAATACCGGCGTCTTTTTGATGGGGGAGGCGGGGTTTGCCTCGGAACACGACATGAAGGTCGCGCGCTGGGTGGCGTACATCCTGTGCGGCGGCAAGGTCACGGCAGGTTCTCTGGTCGGAGAGCAGTACCTGCTCGACCTGGAACGTGAGGCGTTTATCTCGCTGTGTGGCGAACGCAAGACGCAGGAGCGAATCGCGTATACACTGAAGACCGGCAAGCCACTGCGCAATTGAAATGAAATTCGCAGCACTCATCGTGATTTCAGCGGCATCGTTGGCGCTCGCAACTGCGGGCGCACTCGCTCAGGAATCATCTCCCAGACAGCCGGATAGTTCGGGAAAATTCAACGAGTCGGGCAAAACGAGTATCGATGGCCGCATTGCTTCGTACCTGATCCGTCGGCTGCCGGCGAGTTCTTTTCCTGATCTGCCGGATGCGATCGCCGATGTTCTGGAGAAGCGCGGTTGCATGATTCCGCAGACGTTTCAGGCGCACCGGCCGGAAAACGTAATAAACGCAAGTTTGGAGCGCCCCGGATCGTCGGACTGGGCGGTGCTTTGTTCCACGCATGGCAATGTGGACCTGCTGGTGTTTTTTGCGCGCATTCCAAACAAGCCAGTGACGCTCGCATCGGTTCCGGAACTCGAACGCCTGCAGCGGCACGATTCCTCGGGAGTTCTGGGATTCGACTGGGGGATTGATCCTGCTTCACCGCGACAGATCCGCGAGGCGCAGGCTGGGATGGAGCACCATCCTCCGCAGCTCGATCACGACGCGCTTGAGGATGTCGTTCTGAACCAGAAGACGGTGTATCGCTTCTATACGCATAGCGCGTGGACGGTAGTAGATACGTCGGACTAATTGCACTTATTTGACCGCTGAACGCCTTGCGGTCTAACAATGAGCAGCGGATCTTGTGAACCGGTCCACGTTTTCCTGGAGCATTCGATGCCCGAAGCTGTACTCGTAAGCGCTGTTCGTACTCCTGTAGGCCGCGCGCCGAAGGGCGCCTTATCCACCACGCGCCCCGACGATCTTGCTGCGGCTGCGTTGACGAATGCTTTGGAGCGGATCCCGGCACTGGATAAAGCCGAGGTTGAAGATGTGATCCTCGGCTGCGCTCAGCAGGAGGGCGAGTCGGGTTGGAACATGGCGCGGATGACGGCTCTGCGGGCGCAGCTTCCGATTGATGTGCCCGGCATGACGGTGAACCGCCTTTGCGCTTCGGGACTGGAAGCCATCGCACAGGCCGACATGCGCATTCGCGGTGGCGTGCAGCGCGTGGTGATTGCGGGTGGCGCTGAGACGATGAGTATGCTGCCGATGGGCGGCGTCAAGCCCCGGCCCAATCCGTGGCTGGCGGAGAATTATCCAGCTTCGTTGTTGACGATGGGACTGACCGCCGAGAGGGTTGCGAAGCACTACAACATCTCGCGCGAGGATGCGGACGCGTTTTCACTGCGAAGTCACCAGAAAGCAGTGGCTGCGCAGCGAGCAGGCCGGTTTGACGAGGAACTTGTTCCAGTGAAGGTGGCGATGGCGACGCCGACAGCCAAGGCAGGAAAACCGGCAACTTCGGAGTCGGTTTTCTCTACAGATGAAGGTCCTCGCGCCGACACAACGGCCGAGGCGCTGGGAGCGCTGAAGCCGGTTTTTCATGCGAAGGGTTCTGTGACCGCCGGCAATTCTTCGCAGACATCCGATGGGGCCGCCGCGACGATCTTGATGGACGTGGAGCGCGCGAAGGAACTGGGAATTCAACCGCTGGCGCGACTGGTGGCCTACGCGGTGGCGGGGTGCCTGCCGGAAGAGATGGGGATGGGGCCGTTGTACGCCGTCCCGAAGGCTCTGAAGAAAGCCGGGCTTAAACTCGACGACATCGAGCTGATCGAGTTCAACGAGGCGTTTGCGGCGCAGGCGCTGGCGGTGATGCGCGAACTTGGTTTCGATCCTGACAAAGTGAACGTGAATGGCGGCGCGATCGCGCTGGGCCATCCACTGGGATGTACCGGGGCAAAGCTTACCGCAACACTCCTCCAGGAAATGAAACGCCGGAAGGCGCGCTATGGCATGGTGACGATGTGCGTGGGCGGTGGGCAGGGAGCCGCGGGGATTTTCGAGCTTCTGCAGTAAGGGTTCGCGGTGGCTTTCAAAATAGGAGCCGTGTGCGACGAGGGCCCCCCATCCCCCCCACACTCTGGGAACAAAAATGGTGTTTTCACCGATATACGGATGGGCAAGTCTGCAAACTATTCTTGCAATTCAACTTGACCGTAGATTTCTCTATAGAAAGCAGTTATCAGATTCTCGAGCGTTCAGGCGGATGAAATGGTGCCGGAACGTGTCTCGGAGCTTTGATTTGATTATGCGACCGCGGGTGGAAATTACCTGCAAAATGCGGGAGATAATTTCGCTCATGAAATCTGATATTTAGGAAGATTCGACAATGACGAGGCTTGACAGCGCAAAAGGAAAGGCCGGGATTGCTCCCGGCCGTTACCTGCTCATATGGCCCCTCACCATCCCACTGGATCGCGGCCACCCCATAAAACTTATGCTTTTGCCGTCGCCAGAGCCTTCAAGCGGGCATTCAGGCGGCTCTTGTAACGGGAGACGGTATTTGAGTGAAGAACGCCCTTCTGGACGCTCTTGTCGAGGGCGGAAACGGTCTCGCGGAACTGGGTCTGTGCAGCCTTGACATCGCCCTTGGCGATGGCTTCGCGCAGGGCGCGGAGGCTGGAGCGCACGCGGGTGCGGTTGGCGCGGTTCACAACGGTCTTGGTTTCGGTCTGGCGGGCGCGCTTCAGCGACGATACATGGTTTGCCATTAAGTTTTCCTTGGTCTAAAGCCCTGATTTGTCAGGGAAAAGTGGTGCGGGTGAGAATGCAGACACACCGCATCCCTCGCAGTTTCCTAGTCTACGGGAAATTGGGGGAAGGGTCAATGTGGCGCTGCCTTGGTGGATCCATCCGAATTTGTGTAGAACTGTCAGCGCGCCAGTTTGATGGCAGATCACAGCCACACCCTAAGCGCTCAAGCAAGGCAATCTGAAAGGCGGCAGCAAAAGACTCGCTGGAAGTAGCTGAAAACACTCAACATAATTTTAGGAATAATTTATGTTGATTATTCCCTTCGATGAGCGTACTCTGCACATATCTCATCGTTTAAGGGGGATGCCGACTTGCAACGACTTTCGCGCGACGAAGTTATCTCAGTGATTGAGCCGTATTCCGAACAGTTGTATTCGATAGGCGCAGATCCCTTTACTGAATACATGAAGAAGTACCCGAACCTGGCTATCCATAGCACGAGAACAAGGGCGAACATCATTTGGGACTTGGGGGTTGACCGGGTCCACCGTGGGTTTCGTGGCGTCAGTAACACGAAGATCATCGTTACGAAAAACGGGGTTGTGTTGCTGGTCATCGCGGAGAAGGTGTGCATCCGATTCAAGAAATTGAGCATGGCCGGTTTCCCTTCCAACTTCCCAACACCAGCGGCGGTCAACTGGGATCGGGGCGAAGACCTACCGGGAATACCATCGGCACCTCAGCGGCTTTCACTTGGGTACAAGCTAAACCGGCTCCAGACCGCCGTGGTCGAGGTTCAGATCACGAACATTCTCAATGGAAGATATGTATACGGCATCACGCTTGAGGCACCGTCAGAGGGGCTGATCGTGCTTGATTCACGCGACAGCACCGTCAGCACCGAAGCAACACCAAAACGGCGAGTATTCATTCGCCCCTCAGAAGAGCAATCGGAGATGTAGTGAGATGCCAGAATTCAATCCCGGCATGGTGGTGCTTGCGCGAGAATCGCGCGGATACACGCAGTCTGAATTGGCAAAATTGATCGGCGTAGAGCAGGGCACAATATCAAAACTGGAAGCTGGCTTTCTGTTCACCCCTGAGGAACTTATTGCCAAAGTCGCAGATACGCTGAGATATCCGCTGCAATTTTTCTTTCAGAACGAGAAGGTCTACGGCTTCGGGTCGAGCGTTTTCTATCACCGCAAGCGGCAGGGGCTTCCTATGAAGCAGCTTCGCCAGCTTCACGCGGAGATGAATATCAGGCGATATGGCATCCAAAAACTGCTCAGGGCCACGGGAATTGCCGCGTCAAACAGTTTTGATCACTTCGACCCTCAGGAATACCGTGGGCGAGTTGATGTTATTGCGAGAGCCGTAAGAACGGCGTGGCGTATTCCTCCAGGTCCTATTCGCAACCTGACTGAGGCGCTTGAAGATGCTGGCGCAATCATTATTCGTCATGACTTTGGAACTCGTAAGGCCGACGCAGTGAGTGAGTGGGTAGAGCCGAACCCGCCTATTTTCTTTATCAACTCACATCCCGATGTGACCGGCGACCGCTTGAGATTTAGCTTGGCTCACGAACTAGGGCATGTCGTTATGCACGAGTTCCCGATGCCACACATGGAAGAACAGGCGGACATATTTGCCTCTGAGTTCCTTACTCCGGAGCGAGACATAGCGCATCAGCTTACGAGGTTGACGTTGCCTAAGCTCGCCATGCTGAAACAGGAGTGGCGTGTCTCAATGGGTTCCCTGATCGAACAGGCATATCGCATTGGGAACATATCGAAGTCGCAAAGAAGTCGATTGATAATCCAACTTCGCGCTGAGACACACAGCTATAGGGAATCGGTTGAGACAGATATTCCAATCGAAAAACCTACGCTATTGGATGAACTGATTCAGACGCATCTCGTGGGCCTCAGATACAGCATCGAGCAGTTGAGTCTCTTGATGAACGAGTTGGAACCCGAATTTATTGCGAAGTACCTTCCCCGTCCCAAGGTTCTTCAATTTGCGTAGTTCAATTGGCATCTCTCACACATCCCTCAGTGGGCTAAAGCCAGCCATCTTTGACGGCCCTATGGGCACGACTGAAGTCGTGCCCTTTCAAAACTGAGGGTCGCGGGCGGCGAGTTCTCGTCGCCGGGCGGTGCTTTGCGGTGGTATGCTCGCAGGCAACTTCTCCTGATCCAAAATTCCCTATTCGGAGTGGAAGATGTCTTGTCTCCGTGCGTGGTTCCTTTGTGTCTTTGTGGTCGGTTCCGGGGCGACCTGCTGTGATGCTGCCGATCGCATCGTGCTTGCCCGGCTTGGTCCTACACAGGCAAACCTTTTTATCTCCAATGCCGATGGCACCGGCGAGCACGGTCTTCCGCAGTCGGGGTCGCTTGACTACGATCCCGCGTGGTCTCCCAAGGGAGATTGGATTGCGTTTACATCGGAGCGCGCCGGATCGGCGGATCTCTATCGCATCCATCCCGATGGCACGGGAATCGAACGGCTGACAGACGATCCGGCGTATGACGACCAGGCTGCGTTCTCGCCCGATGGCAGCCAACTTGTCTTTGTCTCGACGCGAGGTGGTGGAAGAGCCAACCTGTGGGTGCTCGATGTCGCGACGCATCAGGCCAGGGCGTTAACGACAGGGAATGGCGGAGACTTCCGGCCCTCCTGGTCACCGGACGGACAGTGGATTGCGTTCTCCTCTGATCGCGAAAGCAGTTTGCCGGATGCGAAAGGCCGTTGGGAGCGACTGCACCTGGTGGACATTTATCTGATCCGTCCCGATGGTTCGGGAGTTAAGCGGATTTCGCAGCATGGGGATTTCTGTGGCAGTCCCAAATGGACGCCAGACAGTAAAAGCGTGGTTGCGTATTGCATGCTGGCGCAGGAGACCTGGGATTTTCGTTTTGGTGGGAGCAATGGCGAAGACAAGCTGATGAAGATCGATATCGGCACAGGGAACGCGACGGCGGTGGCGGCGGGACCCGGAGTGAAAGAGCAGCCGGCTGTGTTGTCGTCCGGCGAGATTGCGTATTTGCGCATGGACCCCACGGCCAGCGGAGTCTTTTATGGGATCGGCAAGCCGGGACCGAAGGGGAACGATCTGCGGAGTCCTTCGTGGGCGCCCGATGGAACCCAGGTTGTCTTCAGCCGCTTCGTGTCGAAGCACGTGACCGAGCCGGTGAAGCAGTTCAGCAAGAATCCGAAATTCGATCTCTACGGCACGGCGTGGCTGCCGGCATATGACCCAAGCGGAGAGCACCTGGCCGTAACGCGGATGAAACCGGGTGGGGGAGGGGTGAGCTTGTTCGTTGTGGATGAGGGCAAACCGGCGCGGGCAATTCTGGAGCGGAAGGACTTGATTCTTGCTCCGGGGTGGTCGCCGGACGGCAAACAGATCGTGGTGGGGGTGGGAAACTTCACGGCGTTTCTCGACTCTGAGGCAGGCGGAAAGAAACCGATCGATCCGGCAAACGGAGGGGCGCAGGTCGGTATCGTGAATGCGGATGGAACGGGCTTTCAGATCGTTACATCGGGAGAAAACAACAACGCATTTGCGTCCTTCGGGCCGGATGGAAAGCACATTGTGTATCGCACCCTCGGCGCGAAGGAGATGGGACTGCGCATCATGAATCTGGAAGACCATTCCATCAAGGTGCTGACCAGCGAGTGGGACAATTTTCCGGTGTGGTCTCCACGCGGGGATTTGATCGCATTCATTCGCCGAACCGGCAGTGACTTTCAGGTGTTCACTGTTCATCCCGATGGGACAGGGATGACGCAGTTGACGCATACGAAAGGCAACGAGGCGCACCTGGCCTGGTCTCCCGACGGAGAGTGGCTGCTGTTTACAAGTTCGCGGATGGGCTTCAAAGATGAGGCCCTTCTGATAGGCGCGCCGCAACCCTATGGCGAGATTTTTCTTATGCGCAAGGACGGTACCGAGGTAGAACAGCTGACCGACGACCAATGGGAAGAAGGCGGACCGGCGTGGCAGCCGCATCGGGCGGATGCGGCTTCGATGAAGCAATAGGAGGTGAAGGCTCATGCAGGAAAAGCAAAAGCAGATTCTTCACTCACCACCCCCGAACCTGCCCCACAGATATCGCTCTGCAGGGCCCCTGGTACGTTCGGGGCCCCGCTCGTTCAGAATGACATCCGCTGGTGTGGGACTACTGCGTTGGCGATGTGGCTGAGGCTGGTATCGAGGATGTGGCTGAGGCTGGTATCGAGGATGTGGCTGAGGCTGGTATCGAGGACGAGGCTCGGCTGGTATCCAGGTGGTGACTAATTGGTTCAATATTCATGGGTGGTGGGATTGACGGAATTTAACTCTGGCGCTACTCTCTCCCCATACACCGCCACTTGGTTGCCTGCGCCAATACGGAAATCTTTCACAACGGCCACGGCCCAGTGCGCTTTTCTCTGCAACTCGCAAATAATCGCTCTGCAACTCCACCCAATTCACCCGCGCAATCATCAAATTCAACAGCCGATTTCTGCCCTTGAGGCAGGGCCATGGGAGGCCATCTGAACGCTGCTCTGGAGATCACGCCAAATCTTGAGCCCCTTTTCGGGACCCGCGATGAAAACCTCAGACTGATGGAGGATTCACTAGGTGTCAGGATCGACCTACGGTCTGACGCCGTACACGTGGAAGGGCCAGACGAAGCGGTCGGCAGAGTCCAGCGAATATTTCAGGACTTCGAGGCTCTGCGGAGACAGGGTATCAATCCCCACAATGGCGAATTGAATGGAATGCTGCGCCTGGTCGTGGCCGATCCGGCGACGACGCTGCGCTCACTCGCGGATGCGGGCAAAGCGCGCTCGGCGGGTGTGAAGCGCACCGTGCAGCCGCGCTCACTCAATCAGCGTAAGTACATTGAGGCCATCGAGCAGAACGATATGGTGTTCGGTGTCGGGCCTGCCGGTACCGGCAAAACTTATCTGGCGGTGGCCATGGCTGTGGCTGCGATGAATGCCAAGAAAGTGAGCCGGATCGTGCTGGTGCGCCCGGCGGTGGAGGCCGGCGAGCGTCTCGGCTTTCTTCCCGGCACACTGCAGGAGAAGGTTGATCCTTATCTTCGCCCGCTCTACGACGCGCTGTACGACCTGCTCGATCCTGAGAAGGTCGACAAGATGCTCGAGAAGAATGTGATCGAGGTTGCGCCGCTGGCGTTCATGCGCGGCCGCACGCTCAACGATGCATTCATCATCATGGACGAGGCGCAGAACACGACCATCGAGCAGATGAAGATGTTCCTGACGCGCATGGGCAACAGCTCGAAGGCCGTCATTACAGGCGACATTACGCAGATCGATCTGCCGAACCCGCGCAAGTCGGGTTTACTGGATGCGATCAACATCCTTGACGGGGTGGAGGGCATTTCATTCTGCCACTTTACCGACGGGGATGTGGTGCGGCATGCGCTGGTGCAGCGTATTGTGCGCGCCTACGACGCCGCCAAGCCGCAGCAGCAGGAACTGCCGCTGAACATCAACATGGGAGAAGCGATCGAACCGCGGGCCGACCAGCAGGCGGCACAGCAGGCTGCGCACCCGGCCAAACCGCAGTAAATCTGCCGTTCGCGTAAAATAGTAGGGACACGGGGCCGCTGCAGATGGCGTCCCCGCGCACGATGATCCTTCTCGACCCAGATCTGGACACCGACCTTTCCCCGGAGGCAAAGCTGCCGAAGAGGTCAGGAGGCGCCAGCCAGCCGGCTGTCCTCCGCGGGCAGCGCATTCCGTCGCGGCAGACGCTTGCGCGTTTTCTGCGTGAGGCCCAGGCGGTGGTGAAGTTGCGCGGGCACGTTTCGGTACTTCTGACAACCGATCCGGCCATCCGGCGACTGAACCGGCAGTTCCGAGGAAAAAACAAGGCTACGGATGTGCTTTCGTTTCCTGCTGCGGTGCTACCCCTGGTCTCAAAAGCGAGACCAGGGGCACCCAGGATTCAGGAAGTCGCCGGCGATCTGGCTATCAGCATTCCCACCGCGCGCCGGCAGGCTGCAGATCGCGGTCATTCGCTCGCGATGGAAATCAAGGTGCTGATGCTTCATGGATTGCTGCACCTGGCCGGGTACGACCACGAAGTTGATTCAGGCCAGATGGCGCGGCGGGAGCAGAAACTTCGCGGCAGTCTTCGGCTTCCGCACGGGCTGATCGAGAGAGCAGCTCTGGACGAGAATGCCAAACCTGCGAAGGGTCGGCGCGCATGAGTTGGCTCACTATCATCCTTCTGGTGATTGCGGCGCTGGTCGACACGTTTGCCGCATACATCAGCCGCGTATATTCCGAGTTCGGCAAGATCCTGCCCCGCGAGGTGCAGGACAATCTCGACGAGTGGGAAGAAAAAATTGAGCCGTTGATCGGCCTTACGCGTGAGCATGCCGCACTCTGCGCCGCCGTGCTGCAGCAGCTTACGCTGGCGGTTTTCGCGCTCGCCATCGGAGCGGTCCTCTTTGATCGCGCTCCGCACGCTGCGCGCCCCACCTATCCCGAAATTGCCCAGGCTGTCCTGGTCGTCCTGCTGGCAGTCGTCTTCTGCAACCAACTTCTGCCTTCGCTGCTGTTCACGCAAACCAAGGGCCGCTGGGCGGCGCGGCTGGTGTGGCCCATTCGACTGCTGCTGTGGCTCATGACGCCCATCACTGCAATCATCCGCTTCTTCTTCTCCCTCGCGTCGCTCGCAGAAAAACCCGTTGCGGAAGAAGATGAGCCCGCGCCCGACGTTGAGTCGCTGCTCGAGGCTGGTGAAGAAGAAGGCATTCTCGAAGAGAGCGATCGCGAACTCGTGCGTTCGGCTGTTGAGTTCGGAGACAAGCTGGTGCGCGAAGTAATGACGCCGCGCCCGCAGGTATTTGCCGTTCAGCAATCAATCACACTCGAACGCTTTCTCGAAATGCTGAAAGAGCACAACTTTTCGCGCGTGCCGGTCTACGAGCGAACGTTAGATTCGATCTCAGGAATTGCGTTCGCGCACGATCTGCTGCAGATTGCCGATGAGGAGGCGCGAACCAGAACCGTCGCCAGCATCCAGCATCCCGCGGTTTTTGTTCCGGAGACGAAACGCGGCTACGAGCTTCTGCGCGAGATGCAGCGGGAAAAGCAGCACATGCGCATCGTCATCGATGAGTATGGAGGCGTCTCAGGCCTTGTGACCATCGAGGACCTTCTCGAAGAGATTGTCGGCGACATTCAGGACGAACACGAGAAGGATGGCCATACAAGCGATCCGCAACGTGAACCAGGCGGCGTGTGGGTTGTCCCCGGCGATTTCCCGGTCGATGAGTTGCAGCATCTGTTTGGCGACGAGGTTGAGGTCGATGGAAAATACGAGGCCACGACCCTTGGTGGACTGGTAAGCGAGGTCGAAGGGCGTATCCCGTTGCCGGGAGAGGTTGTGCTGCTGGAACAGAGCGGCCTGCGCATCCAGGTCATCGCATCTACCGATCGCCGCGTTGACCGGCTGCGGATTTTTCCTCCGGCCAGGGAAGAAGCGACGGCGCTGCCGTAAAGACAGGGACCAGGGACGTAGGGTCTAGGGGACGTGGGACGTGGGACGTGGGACGTGGGGCTGGGGACTGAGGGAGTGGGGAGTAACAGACCTTGTGGCTGAATCAGTCTGGTCGAGAGGTGCGGGATTTCCAGGCGTGCCATTCGTCGGCAGTGATTTCCCAGAGTTCAAATGGCAGCCGACCGGAGACGTAGTCTTTTTTTCCAGAGCCAACCACGCGCATGCCGAGCTTCTCTGAAATCCGCCGCGAGGCGACGTTGGCGGCCGCCTTGGGCACACGGAGGATCGGAAAGCCGAGGGTATCGAACCAGAAATCGTTGGCCCAGATACATGCTTCGCTGATGTACCCGCATCCCTGCCATGGAAGACCAAGCCAGAAGCCGCGATTGTCTGAATCGCCTTTCATGAGGGAAATGGATCCGATCATTATCGCTGGTTCCGTTCGAAGGCGGATGGACCAGTGCCACGCCTCGCCACTTTCTACGGCGGGGAGGGCCGATTCACGCAGAAACTTCAGCGCACCATCCGGTGGATAGGGCCACGGAACCTGCTTAACCAGGTAGCGCACGATTTCCCAGTGCGGAAATAACTCCTGGATGCGGTCAGCGTCGGTGAGTTCGAGCGGCTTGAGAAGCAGCCGCCGGGTGTGGCCTTCGACAGGCATAGGTCATGATATCGGCAGCTTCGCGGGCGAGCATCCGCGATAATAGAAGGCTGGGGTCGAAGAACCAATTGAAATCAGGATTTGTAGCCATATTGGGCCGGCCTAATGCCGGCAAAAGCACACTGATGAACGCCCTTACGGGCGAAAAGGTCGCAATTGTCACGGCTAAACCGCAGACGACGCGCAACCGCATCATCGGCGTGCTGGAAGTTGCTGCGCGCAAGAAGGTCAATCCCGCGGCACAAATCGTCTTCGTCGACACGCCGGGCGTTCACAAGCCTTCCTCGCATCTCGATCGCCGGATGTTGCAGGAGGTTCACGAGGCGCTCGAAACGCGAGATGTTGTTCTGGTGCTGATGGATGCCAGCCGGCGCGTGCAACTGGAGGCCGCGGGCGAACCAGCCGAAGCGCATCAGCGCGGCAAGCCCAACTGGGCAAGCGAAGAAGAGTTTCTGTTCTCGCTGATTCGCGGGCTGGATTGTCCGGTTTTCCTTGTCCTCACCAAGATCGATCTTGTTGCGAAGGACGTGCTGCTGCCACTGATCGAGACCCTGACGAAGCAGTTCAATTTTGCGGAAGTCATTCCGGTCAGTGCACGCAAGAAAGACGGGCTCGATCTTCTTGTCAGGAAGATTGTCGATGCGCTGCCTGTGGGCGAACGTTTTTACCCCAAGGACCAGTACACGGATCAGCCCATGCGCTTCATGGTGGCGGAACTGATTCGCGAGCGCATCCTTGTGGACACGGGAGAAGAGGTGCCGTATGCGGCGGCCGTGGTGATCGAGCAATTTGAAGAAGCCGAGCCGCCTGCACCGCCGCGCAAGAAGGGCCAGCCGCCTGCGCGTTTGCCCCTCACGCGCATCGCAGCGGCAATCTACTGCGAGCGCGATGGTCAGAAGGCCATTCTCATAGGCAAGGGCGGATCGAAGCTGAAGGAGATTGGAACAGGCGCGCGCAAGCAGATTGAATCGCTGCTGGGCACACGAGTCTATCTCGAACTGCGCGTGATTGTGGAACCCAACTGGCGGGAGTCGCGGCCATTTGTCGAGTCGCTGGACTGGCGCAACCAACTCGAAAAGCTGGCGGAGAAGCAGCACGACAAATGATCAGGATGACAGTGCTGGTGGAGAGAGCCGCATCGTGAAAAGCAAGACGCAAAAGCAGATCCTTCGCTCACCACCCCCAAACTGAAATACGTTTGGGGCCCCGTTCGCTCAGGATGACACTTTCAACTTTTGTTGTGAATAAGGGACAAGAGTTTAGAGAGAGTTGAATGAACTGTGCTTGATCGACGCAGAGATCAAGCGCCGCGAACTTTGCCGCGGCCATTACTTTTTACTTCATACATGCGGGCGTCTGCGGCGCCGATGATCGCGTGGACCGCGAGGTTTTCAGGCGGGCAGGTGGCGAGGCCAACGCTGGCACTTGCGGTCAGCTCGAGGTGGTTGCTCATGTGGAAGCGTGTGTTTATCAATTCCGTGTGGAGACTTGTGGCCAGCGCGAGCGCCTCGGTTGCCGAGGTCTCCGGCATCAGGATGACGAACTCATCGCCGCCATAGCGGAAACAGCTATCCTTTTCGCGACTGAGCTGCTTCAATCGGCTTCCCACGCGTGCCAGGAGTTCGCTCCCGATCAGGTGTCCATGAATGTCGTTCACCAACTTGAAGCGATCGAGATCAATGAACGCCAGACTAACTGGATGCCGCAGGCGCCGAGCGCGATCGAGTTCCTGCTCCAACGTTTTGTAGAGATGCCGCACGTTGTACAGTCCGGTTGCGTCATCGGTGATGGTGAGCTGTTGAATGCGCGATACGTCGCGCGCATTTTCAATTGCGATGGCGGCGTGGTCGCAGAGGATGTGGAGGAAGGCGATGGTGTAATCGCTCAGCTGGCTGGAGCGCGGATTGAGAATCTCAATCACGCCATGCACGCCTTTGCGGCCGCGCAGGGGCATCGCGATTACGGAACGCACGCGGTGCCTGTCTGCGGCGAGCGTCTGTTGCAGGCGGGGATCGTCGTTCTCTGATTCCGGAACAATGAGTGTTTCTCCGTGCTGAACGACCCAGCCTGCGACGCCCTCATCCATCTTCACGCGCAGATCGCGCAAGGCTCCCTCAACACTTCCCGAAGCGATGGCGTAATAGAGCTCCTGGCGCTGTTCGTCCAGCATCAGCAGGGTCCACATGTCTGCCGTGATGATTCTCTCCATCTGGTCGAGAATCGTCCGCAGGATCGTATCCAGATCGAGACTCGAATTGAGCGAACGCGCCAGCTGGTGGAAGACCATCAGGTCGTCAAGGGGGATTCGATTTTCAGTCAATTCATTCATTTGCGCAAATGGGGAGCGATCTCATCTGATGTGAATTCTGTCACACGCGCATGTTCAAATCGCGCAGGAAGGGTCTCTTTAGTCCATGTCGGCATGTACTAAAGTTACCTGTCTTGGATTTTCACGGGATCAGCCGCCGATGTGGACCATGGACCGCGAGGGTTTCAGAAATTCAGGTTCGCCAATATGGTGTCGTGCTTCTTTACCATTGATGGTCTTCACAATGTAGTCGGACAGTGCGGATTCATCTTCACCGGCGCGCATCCTTCCATAGAGATCGTGTTCGACTTGTGAAAATAAGCATGTCCGGATTTTTCCGTCGGATGTGAGGCGCACGCGGCTGCAGGCTCCACAGAATGCCTGGCTGACCGGCGCGATAATCCCGATTTCGCCGACGCCATCTGGAAAGGTATAGCGACGAGCGGTCTCACTGGGTTCGCGTGGCGGCAAGGGGACAAGTGGCATTTCGCGGCCGATCCGGGCAACAATCTCCGCCAGGGGAACGACAATCTCTGGCGTCCACAGGCGGCCTTCCTCGAGCGGCATGAATTCGATAAAGCGTACGACCACATCTTCTTCGCGAGCGAATCGGGCAAATCGCTCGATTTCGTTGTCATTGAATCCGCGCAGCAGGACGCAGTTGATTTTCAAGGGCATCAGGCCCGCGGCGCGAGCGGCGCGGATGCCGGCCAGGACATTCTTAAAGCTGCCGGGAACGCGTGTGATGCGCTCAAAGGTCGGCGGATCGACGGCATCCATGCTCACGGTGACACGATTCAACCCCGCAGCCTTCAAGGGAGCCGCCAGGTTGTCGAGAAGATGCCCATTGGTGGTCAGCGCGAGGTCAAGCGGTTCGCCGGCAACTGTCCGCAACTTCGCGAGTTCCTCGATCAGCTGGATCAAGCCGCGGCGCAGGAGAGGTTCGCCCCCGGTGATGCGCACCTTTTCGATGCCGAGCTGTACAAAGAGCTTGATCAGCCGTAGATATTCTTCGATCCCCAACTCGGGATACTGGGCACCCAACTCGCCGGTTCTGCAATAGACGCACTTGTAATTGCAGCGATCGGTGATGGAGACACGCAGGTCGTGGATCACGCGGCCATGGCTGTCGATGAGCCGCCGGGCGGAAGTCGTAGATGGTGCGGTTGGGGAAACTGATGCCATCGGTCCATCCTCAGGCTATACCGTTTTCGCACGGTCTGCAGGCACGACAAAAACGAGAGCCGGCGCAAAGGCCAGCTCGTCTGACGATGAGTCGTTTTTCAACCGCAGTCGTGGATATCGCTCCTCGACACCCGGAAAAGGAAGAAAACCACTGCTAGTCAGATCGTGCCTTCCCACCCAAGCGGAGCTTGGATGGGGCACCCTCGTTCGTGCCGATGTGTGAAGTTTCAACGCGGATTCAGTCGATTCGAGGCGTTCCAGACCGCAAAATCAGCCCGGTTAAGCCGAGCACGGCAACCAGGGTGATCGCGATAACGAAGTAGAAGGCCATGGGGTGAACCCACCCCGGCGAATAGGTCAGATCCTGACCTACCCACAGCAGCAATACCGTCGCAATCACGGCGAACTGGCCTGCAATCACGAGCAGGGCATGTCCCCACTCGCGCCGTTTGTCCAGTGCCTCCACCTGGTCGGGGGTCAGGTTGCGTTCTGCAGCGGGAAGAAGGGAATTCGCCATTGGACCTTGTCTCCTCACGGGCAACCAACGGCCTCCGGGCCTTGTGCCGCTCACTGTTTCGATTCAATCACATGCCGCTGGGGAAGCGCCACCTATGGCGCGGCGGACTTTTCATGATATCGACTACTCGTTCAGGAAAGCCAGCGATTGCAGAGATGTAATCTCAAAGGGCTTGCGGCAGCGGACATTCATGCAGCTGAGCTTATCGTCACGACGCACCATGTACGACTGCGCCTTTGCGAACCGCGCCCGATCCCGCTCATCGGCTTGGCGCGGCAGTTGGGGCCGCTTCCGGCGCACAACCCAGGTCACTTTGTACTCGCCAGGCTGCCCGCATTTGGGGCAGGTCAGATTGTGCGTTCGTGTCTCCGTCGTCTCTATGAAAAATTCCCGCTCTTCCATCTCCCGCGCTTCTCCACTTCAGCGAAAGAGCCCGTCGGACAAGCCGTTCCCGACAAAGCCTCGCAGATAAATATTCCAGGCGCTTCCACTCTGGCCCGACTTATTCCATACTCGACCTTGCAATGACGAAACGCAAGCCAGGGAAATTCTCGGCCACCAAGGCCGTAAAGGCAAACGCCCGCGAACATGTCGGCCAGCCAAAGCCTGCGCGCATTGTTGAGGATACGCCAAAAACAGGCCGTCAGGCCAAACACAAGCCAAAGCTTGAACAGATCATTCAGCAGGAGGAGTAACAGTGGCCAAAGCGGTGGGAGTCGGCGGCGTGTTTCTGAAAGCGAGCGACCCGGAAAAACTGTCCGCGTGGTATAGAGAGCATCTTGGGATTCCATTGCAGGACGGCGGTGCCCTGGCCTTTGATGGGCCCGGCTCGATGGGAATGACGGTGTTTGCACACTTTCCGGAAAGCACGAAGTACTTCGGCGACGGATCGCAGCAGGCGATGGTCAACTTTCGCGTCGACAACCTGGATGCACTGCTCGCAAAGCTCGAGAGCGCCGGGGTGCGCATCGATCCCAAACGCGAAGATTATGATTACGGGCGTTTCGCGTGGATTTGGGACTCTGAAGGCAATCGGGTTGAGCTGTGGGAGCCTCACGCGGCAGAATCCAGCGGCGAAAAACCGTAGCCTTCGAGTCGGTTAATGCACCGCGCTCGATGCCTGCGCGGTTTCCGACTGCACGGTGTAGGGGCCGGGTAATGCTGGTGACTCCGGCTTCTGGCCGGTGTCGGTTGCGGCTTGCTGCGAAGTTCTCTTCGAATAGATTCGAAACGACACCACAACGTCCAGCGTCACCGGGACTGGCTTGCCATCTTTCATCGCCGGTTGGAAGGTTGCTTTGCGAATGGTCTGGTCGGCGCTTTCGTCCAGGCCGAAGCCGATCGGCCTGCCTGCGACAACCGCTTCAACCTTGCCATCGCTGCCGATCACTGCGTGATACAGGGCAATTCCCGCAACGCCATTGGCCTGCGCGAACTCGTTTGACGGCGGATCCAGCGCCGAAATCAACCGGGCCTTTTGGTCGACTACGCTCTGGCGCAGCACTCCGGGATCGGCCGGCTTGTAATCAGTTTTTTCTGCTGCAGCCTGGTAGTAGAGCTTCCAGAACTCAGGCATGGTCGCGATCATGCGCTCATCGATTCCGACTGAAAAGACGGTGTCGAGCGCGCTCAGCAGCAGCTGCGAAGCCTGGGTCTCCGACGCGGCGGCCGTCCCTTTCTTGTCAGACTGGTGATCGCCGGGCGTGGATGGGCTAGCTGAATCGGAGATGTCAGAGCCCGCGCTCGACGGCTGGTTGCCGGCGGTTTCGGTATCTTCGTTCTTCGCGTGATGCTTCTGTTTCTTGTTTTCGCTCTTGTCTTTTTTCTTTGGCTTTTCGACCTCTTCGCGGACGAAATAGATGCGCACGGATTTCTTTTTCGGGGTGATCTTTACCCTGTCTGTCGCTGCCGTCGGGTCCTCGTAGGGTGCTGCGCCCAGAAAGTGGAGCGCGTAACGGTCGCCTTCGAGTTCGAGCTTGCGCTTCGAGAGCTTCACCTTGTTGATCTGGATCTGGCTCAGCGTGAAAGAGCCTTGGGGCGAATGTCCCTGCAATCGCCCGTGCTCATCAAATTCCAGATTGTTCTCCTGGTAGCCGGCGCGCAGGTACATGGTCTTGCCAACCAGCAACAGCTTCAACTGGTCTTCTTTGATCTCGCCCCCAACGGTTTGGACAGTAAATGCTCCCTGGCTCAGGACAGAGTTCTTCACTGAAACGGAAGGGGCGTCCCCGCGGGTTGATGGGGAAGCGGTGGCCTCAGCAGCGGTTGCCGGAGCCGATGTTGCCTGATCGGGCGCTGGAGGTGCTGACGGGCTCTGGTCAGGATTGGGAGTCTGGCAAGGAGCAATCAGACAGATCGCCGAAAGCACCACAAACCCGCATACTGCCCGGGAAATATGAGCGCACTTCAGGAGATTCCGCATTTCGTGAAGAGCGTCGATAGACGTACGCATCCGGCAACCTTTCGTTTTTCCGATCTAACAAGATTGTGATTGGGGTGAGAAAGGATGCCTATCACACGTAAGTTGTTGAGGACTTGCAACGTAACGTTACGATTGAGGGATTCGAAGCCGTCTCAGAATCCGCCGGAACAGTCCCAGGGCCCTTCGGCTGTCGGCTGCGTTCAGGTTCATACGGCGCAATATCAGGCGCAGGTCGTGTCGGTTAGCCCCCTGCATCGTGTGCGGGGAGTATTTTGCGGCGACCATGACCTCTTCGATCAGACTGGAGAGAATGTCGAGGTTGTCGGAGGTCGGCGACGGTTTTGAGGCATTTGCGGTTTTGGAGGCTGGATCGAGTCGATCCTCCGCAATTCCCGATCCTGTGATCGATGGACCGCTCCGCGTAGCCAAATCGTACAAACAAACCGCTGCTGCCTGGCCAAGGTTCATTGAGGGCTGTTGCGCGTCGGTCGGGATCTCCACCAGCACGTGGCAATAGGAAAGATCCTCGCGGGTCAAGCCGTGCTTTTCCGATCCGAAGACGAGCGCGATGCGTTCGCCTCGACCCAGGGATTCGGTCACCAGCGGTGCGAGTTTATCGAGGGGCACGACGGGCTGTTCCGCTTTGCGATGGGTCAGGGTGCCAGTCCCGAGTACAAGGGAACAATCTCGAATGGCCTCGGCCAGCGAAGCTGTTTCTTGTGCGCCCTTCAGCAACTCCGGTGCGCCCACCGCCGAGCGAGCTTCGCGCCAATGTGGTTCGTATGGGTTTACGACACGCATGCGTGTGAATCCGAAGTTCGCCATGGCGCGCGCGACCGCCCCGATGTTCAGCGGATTCCGGGGCGACACCAGCACCACGTTGATGCGTTCGCGTTGAGGCTCGGTAAGCAAAGAACGATTGTAGAACTGTGGCGGTTGCCAGCGATCGCACGGCGAGAATCAAAGTCACTGCGCAGGCGGCGTTGCGGAAGCGTCCGAGGCAGGATTCACCGCGATCCGCAGGGTGCCTGCCTTTTCGGTGTTCATGTCGAAGATCCCGGTTGCGAGAGAGGTCTCCGCATTCGGTAGATCGATCTCCATGGGAGCCATGATTCCGGTTTGTTGCGCCTTCGTGTACTGAGCTTCGTTGAGTTTGAGCGTCATGACACCTCCGGTCCAGTTCACCGGCTTGCCGTCGCGGCCGTAAGCGACCATCGCAACCCTGATCCGGGCGTCGAATGTTCCGCCATCGGACTTCGCAAAACTCAAGCTGTCTGCCGGGATCTGGAAGATCATCTTGCGACGCGTGAGCGGACCGGTCAATTTTGCATTGCCGCCGGCTCTTGCAACTCCCGATGCCGGAGGGCCTTCGGGGATTACGCGCATTCGGTAGACAATCTGCGTCGCTTCGGGCAATCCAGCTGCAAGCAGCGGTGCCAGCGGATCTGAAGCTGGCTGGGCGGTCGGCGTCGATCCTGTGTCAGCGTAGTATCCGCGCCGATAGGCCAGCCTGTACTTGCTCTCGGTCAGCTTCACGTCAATTCGGCGAAACGCTCCATCCATCTTCTCGTTCGATGGTGTGTACGACACGGTGTAGTAGTGTGCGCCGTCCTGGATATCGCGCGTAAGCGCCGCCGCCACATTGTTGGTCGTGTAAATCGCCCTGCCGCCGGTGTCCGTGGCCAGTTGATCCATGGTCGCAGTATTTGCGCGGATGGCCGGCGATTCCTTGTACGGATTCGTTTCAAAGTTATCGCCATTGGGCTGTCCGCCCGATTCCGCATTCGTGGTGCGGTCGTCCATGAGTCCGCGCGCCGATACTGGATACACCGCGACGCGCGCGCGGGTCAGCATGTTGACGGTCTCGCGCAGAGCCTCGGGCAGTTCGTGTCCGTGAAATGCCGTGAGCAGTGCGCGATTGTCGCCCTCAGGAAAAAGAGCAACCGGAAACGTGCTTGCGAACCAGATCAGGTTTTTACGGCCAGGAATGGCTGAGAGTGAGCGAGCCATTTGTTGCAACGTCGCGAGCGTGAGCGATGCGGTCTGACCTCGCTCCGAACTCGCGTACGCCTGAATCGATCGCTCTTGTGCCTGTCCCTTTTGTGCGTCCCCAGCCATGGAGACGGCTTCCTTGTCGAAGAGGTCGTCTTGCCGGCTGCGCGAGAGCGTGGTCGTTCCCGGTGCTGCGCCTTTGGTTTCGATCGCCGCTCGAAGCAGTGTGCCATCCGATGTGAAACCCTGCAGGAGCCTCAGGCGCGAATTCAGAACGTAAATGGCAACGCGCATCCCGGGTTGCAGGCTGCCGATAAACCCCTCGATCTGCTTATGGGCATAGGCCTGGTCCGCTTCTTCGGTGTTCAAGCTGTCGAGCAGAAGCACGTTGACAGCTTCGTTGGGAGCGACTGCCGGCTCATTGCTGTAGACGTTTGGCGGCAACTGCGGCAGCGCGGCGGGTGGCGCATTCGTGGCTGTGTGTTCCTCAAAGAAGTCGACGGCCTGGATTTTGCCGCCTTCAAGCACCGAAAAATCGCGCTGCTGCAATCCTCCGACGGGGGCACCGCTCTTGTCGGTGACCACGACATCTACGACCACCGCACGCGCCGTGGTTTTCAGCACGGGAACGTTCTGCGCGGTACTACCGGAATTGCTCTGGGCGTGAAGTGGAAGGACGAAAAGCGCGAGGAGGGTTGGTAAGAGAGAACGGCTGCGGTTCTGCAAACTGCCTCCGCGAAGGGACGGCTAAAGTATATCCGACCGATCAATTCCGACGCCGGTTGCGATGATGGATTGCTACACTGCTTTCACCTATGGTTGAGGAAGCACACTTAGAGGTTCAGGAGATCGAGCAGCTTTGCGCCACTGCGCGTGCCTGCTATGCGCGGGGATGGGTGCCGGCGACGAGCGGCAACTTCAGCGTGCGTTGGGGAAGCCGGATTTCGATTACGCCGACAGGTCTGGATAAGGGAACGCTTGTGCAGCAGGATCTGCTGGAGATCGATATGAACGGCAGCGTGCTCGGCGGACATGGCCGGCCTTCGGCGGAGACGAGCCTGCACACGGTCATTTATCGCGAGCGGCCGGAGGCGCGTGCGATCGTGCACGTGCACACGATTTGGAACACGCTGCTCTCGGGGAGATTTGCGGGTGAGGGAAGTGTCTGCATTTCCGGCTACGAGTTGCTGAAGGGGCTCGCGGGTGTCACGACGCACGAACATACGGAGTGCGTGCCCATTGTCGCGAATTCGCAGGAATACGATGCGCTTGCTGAAGATCTCGGCGAAGCCCTTCGCGAACATCCCGATGCGCACGGGGTTTTGCTGAGCCGACATGGGCTTTATACTTGGGGTGAATCGGTGGCTGAAGCACGCCGTCACCTGGAGGCCCTCGAATTTCTCTTCGAGGTTGAGGGACGGCGGATATTCGGCCAGTACTAATTCCAGGTGCCGGGGCCTTCAATTCGGAAGTTTGGAAAATTGACTCCGTACTATCCATCAGGAGTGCACATCATGGCAGTTCTTCGCTTCCCCGAAGAGAACACCAGATTCGAAAACGAGCCGGAAATCCGCAGCGAGCTTGCCGCTCTTGGCATCGACTACGAGCGCTGGAGCCTTGATCGCGTGGGCGCCGATGCATCTGCCGACGATGTACTGAGTGCCTATGCAGGCGAAATCGAAGAGATGAAGCGCCGCGGCGGATATGTGACTGCAGATTTCATCGACGTGAATCCTGCGACGCCGAATCTCGACGTCATGCTGGCGAAATTCGACAAGGAACACACGCACGACGAAGATGAAGTGCGCTTCATCCTTGCCGGTCGCGGCATTTTTTTTCTGAACATTGCGGGGCGGGTCGCTTCGGTTGAGGTTGGTCCGGGCGATATGCTGCGCGTGCCGAGGGGCACTACGCACTGGTTCACGCTCTGCGAAGATCGCCGGATTCGCGCTATTCGCTGGTTTCAAGACACTGCCGGCTGGACGCCGCATTACACCGGTTCCGGCGTGGACGGGGGCTACCAGCCGCTGTGCTTCGGTCCTGCGTATTTTGGGCCGCGCGCCGCCACTGGCATTCGCCTATGACCAAGGCCAGGACGCCGAAGAATCACCCCAACGGCGCGGAGCAGTCATTGGGAGCGCCAAAACTGTTTCTGCTGGATGTCGAAGGAACTGTCGCGCCTATTTCGCTGATCTACGACCAGATGTTCCCCTACGCGCGCGCGCATTTTGAAAGGTTTCTTCAGTTGCACTGTGGCGACCCCAACGTTGCCGGCGACCTCAGGATGCTGGCCGAAGAAAATGGAGGCGAAACCGATCCGACTGCTCCAAAGTTCACGACGCCGGAATATTGGGATGAAGCGATTCCCTACTTGAACTGGTTGATGGACCAGGATCGCAAATCGACGGCGCTGAAAAGCTTGCAGGGACGCATCTGGCAGCGCGGATTTGAATCGGATGAGTTGAAGGGAACGTTGTTCAAAGATGTGCCTCGGGCGCTGGAGCGGTGGTCGTCGGCCGCTCAGGTTGCGATTTATTCTTCGGGTTCCGTCGCGGCTCAGCTTCTGCTCTTTCGGCACTCGAGTTTCGGCGATCTGACGCACCTGATTTCTGGCTATTTCGACACGCGCACGGGGCCGAAGACAGCAAAGCTGAGCTATGAATCCATTGCCTCAGCGATGGGATGCGAACCGCGCGAAGTGATGTTTTTTTCCGATGTGGTGAGGGAACTCGATTCAGCACGTGAGGCTGGGTGCCATACGCGCCTGGTGATGCGCGAGGGCAATGTCCCGGTGGACGATGCGCATGGTCACCGCCGCATCAAGAGCTTTACTGTTCTTTAGGGTCTTCCGCGAATCAGCCCTGCGAGGTAGGGAATCAAAAGACCATGCTCGACTGGACAAACCCCGCCGCCGCCGCGTTGCACGAGATCCGCACCGCGCCGCTGGTGCGCTTTTCGGTGCTGGCGTTCAGCTCTATCTTCTTTCTCGTTGACCCGTTCGCGGCAATTCCTTCGTTTCTTGCGATTACGCAGAGCGTCGATCCGGCGCGTCGGAAACGGATGGCCCGCAAGGCGGCGCTTACCTGCTTCATCGTGCTGACGAGCTTCGCGCTGGCGGGGCAGTTGATCTTCAGGATGTTCGGGATTACCCTGCCTGCGTTTGAGATAGCTGGAGGGTTGATTCTGCTGCTTATCGGGTTGGACATGCTGCAGGCCAAGCGATCGCCCACCCAGGAAGCGCATGGAGATACGGAAGAAGGTGCGGCCAAGGAAGATGCGGGAATCGTGCCGCTTGGAATTCCGATGCTGGCCGGGCCGGGGGCAATTTCATCGGTCATGGTGCTGGTAGGGCAGGCTTCGGGGCTTTGGCGGTGGGAGATGGGGGCGGTCCTTGGGTCGATCGCTATCACTTGTTTTATTAGTTATTTAGTACTTGCCGGAGCAGGAAGGGTGCGGGCGGTGCTGGGGGAGACGGGGATCCGTATCCTGGTCAGGATCATGGGGCTGCTACTGGTGGCCCTGGCCATGCAGTTTTTCGTAAATGGGCTGACGGATCTCGAAGTTATTTCGCGGCCGTAGCGAGAATTACCGGCCTGCGCTGGTGCGGCTGCGGCATTGTTTCCCACAGAATTGGGCTCCTTTCCACAGCTGGATTGAGTTGCGTGAAGAGGGCCCGGTTGCTATGCTCAGGAGGTCGCGAAATGGCGCTAAGAATAAGGCGATTCGCGATTTGCATTGAAGAGTGGCCTGTGCTACTCTTGAAAAGTTGTACAAGTAGCAGTGGAGCCTCCCGGTGGCCTTATGGCCTGCCCCGAGTGGGGAAGTGGGAAGCCGGTTCGTAGGGCGGATAGGAAGCGTAAGCTCATCCGGCCCCTGTAGGGAATCCCGCAGAGAACAAACCCATTGCATGACCCGAGAGGAAAATTCCTTTCGTGCGCGCGAAATGCGCGAGGCGATTTATCGCTGGTTGCTGTTTGAAATTTTGCGCAGTGCGACCTTCTGCGGACGACTAACCTCGCCGCTCGAGTCGATCGAATAGGCAGGAAAATCTGCCTGCCGAAGATGAAAGAGTTGCAAGCTTGATTCCCACAGAATCGCAGCTTGACACGACATCGGAACTTCGATAGGTTTAGAAGGTTCGCGCAAAAATGCCGGTGACCGCTAAGAAGCGAGATTCTGGCATGGCGCAATAAGTTCGAGGACAACCTTGGCGTAATAGCCTGGGCCTCGATCCAAAAGGGGCACCGCTCAGGCGGACCGCTCTCAAGGATCTTTGACAATAAGGTTGAACGTGCCAGTCGTGAGAAACGATCAGGTTTGGCTTGATCTTCTCACAAGGTAAGTAACACGTCTCGCGCAGTGATGCGCAGACGAGTCGAAACTATTCCGACCTCCGTCGGGTAGTTAGACAACTAGGTTTCAAACGAGAGTTTGATCCTGGCTCAGAATCAACGCTGGCGGCGTGCCTAACACATGCAAGTCGAACGAGAAAGGGTAGCAATACCTGAGTACAGTGGCGCACGGGTGAGTAACACGTGACTAACCTACCCTGGAGTGGGGGATAACTGAGGGAAACCTTAGCTAATACCGCATAATACCTACGGGTCAAAGGAGCAATTCGCTTCAGGAGGGGGTCGCGGCCGATTAGTTAGTTGGCGGGGTAATGGCCCACCAAGACAGTGATCGGTATCCGGCCTGAGAGGGCGCACGGACACACTGGAACTGAAACACGGTCCAGACTCCTACGGGAGGCAGCAGTGGGGAATTTTGCGCAATGGGGGAAACCCTGACGCAGCAACGCCGCGTGGAGGAT